>SKEP01000232.1_pt1 | contig 36902 bp, 38 predicted proteins | sample 4826901 | NCBI WGS metagenome assembly SKEP01 (sample SAMN11008806, study PRJNA524170) | human gut metagenome | biome: Human fecal sample; material: Feces; isolation source: fecal sample from pouch patient p4, p43, p49, p54, p55 | host: Homo sapiens | place: Israel: Tel-Aviv | collected 2014-03-20
CAACAGGGAAATGACACGTTCCTGACATAAATCTCCCGCCGGGCCTGACAGGAAGTTCAGGTCAAAAACAATACTACGGAAATAAAGGATATTCTTCAGATCTGTTTTTATGCCATGGAGAACTCCACGGTTCACAATGATCAGGTCACCGGTCTTGACGCGGAGGATCTCTTTATTCAGACGGACCAGTCCGCTGCCGGATTCAATATAGATCAGTTCCATCTCGTCATGCCAGTGGTTGTAGAGAGAATGGAAGATTTCGCAGTTGTCTGTATAGGTTTCTATGGGAAGCTCAAAGGAGCCGTGAGAGCTTCGTTCTTTGAGAGTGTCATCTACTTCAATCGGGGGAGTTGGCATGGAAAATCTCCATTTCTTAAATATGATATTAAAAATGTTGCAGAAATATATGTATGGAATAATGCTGTTTATATGATAGTTGAACCGAGGGTGTTATTTGTATTATGAAAGCTTGACTCGGGAATGTCAATCATAAAACAAGAACCTTTTTCAAGCGAATTCTGATAGGATATAAATGTCATAACCGTACATTCCTGCCAGATCACCTGTCTTTTCTTCGCCGATGGAATAATCTTCACATATCATTTCAATAGCTTCTTTGTACAGAGATTTCAGCTTTTTATCTTTGAGTTTTTCAGAAATTTTGCTGCAGGTGGAAGGATCTGTACCTGTGTCATTTTTCATCCTCCGTTCCGAAAACATCCTCTAAGGAGTGTCCTCCTGATTTAGATTCTGCGACTCGGTCTGCTTCGGCAAGCATTGCTTCAACTGCCGGACGGACTTTTCGCTGTGCCTGTTTGAATTTCTCAAGTAATTCTTCACCGCTATATCCCTGTCTGATCAGATCGGCAAGAATCTGTTCGGCAAATTCACCACTGGTATTTTCTTTAACGGGGCGTAAAATCAGTTTCTTTATTGAATAGAAAATTTTTTTATTTGGCAGAAAATATGATTAGTGCTATCATAAAAATATATCTGTAAAATTGTACAAATGTATCCTGCTTCTGCATTGCGGTAATTCCATGAAACGATGCAATGGATTCTCTTATCAAGTGTGTTAAACAGAATCGGCGAAAGACATTGTACAGAAACAGCAGGAGTTAAGGATGGAAGATATAATGGAAGATAATTTTGAAAAATTAAATCTGCTTCTGGAGCAGGAACTGTGTGAGTTTGTAGATATTTCGGACGGCTTTACCGGACAGACGGAGAATGGAGAGTTACGTCTGATTTATCTGATGAATGATGCGGTGGAGAGCTTTCTGGTTTTGAAAAATGCCAGAATGACAGGAAATTATGTAAGGGATTATGAAGGGGAATTTGAAGGTTCTCTAGAGAAAGCGGACAGGGATTTATGTGAGGCAGAGTATATTCTGGTGGTTCATCAGGGGCGGAACGTGTTTACTGTATTCTTTGAAGATATCTTGCTGGAAACACATTTGTACAACTATGGAGAGCTGGGACATTTCTGGGTGAAGGGCTATGAAAATCTCAGGGTAATGGAGTACCAGATTGCTATATTGCGTGATAAATATGAGTATCTGGGAGAAGAATATTGCACTGAGCAGGAACGAAAGCTGGCGATGCTGCGGGATTTCCCGCCGTTAAATTATCTTTTTTATCCTGCAGTATCGGAGAAGTATATTGTTCCGGTGGACAACCCATGGGAGGTAACAGCGGAAGCACTGGCAGTTATGCAGGAACTGGCAGAAGAAGCTAGAGATGAAAAACTGGGAAAAATGCTCAGGCGTTATGAAAAAAATCAGGATATATCAAATGCCAGAAAGATAGCCGAAATGCTTTGCAGGAGCAGTCATTTACCGGTGGTTACTCTGTTGAGAGAAAAAATCAGGGAAGCAGCTTCGGTCTACCCGGACAGAGATTTTGGGAAAGAAAAGAATCAGTATCTCTGTAAATTGCTGGCAGAGGCGGAAAGAAAAAGAAGTGAACTGCACCAAAAGAATGTGCAGGCTATTATATACAGAGAAGAACCTTTCATTTATGACTGTGATTCCATATCGTTTCAGGTATATCTTATGATTGTGAGAAAAGGTGTATGGAAGCAGAAAATAATGGTTGAGAAAATGTAATTCTTTGGATAAAGCCTTTATAATTTGTGTAAAGTATATTGTATTTGTTTTTGAGTAGTAATCTGAACAGGAATAAAGAAGGGATTAAACAATGGATAAATTATTGGACTTAACAAGAGACTTTGATGCAGCGAAAGCTGCTTTTGAAGCATATCTGGATGAATATGACAGAACGGATGATAAGATTCATCTAAAAATTGTACATACTTATGGAGTAGTTGATGCAGCAGAGGACATTGCCCGCCGTATGGGATTAACAGAGGAAGATGTACAGCTGGCGAAAGTAATAGGATTGCTCCATGATATTGGCAGATTTGAACAGATCAGGAGATTTGACAGCTTTGAACCGGGAACTATGGAGCATGCAGTATATGGTGCACAGCTTCTGTTCGGACCGGAGAAAATGATTCGTAGATTTGTGAAGGATGACAAGTTTGACAGTCTGATCTGCACTGCGATTGAGAAGCACAGTGATTTTAAACTGGAAGGAATTACGGATGAGAGAACTCTGCTTCATGCAAAGTTAATCCGGGATGCAGACAAGCTGGATAATTGCAGGGTAAAGCTGGAAGAGTCCATGGAAACACTTCTGGGAGTGGATGAGAAGGGAGCAGGTGAAGGAGCGATCGCGCCAAAGGTATGGGAGTCCTGTATGGCAAAGGAATCTGTATTATCTTCAGATCGGGTTTCGAAAGTGGACTACTGGATTTCCTATATTGCACAGTATTATGACATCAATTTCCCGGAAACCTATGAGATTATGGGTGAACATGATTATGTGAAACGGATTAAGGACAGAGTTCCCTATGCATTGCCGGAAACACAGGAAAAGATGGATATTCTGGAGACTGAGCTGGAGAAATATATGGATGAGAGAATTCGAAACAAAAAATAATCAGGAGAAATTCACCTGCGGAGAATTCGAATATCAGGTTATAAGAAGTGCCAGAAAAACCATGACTCTGGAGGTACGCAGGGACGGAAATGTGATTGTCCGTGCACCTCTTCGTACAGGTCTGCCACGGATTAAAAGATTTGTAAGCCAGAAGCAGGACTGGGTTCTGGGATGTCTGGAACGGACAAAAGAATACCGGGAAGAGAAGCCATTGAGTGCAGATCTGAGCGAGGCAAAACGGAATGTCTATATACGAAAAGCAAAAGAAACGATTACCAAAAGAGTCTCGTATTTTGCCAGACTCATGGGCGTTTCTTACCGCAATATCACCATCAGAGAACAAAAAACAAGATGGGGAAGCTGCAGCAGTGAGAAGAATCTGAACTTTAACTGGAAACTGATACTTGCACCGCCGGAAGTGCTGGATTATGTAGTAGTACATGAACTTTGCCATCTGAAAGAAATGAACCATTCGAAGGCATTCTGGGATGAAGTAGGAAAAGTAATGCCGGATTATGAGACGCACAAATTGTGGCTGAAAGAGAATGGATGGAGGTTGTAATTAATAATGAAAATGATAGGGGATCTGCACATTCATTCCAGATTTTCCATGGCGACAAGCAGAGAGGGTACGCCTGAGAATCTGGATTTCTGGGCGAGAAAGAAAGGGATTTCTCTGATCGGAACAGGGGATTTTACGCATCCGGTATGGAGAGAAGAACTGAAGGAGAGACTTGTTACAGAGGGAAACGGTCTGTATCGTCTCAGAGATGAATATGTAAAAGAAGAAAGCCGGAAGTTTCCGGGAAAAGGAACACATTTTGTGGTATCCGGGGAGATCAGTTCTATCTACAAGAAGAATGGAAAGACCAGAAAAGTACACAACGTAATCCTGCTTCCGAGCCTGGAGGCTGCAGATACCATGGCACAGCGCCTGGAGAAAATCGGAAATATTCATTCAGACGGACGTCCGATCCTGGGTCTGGACAGTCATGATCTTCTGGAAATGATGCTGGATGTCTGCCCGGACGGAATCCTGATCCCGGCACATATCTGGACACCTCATTTCTCCGTACTTGGAGCGAAATCAGGATTTGATTCTGTAGAGGAATGCTTTGAAGAACTGACACCATATGTACATGCACTGGAAACAGGACTTTCTTCTGATCCTGCTATGAACTGGAGAATTTCCAAACTGGACCGCTATCAGCTTGTATCCAATTCAGATGCGCATTCTCCATCCAAACTGGGACGTGAAGCGAATCTTTTAGATATTGATTGTTCTTATGAGGGACTTTATCAGGCAATCCAGACTGGCAAAGGGCTGGAAGGCACAGTAGAATTTTTTCCTGAAGAAGGGAAATACCACTTCGATGGACACAGAAAATGCGGTGTATCGTTAAGTCCGGTGGAAGCAGAACGCCTTGGCGGAATTTGCCCTGTCTGTGGAAAAAAGCTTACTATGGGTGTAGACCACAGAGTAGAGCAGCTTGCAGATAGAGAAGAAGGTTTTGTAAAAAAGGATGGCAAGAAATATGAAAGTCTTGTACCTCTGCCGGAAGTAGTCGCTGCGTGTATGGGATATTCTACTGCAAGCAAGAAAGTGCAGGGGTGTTTTGAACAGATGATGCAGACACTGGGAACAGAATTCGACATTCTGCGAAACGTACCGGCAGAAGATATCAAATCCTGTGCAGGAGAACGGATCGCAGAAGGAATTGAGAATGTAAGAACTGGAAATGTGAAGAGAATTCCAGGTTATGATGGTGAATATGGAAAAATACAACTGTTTGATGAAAATTAATGAACCCTGAAAAATGAATTGCATGTAATCGTATATAAAATTTGTGGAATGTTTTGAAGGAATTAAATGTGAGTTATTTTGGGGTTAGTAATCTGTTCATAGAGAATGATCAGCGAGGAAATGACATATGAAGAAAATAGGAATTATCTCAGACACTCACGGCCTGCTCAGACCGGAAATACTTGAAATTTTAAAAGACTGCGACTGCATTATCCACGCAGGTGATGTAAACAAACCGGAAATTCTTGATACGTTGCGCATGATGGGTTCCATCTATGTAGTCCGCGGAAATAATGACAAAGACTGGGCAGAGGGAATTGCGAAAACTTTACATTTCACCATAGAAGGCGTGAAATTTTTCATGACCCACAATAAAAAAGACGTAGACTGGGATTTAAAAGATACACAGGTGGTAATCTTCGGACACACCCATAAATATTTCGAAAAAATGATAGACAACCGCCTATGGCTTAACCCGGGAAGCTGCGGTCCCAGACGTTTCGACCAGGAAATCACCATGGCAGTAATGACAGTTGACAATGGAACTTATCAGTGGGAAAAAATTGCAATGATTCCGGGAAAGGAAAAGTGAAATGAAGGTAAAGCAGATAAGTCCGGAGAGAAGAAAAAGAAACATACAGTAATGAAAGTGGGTGACAATATGCAGAAGTGGAATGAAATTAGAGATGAGGATTCACTGAAGGAATTTATGGAAAGAGTGTCATTTTTTCATGATAGTTGCATCAAAGAGATGCATTATCTGAGCGGTGCATATGTTAATGAAAATATGGATATGTATCCTGTAAACGATCGCAGGATCCTGAGAGTAATTATACAACGGCAGTATGAAGAAGATTCAATGATTGAAATGGAATTTCAGGGATTAAAATACTTAAAATTATTTCCGGCAGATGAGCATTATACATGCGAAATCCTTGGCTCCAATATAATTCTGAAAGAGGATCGTGTGATCTGGAGTGACTGCGAAGATAAGACAGATCTGGAAGATGGAGATACAGGAACTTTGGTATGTGCATCTAAACTTCAATGGCGTCCGATTTCCGGATGTATGGGAGAAAAGGAATTTCTTAAAGATGTGGATATAAATCATATTCTGGATATGCTGAACTGGAATAATTCCGCAGAAATTCAGGCAGAGGGGCGTCGGTTAGCGGAACATATTAATTGTTTAAGCATTTTTATGCAGCCGATGGGTGAGCGGTACAATAAAAACATATGGGAAAATTGTGCGCTTATTTTGAGCGGAAAGAAAGACGCTTTATTAGAACCATATTTGCCCGAATTACTGGACTGGATTCGAGACTTAAACTGGCCGGGAGCAATGATTATTCTGGAAAGACTGAAGAGATTTCGGAATTATGAATGGTTAAGTTGTACGATGAAAGAAAAGATTAAGATAGCCTATGTGCTGAATGCGGAACAATGGCTGGATAATCTATTTGAATTGTTCACACAGGAAGAATTGAAAGGGTATTTAGAGGATGAATACTGTCAGAGGCTTTATGAAGAATATCTGAATGATACAAATCCGGAGAAAGAGGAAAAATATTCTCTGGAGGAATGTAAAAAGGAGTGGGAGCTTACTTAACGTATTGGATTGTCCTCAAAAGAAAAAACTTCTTTTTAGAAATCTATCATGATTTTCGAAAAGAAGTTTTTTCTTTGTTCTATTTGTCAGTTTTTCCGCTCCTTTTTTGGTAGATTTGTGGAACTTAAAAAGTTAAGTTGACGGTAGATTAATTATTAAGTATACTAAAACCAAAGACAAGAACCTGTATCTTGAAGTACCGTAGAAATGATATATACAGCAGGTGTATGACAGAAAGGAGCAGAAATGGCTGTTCATTTTAATGAAGACAAGAAAATCTTCCGTCTGGATACGGAAACAAGTACTTACTTAATGGGATTAACTCCGGAGGGATATCTGGGACATATTTATTACGGAGACCGTTTATATAAAGCAACAGAGAATTACATGCTGCGTATGGAAGAGCCGCCGTACACACCATCTGTAAACAAGAGAGAGAAATCTGCCTTTCTGGACAGCTTTCCCATGGAATATCCCACAGGCGGAATCGGAGATTACCGTGAGAGCTGCCTGAATGTGCGCAATGAAGCAGGACAGATGGGATGTGAGATCCACTATGTTTCCCACGAAATCTATAATGGAAAAAAAGCACTGAAAGGACTTCCTGCATCTTTCGGCACAGGGGAAGAAGTACAGACTCTGGATATCCTCTGTGAAGATAAGATTCTGGGACTGCAGGTAGTGTTAAGCTATTCTGTATTTGAAAAAGAGAACGTGATCACCAGAAGCGTGAAATTAATTAATAAGGGCGATCAGAAGCTTAAAATTGAGAAAATCTACAGCGCATGCCTGGATATGGACAACGAGAACTTTGAGATGTTGACACTTCATGGTTCCTGGGTAAGAGAGCGTCACATTCAGCAGGGACCGCTCCGCTACGGAAAACAGATGGTGTCTTCCACAAAGGGAGAATCCAGTCATCAGGAGCATCCGTTCTTAGCGCTGATAACACCGGGAACAACTCAGCAGCAGGGCAAAGTTTACGGAATGCATTTCGTATATTCCGGAAACTTTATCGGACAGGCAGAGTTAAACCAGTTTGATTCTGTCCGTACAGTTATGGGTATCAACAAAGAAGAATTCGGCTGGATCCTGAAAGCTGGAGAAGAATTCCAGGCACCGGAAGTTGTTATGGTTTATTCCCATGAAGGTCTGGGAGAAATGACCAGAAGCTATCATGATTTCTACAGAAACCACATGATCAGAAGCAAATATCTTCATAAGAAGAGACCAATCCTGATCAACAACTGGGAAGCCACCTACTTTGATTTCAACACTGATAAACTGTTAGATATCGCAAGAGAAGCGAAGTCCTGCGGTATTGAGATGCTGGTTATGGATGACGGCTGGTTTGGCGTGAGAAACAGCGATAACTGTTCTCTTGGTGACTGGAAAGTTAACACAGACAAGATCACAGGCGGACTGAAATATCTGGTAGATGAAGTAAACAAGATCGGCCTTGAGTTTGGTATCTGGTTTGAGCCGGAGATGATTTCTCCTAACTCTGATCTTTACAGAGAACATCCGGAATGGGCAATCCAGATCCCGGGAAGAGAAGCAACACAGAGCAGACAGCAGTATGTGCTTGATCTTTCCAGACCGGAAGTACTGGATTATGTATATGAAAGCGTAGCTTCTATCTTAAGAAGTGCCAATATTGTTTATGTGAAATGGGATATGAACCGTCAGTTAAGTGATCTAGGAAGCACTTATCTGGGAGCGGAAGAGCAGCAGGAACTTTTCCATCGTTATGTTCTGGGGGTTTATGCACTGCAGGAGAGACTGGTTACAGAATTTCCAGATCTCCTTCTGGAAAACTGCTCCGGAGGTGGTGCACGTTTCGACCCGGGTATGTTATACTATAGTCCACAGATTTGGTGTTCCGATGACACAGATGCCATCGAGCGTCTGATGATCCAGGAAGGAACTTCCCTGATTTATCCGTTATCTACCATGGGTGCTCATGTGAGTGACTGTCCGAATCATGCAGTTGGCCGTGTGACACCGTTTGAAACAAGAGGGCATGTAGCACTGGCCGGTACTTTCGGATATGAGCTGGATGTAACTAAGATTCCGGAAGAAGACAGAAAGATGATTCCGGAACAGACAAAGATGTACCATAAATATCATGAACTGGTACGCGAGGGTGACTACTACAGGATTGCTTCCTACAGAGAGAATCATCTGTATGACTGCTGGGCAGTAGCTGCCAAAGATAAGAGTGAAGTTCTGGTAACTTACGTGCATGTACTGAGCACACCCAATGCTCACAGCAGAAGAATCTTCCTTCAGGGATTTGATCCGGAAGCTGTTTATGCACTGGAAGGAACAGATGAGAAATATACAGGTGAAATGCTGATGAAGTGTGGATTCCTTGTAAAAGGATTCTGGGGAGATTTCAGGAGTAAGCTGTATCATTTTGTGAAAGTAAACGAGTAAGAGCTGAAAAATACTGTTTGAAGTTTGGCTAATGTTGGGGACGAGAAAGTTATGAGTGCAAATGTTTTCCCGTTACAGAACATCTCACTTACCGTACAGTATGAGAAACAGTAAACAAAAACAAGAAAGGAAATGTAATGGGATGGGGAAAGTAAGAATGGCTGATATTGCCGCAAAGGTAGGGGTCAGTACAGTGACAGTCCACAACGCTTTGACCGGCAATAAGGGCGTCAGTGATGAGATGCGGGAGAAAATCCAAAAGGTGGCAGATGAGCTGGGTTATCATCAGATGACGGCAGCAGCCAAGCGTGAAAGAAATAAAGGTGGCCTGCGCAATATCGGTGTCATTATTTCAGAGAAATATTTGGCGGCATATACTACTTTTTACTGGAAAATGTATCAGGAGCTTGTTTTGGTTGCTGCTGATAAGAATTGCATGGCTGCAGTGGAAATACTGAAGCAGGATATGGAGGAGAATTTTATCCTTCCGAGAATTCAGGAAGAACATACCGTAGATGCTCTGATCGTAATGGGGGAAATCAGCAGGGAATATATTCATTTTATGAAGAAACATACTGATGTGCCGGTAATATTTCTGGATTTCTATGACAAAGAGCTGGCTAAAGATGCAGTTATTGCAGATAACTTCTATGGAATGTACCTGATGACAGGATATCTGTTTGAACAGGGATTTACAAAGATGGCCTATGTTGGTTCTATTCATGTGACCAGCAGTATCATGGATCGTTACTGCGGTTTTTATAAAGCACAGTTAGAACATGGAAGGGTTCTTCCGGAGGAATGGTTGATCGAAGACCGTGATGAAAAAGGTTATATGGACATTAAGCTGCCGGAGCATATGCCGGAAGCCTTTGTCTGTAACTGTGACCTTGCAGCAGGGTTGTTGATCGTGGAATTGGAGAAACAGGGATATCGTGTACCGGAGGATGTTTCCGTAGTCGGTTTCGATAATTACCTGTATCCTGGATTCCCGGATAAAAAAATTACCAGTTATGAGGTAAATACCCAGGTAATGGTGAAGGTTGCACTGGAAAAGGCATTGAAACAGATTAAGAACCCTGCTTCGGGACGAGGCCTGAGCGTTGTTTCCGGAAAGATCGTAGAGAAGGAAAGTGTACGGAAAAAGATTTAACGGAAATTTGAAAATTAAATATAAAATTAAATATAGAACATAAAAACAAGTTGTTAAAAATTAAATATTAATAATTGAAGCTTGCAGGAAAATCAAGAAAAGTGGTTTGCCTGTGAGCTTTTTTATTGTGATAAATATACAAAAATAGAACTTAAATATTTCATAGTATTAACAAAAAAGGTTATTTAAGTATTTTTTGACTTGATATTTAAGCTAATTATGGTAAGATTAAATCAACTTAAATAAAGACATAGTTAACAAGGAATTTTGCAGAATGCCCGGGAGTCTGCAAGCTCAAAATTGAAAGGAGAGAAAACATGAAAACAAGAATGTTAAGAAAAGCTGTTGCAACAACAGTAGCTGCAACAATGGTTTTATCTGTTCCGGTTTATGCAAAAGAGGATAAGAAGGTAACAATTGACCAGATTGAACTTGGAAAAGATTACACAGATATCAAAGCTGACCTGAAGTTCCTTACACACAAGACAGATATTGTGGATACTGTATTCAAAGGATATGTGGAAGAGTTCCAGAAGCTGTATCCGAATGTAAACATTGAATATGAAGGAATCACAGATTATGCAAATGATGTTGCCATGCGTCTTTCAACAGGAGATTGGGGAGACATCTGTATGGTTCCTACTACAGTAGATAAAGATGAACTGGAAAATTATTTTGTAAGTTTCGGAGACAAAGATTCCCTTTCAAAAATCTATGAAAGTAATATGCTGAACAATTTTGCATTTGGCGACCAGGTTTATGGTGTTCCGTCCATGGCTAATGTACAGGGAATTGTTTACAACAAGGCAGTGTTTAAAGAAGCAGGAATTACAGAGCTTCCAAAAACACCGGATGAGTTCCTTGATGATCTTCAGAAAATCAAAGATAACACAGACGCGATCCCGCTGTATACAAACTTTGCAGCAGGCTGGACTATGACAGCATGGGATGCCTACATTGACGGCGGTGCAACAGGTGATCCGGATTTCGTAAACAACGTCCTCTGTAAAGGAAAAGATCCATTCTCTGACAGAGGAGACGGAACTGGCCCATATGCTGTTTACAATACACTTTATGAAGCTGTAAGCAGAGGTCTTACAGAGGATGATCCGACAACAACTGACTGGGAAGGAAGCAAAGGTATGCTTAATAACGGTCAGATCGGATGCATGGCACTTGGCTCCTGGTCTGTAACACAGATGCAGCAGGCCGGCGATCATGCAGATGATATCGGATATATGACATTCCCGATTACAGTAGATGGCAAACAGTATGCAGCAGCAGGTCCTGACTACTGCTACGGAATTAACTGCAACAGCTCTGAAGATCAGCAGATCGCAGCAATGTGCTACATAAAATGGCTGGTAGAAGAATCCGGATTTTCTCAGAGTGAGGGTGGTCTTTCTATTGTAACAGGCAGTGAATATCCTGAAGCTTTAAAGGATATGGAAGGTGTAGAGCTTGTTGTTAACAATCCTGCTCCGGAAGGGGAAGAGAACTTATGGAATGATATCAACAATGATTCTGAGCTTGGTATTAATGTATCTGGTGCTGTTCCTACTGAAGTTGTAGAGTCTGCAGTTACAGGAGACAAGACAATGGATGATCTGGTACAGGAATGGAATGAAAAGTGGACATCTGCACAGGAAAATAACGGAATTACAGTTGATTAATAAATGACCTGTGATCCTTTACAGGAGGTTTTGGAAACATTACAAATGGCAGGGTGAAAGATCCCTGTCATTTCTTTGGGAGAAAGGAGAGAAATTCATGAAACAGAAGAATGGATTTGTTCGCTGGATACAATCGGGAAAAGTAAACCGTAATCTCTGTATTTTTACATTTATGCTGGTACCACTGCTCCTGCTTATTGTATTTACTTATATTCCATTTGGAAAAATGGTACAGTTCAGTTTTTATGATATGAAATATATCGGGGCACGTAAATTTGTAGGCTGGAAAAATTATATAGATGTGTTTACCAGAGATGATTGTTTCCGGGCTTTGAAGATCAGCCTTTACTACATATTTGCCTCTTTTATCCAGTTAGGACTTGCTCTTTATTTTGCAACTATTCTGAGTTTCAAAACAAAATGCAGCGGTTTATTCAAAGGATTTATGTTTTTCCCATATCTGGTATGTGGTATTGCAGTAGGCTTCGTATTTAAATTCTTCTATACCAGAGGCTTCGTTCTTGATACCGTACTTCAGTGGTGCGGCTTTCAGCTGGATAATCTTCCTTACTGGCTGAAGGATACACGTATTAACAATATTTCAGTAGCTGCCACCTCTATCTGGAGATATATGGGACAGCAGATGGTACTGTTCATCGGTGCGATCATGTCTGTGGATTCTTCTCTTTATGAAGCAGCTGCGATTGACGGCGCAAACGGATGGGCGAAATTCCGTTATGTAATCCTTCCAAGCATTAAAACAATCGTTGTATTAAATATGATTCTTTCCATTACTGGTTCTCTGAGTGTATTCGAGCCACCTTATGTTATTACAGGCGGTAACTTTGGAACAGGAAGTTACTTTGTAATCATGAATAAACTGGCACATGAAAATCAGAAGGTTGGTCTTGCATCTGCAATGGCGATTGTATTACTGGTTCTGATCATGATTGCTACAGCTATCCAGAAATGGGTTGAAAGATACTTCTTCGGAGTTGGTGATCAGGAAGCGATCAGAACAGTCAGAAAGCGTGAGAAACGTCTGGCTATGGAAGCGAAAGGGGGCACACACTGATGACAGCAGCGAAATTAAAAAAAGGAATCCTGGTTGTGTTAAAGTATTTCACTTTGATCCTGGGTGCATTTGTGTCAATACTTCCGCTGGTTGTGTGTGTGATCACAGCGTTTAAAAGTCCGGAAGAGTATGCTTCCACCAATGTTATGACACTTCCCAAGAGCTGGACATATGTTGAAAACTTTATCCAGGCATGGAAACAGGCAAACATGGGTGTTGCTTTCAGAAACTCTTTTATCATCCTGGTATTTGTACTGGCCGGTTCTATCCTGACAGGCTCTATGATCGCATATGTACTGAGCCGTTTTAAATTCAAAGGAAACGGACTGATCAGAAATCTGTTCCTTTTTGCATCCCTGCTTCCAGGTATTGCCATGCAGGTATCTGTATATCAGATCATGTACACCATTGGATGGATCAACTTCCTTCCTGGATACATCATAATGATGTGCGGAACAGATATTATATCTATTTACATATTTATCCAGTTCTTTGAAAATATCTCCACTGCACTGGATGAATCAGCAATCATGGATGGATGTACCTACTTTGGTGTATTCTTCCGAATTTTATTCCCGCTGCTGAAACCGGCGATCATAACAGTTATGATCCTGAAGGGTGTTGGCGTATATAACGAATACTATAATGCGAACCTTTACCTGCAGGACAAAAACCATCTGGTTACAGTAGCTACTTCACTTTTTAAATTTACAGGACCGCTGGGAAATCAGTACAACTATATCTGCGCAGGCGTCATTATCACTATGCTTCCGGCTCTGATCGTGTTTATTTTCTGCCAGAAACAGATTTACAGTGGACTGACACAGGGTGCTGTAAAAGGCTGATATTACTATGAATACTAACAATAACTAACAGGAGGATTATTTAAATGAGCGAAGTAAAGATCATCGGATCAAACGTTCCTAATATGCCATGGCAGGACAGACCTGCTGACAAAAAAGATAAATCAGAAATCCCGGTATGGAGATACAGTGAAAATCCTATTATCGGACGTAATCCATCAGAAGGTGTTGCACGTATTTTTAACAGTGCAGTTATGCCATATGAAGGAGAATTCATTGGTGTGTTCCGTGGAGAACAGACAAACGGTATTCCATATATCTATCTTGGAAGAAGCAAGGATGCCATCCACTGGGATTTTGATAAAGAAAAAATTCCTTTCAAGGATGAAAACGGAAATGATTTTATGCCGAGATATGCATATGATCCAAGACTGGTAAAGGTAGAAGATACTTATTATATCATATGGTGTCAGGATTTCTATGGCGCAGCGATCGGTGTTGCAAAAACACAGGATTTCAAAACCTTTACAAGAATTGAAAATCCGTTCCTCCCATTTAACAGAAATGCAGTTCTTTTCCCGAGAAAGATCAATGATAAATTCATGATGCTTTCCCGCCCAAGTGACAGTGGACATACTCCATTTGGTGATATCTTTATCTCCGAAAGCCCGGATATGGAATACTGGGGTAAACACCGCCATGTAATGGGAAAAGGAAGCGAATGGTGGCAGAACGTAAAGATCGGTGGCGGTGCAGCTCCTATTGAAACTTCTGAAGGATGGCTCCTTTTCTATCACGGTGTAACAGGAACCTGCAATGGATACGTATACAGCATTGGTGGAGCAATCCTTGATATTGACAATCCATCTGTTGTGAAATACCTCTGCGATACGTTCCTCCTCACACCGGAAGAATGGTATGAAGAACGTGGATTTGTTCCAAATGTTACATTCCCATGCGCAACGATCCATGATGCGGAAAGCGGAAAGATTGCTATCTATTATGGATGTGCAGATACTTATGTAGGTCTTGCATTTACAAAGGTTGATGAGATTGTTTCCTATATTAAAGAACACAGTGTTGTGACAGAAGAAGATACTGAGATCGGAAAGAGATAATCAACCTACAATTATAGAACAGGATGAGACAGGGGCGTCGTGCCATGTGTGATGGCGTGAGCTCCTGTTTTGCCTTACCGGCTGGTCAGTAATATGGGAGATTATGAGATTATAGAAGACAGAGGGCAGGAAGAATGACAATTTTAGCAGATCATAAGAAATTGATTTACAGTGGAAGAATTGACTGGAGTAATCCGCTGGAACCGATTTTTGTATTTCCGTGTACATTTGTAAAAATGAAATTTACAGGAAACGTTTTGAAAGTTCATGTGAAGAACCGCAATGCTTATTGGAACAATTATCTGGGAGTGCTTCTGGATGGGGAGCAAAGTTCTGTTCTTCTTCCGAAAGACGGAGAAGCACTGCTGGATATTCCGGTAAAGGGATCAGAGAAAACGGAACATGAAGTGATGATTTTCAAGAGACAGGATTCCTGCCATGAACTTACTTTCCTGGGATTTGAGCTTGGCGAGGGAGCAGAAATCATGGATTCAGATCCATTGCCGGAAAGAAGAATCGAAGTGTATGGAGATTCTGTATCAGCAGGAGAGGTATCTGAGGCTGTGGACTACACGGGAAAAGAAGACCCGGAACATAATGGCGAATATTCCAACAGCTGGTATTCCTATGCATGGATGACTGCGAGAAGATTGAATGCGCAGATCCATGATATTGCTCAGGGGGGAATTGCTCTGAGGGATCATACAGGCTGGTTTTACGAGCCGGAAGCAATCGGAATGGAGACAGCCTGGAATAAAATACATTACAATCCACTGTTTGGGAATGCAACAGAGTGGGATTTCTCCAAATATACACCGCAGGTGGTAATTGTGGCAATCGGTCAGAATGATAATCATCCGGATGACTACATGAAAGAAGACTACAACAGTGAGAGATCAAAGCAATGGAGAGAGCATTATAAGGCATTTATAGAAGGGCTGAAGAAACAGTATCCGGAAGCCAAAATTGTCTGCTGTACAACCCTGCTCTGCCATGATGAGTCCTGGGACAGATCGATCGGGGAAGTGGTGAAAGAGCTGGATCATCCGGACATTACCCAGTGTCTTTTCACACGAAATGGAAAGGGTACTCCCGGCCATCTGCGTATCCCGGAGGCAGAGGAAATGTCTCAGGAGCTGGCTGATTATATAGAGAAACTGAATGTGAAGGGATGGGAGAAGTGATGGAAAAGATAAATCTTTCAAGACTGAAAAACTGTATGGCAAGAGCGCAGAGGGGCGAAGAACTGACCATTGGTTTCCTGGGAGGTTCCATTACCCAGGGAAGCCTTGCCACTGAGCATGAGAATACATATGCCTACAGAGTGTTTACCTGGTGGAAGGAAACTTTTCCAAATGGGAAATTTCACTATGTAAATGGCGGGATCGGAGGAACAACTTCTCATTATGGAGTTTCCAGAGCTGTTACGGATGTGCTGATGTATCAGCCGGATTTCGTAGTGGTGGATTTCAGTGTGAATGACGAACCGGATGAATTTTTCCAGGAAACCTATGAAGGTGTCATACGTAAACTTCTTCAGTGGAAATCAGAACCTGCAGTGGTAATCCTGAACAATGTATTTTATGACACAGGAAAAACGGCTCAGGATTTTCACAATGCAGTGGGTAACTGGTATCAGGTTCCTCATGTCAGCATTAAAGATACCCTGTATCAGGAAATGCAGCAGGGAAAATATACAAGAGAAGAGCTGACACCGGACGGTCTTCATCCAAATGATAAAGGCCATAAACTGGTGGCAGAGAAGATCATTGCATTCCTGGAAGAGGTTCGAAGTCATGTGTCAGAACCGGAAGATGAGCTGACGCTCCCGGAACCAATGACTGAAAATGCATATGAAAATGCCAGACGACTGACAATCCGGGAAATTTCTCCGGAGCTTGCAGGATTCCGGGCAGATACAGAAGAGAAAACAGGACATCTGGATCACTTCAAAAACGGATGGATTGGAAAGAAGCCGGGAGATAAGGTTACTTTTGAGACAGAAGGATCCTGTATTGCGGTACAGTACAGAAAAACCATTCATAAGCCTGCACTGCGCGCAAAGCTTGTGCTGGACGGGGACAGAGCCAATGAGGTACTTCTTGATGCAAATTTCGATGAAGACTGGGGTGACTGCCTGTATCTGGAATCAGTCCTTCACCATGGAGAAAACAAAACTCATAGGGTAGAAATTGAAATCCTGCCGGATAACAATAAAGACGCAACGCCATTTTACCTGATGTCTTTGATCGTGGCGTGAAATAGCAGTTACATTATTACTGAATAACAGACGAGGAAAACCGATTATGGGATTCAGAGAAGATTTTGCATGAGGAACTGCAACCAGTTCCTATCAGATAGAAGGTGCTGTAAAAGGCGAAGAAAAGGGAGAACATATCTGGGATGTTTATACAAAAGAACCGGGACACGTGTTTGAAGGTCATACAGGAGAAACTGCCTGTGATCATTATCACAGATATCCGGAAGATGTAAAAATGATGTGATCTCGCTGGATGGAAAAGTCCACGATCCAAACAGAATTGATTTTCTGGCACGTTACCTTCATGAGCTGAAGAGAGCGGCTTCGGAGATTGATCTGCGAGGATATTTCCAGTGGTCATTGATGGATAATTTTGAATGGTCAGAAGGATATGCTCAGCGTTTCGGGCTTGTGTATGTGGATTTCAGAAATCAGCAGAGGATTCTGAAGGATTCTGCATACTGGTATAGAGATGTGATCCGGGAGAATGGCAATAATCTGTAAATGGTTTCCGGAAATGCTCGGCAGTATCTCTGAACTTTCAGGCGGAAAGGTGATGCAATGAAGAAAACAGCACTTGATGACGATGCTTATCTTTATCAGAAAAGAGAAGAAAAGACAGAAAAAGAAAAATGGTCAGAAATGAATCGACATCAGAGAATGCAGTATTTTCTGGATTACTATCTGGTGAAGCTGCTGGTTTTTACAGGAATTATCCTGGCAGTTGTTCTGTTTGTATGGAATTTTATAAGTAAGTCAAAAGAAGACACAGTACTCTATGTGGCTGTGGTTGATGAAGCCTTACAGACAGAAGGAACTGAGAAACTGAAAAAAGAGCTTACAGAATATCTGGGCGCAGATGGAAAATATCGGAAAATAATAATCGATGACAGCTTTTATTTGGATGATGGAGGCCTTGAGAAGCTGGAAGTGTATCTTTATAATAAGCAGATTGATGTGGTCATAGCGGATGAAGCTGTGTACAAAGAACTGGCAGGTTATGGCTTTTTTCAGGATATCAGTACTGTTCCCGGTGTTTCTTCGAAATATGCAGATCTGTATGTGAAAGCAGCCGGATATAAAGATGAAGATACAGATAAAGACACAGATTCTTTTGAGGATCATTCAACCGCAAAAGGTGAGGAACTTCCTTATGGAGTGGACGTTTCCGCAAGCAGGATCAGTGATATTAAAACAAAGATCCAGGCGCCTGTACTGTCAATAGCGCAGGGAACTGAGAATATGGAAAATGCAGTGAAATTGCTGGACTTTATTTACAAACAGAGATAGAATAAAGATAAAAAGCATCCGTAAAAATAATTTAACCAAATCAGGGAAGTCCCCTGCTGAGGTTGCAAAAATCAATAAGCAGTGGGTGGGGACTTGTTTGTATCAGGAGGAAGAAAATGAGTACATTTGCAAAGGAAATTGAGGAAGAATTAAAGCAGAAGCTAATCCCTTTCTGGGAGAATCTGAGGGATGAAGAGAATGGCGGATATTATGGCTATATGGGTTATGACCTTAAGGTGCAGAAGGATTATGAAAAGGGATGTATCTTAAACAGCAGAATCTTGTGGTTCTTTGCCAATGCCTATATGACGCTTGGAGAGGAGAAGCTGAAAGAGGATGCAGATCATGCGTATACATTTCTGAAAGAGAATTGTCTGGACAGAGAATATGGTGGCATGTTCTGGTCAGTCACTTATGACGGAAAACCGGCAGATACAACTAAGCATACATATAATCAGGCTTTTGCAATCTATGCTCTTTCTTCCTATTATGATGCCACCGGTAATGAAGAAGCCCTGGAGATCGCCAGAGGACTTCAGAAGGTAATCGAGGAGAAATGTACGGATGAGTACGGATATCTGGAAGCATTCAACCGTAAATTTGAACCGGAAGAAAATGACAAACTTTCTGAGAACGGAGTCATTGCAGAGAAGACCATGAATACACTTCTTCATGTATTCGAAGCATATACCGAATTCTATCGTGTGACAAAGGACGAAAAGACCGGTGACAGGCTGCGTTTTATGATGGATATTTTCGCAGACAAGGTTTATAATAAGGAACTTGGAAGACAGGAAGTTTTCTTTGACAAGACATGGAACAGTCTGATTGATCTGTATTCTTACGGTCATGATATTGAGACTTCCTGGCTGATGGACAGAGGCCTTGAAGTGCTGGGTGATGAGAAATACACAGCGAAGATCGCACCGATCACAGCCGAGATCGTAGAGAACATTTATCAGAGGGCCTATAATGATCATTCCCTGATGAACGAATGTGAAAAGGGTGTGAATGATACAAAGAGAGTCTGGTGGGTACAGGCTGAGACAGTGGTAGGTTTCCTGAACGGATACCAGAGAAATCCGGAGAAGAAAGAATACCTGCAGGCTGCCGAAGATGTATGGAACTATATCAAAACATATCTGGTGGATCCAAGAGAAGGATCTGAGTGGTTCTGGTATGTAAATGCAGACCACACACCAGCAGAGGAACCGATCGTAGAACCGTGGAAATGCCCATATCACAATGGACGTATGTGTATGGAAGTTATAAGGAGGATGAAAGATGCTGAATAAACAGTATTACGTTGAAAAAGCGAAAGTAGAGAAACTGATCGCAAGAAAAAATCAGAAGACAGATTTTTACAATGGAATTTATGACCGCTATGAGTATCCGGTACTGACAAGAGAATTTGCGCCGGTTGAGTGGAGATATGACCTGAATCCGAAGACAAATCCCAATTTCCAGGAACGCCTTGGAATCAACGCAGTGATGAATTCCGGTGCTATTGAACTGAATGGAAAATATTATCTGGTTGTCCGTGTAGAAGGAAATGACCGTAAATCTTTCTTTGCAGTAGCAGAGAGCGACACAGGAATCGACGGATTCCATTTCTGGGATTACCCGGTACAGCTTCCGGATACCTGTCCGGAGGAAACAAACGTATATGATATGCGTCTGACCAAACACGAAGATGGATGGATCTATGGTGTATTCTGCTCTGAGAGCAAGGATAAAACAAATCCTGATCTGTCTGCAGCAGTTGCAGAAGCAGGTATCGTAAGAACAAAAGACCTCAAGACATGGGAGCGTCTTGATAACCTGAAAACACTTCATTCCCCACAGCAGAGAAATGTAGTGCTTCATCCGGAATTCGTAGACGGCAAATATGCATTCTACACACGCCCGATGGATGGTTTCATTGAAACAGGAAGCGGCGGCGGAATCGGATTTGGTCTCTGCGACGATATCGAACATGCAGTAATTGATGAGGAAAAAATCATCAGCAGAAGAATTTACCATACATTGACAGAGTCAAAGAACGGTGCAGGTGCAGTGCCGATCAGAGGTAAGAAATGCTGGATCAATATTGCTCACGGTGTAAGAAATACAGCAGCAGGACTTCGTTATGTTCTCTATGTATTTGGAACTGACTTAAATGATCCGTCCAAAGTGATCGCTGAGCCATCCGGTGTATTCCTTGTTCCGCTTGGAAAAGAAAGAGTCGGAGATGTTTCCAACGTAGTATTCACAAACGGTGCCATCGCAAAAGATAACGGAGATGTTTACATCTATTACGCATCCTGCGATACAAGAATGCATGTGGCAACTACAACTATTGATAAACTGGAAGACTATCTGTTCCACACACCAAGAGATCCACATCGTTCTCCGGACTGCGTAAAACAGCGCTGTGAACTGATCATGAACAATACTTATCAGCGCTGGTGCGAGGATGAGTACTTTGACGCAGACACAAGAGCTGAGTTAAAAGCAATCGCAGATGATTCTCAGGAGATCAAAGAGAGATTTTACAAAGATCTGGAATTCGGTACAGGCGGACTGAGAGGAATCCTCGGTGCCGGTACCAACCGTATGAACATTTATACAGTAAGAAAAGCAACTCAGGGACTTGCAAACTTTATCATTAAAGAGAACGCACAGGCAAAGGGTGTTGCCATTGCATTTGACTCCAGACATATGTCACCGGAATTTGCAAAAGAGACAGCTCTCTGCATGGCAGCAAACGGAATCAAGGCTTACATTTTCCCATCCCTGCGTCCGACTCCAATGCTTTCTTTCGCACTTCGTGAGTTAGGCTGCACAGCTGGTGTGGTAGTAACTGCAAGCCACAATCCGCCACAGTACAACGGATACAAAGTTTACTGGGAGGACGGCGCACAGATCACAGCTCCTAAGGACAAACAGATCATCACAGAAGTTCAGGCGATCACAGATTTCGCTCAGGTGAAGACGATGTCCGAGGAAGATGCAAAGGCAGCAGGTCTTTACGAAGTGATCGGTGAAGAGATCGATGATAAATATATGGAAGCTCTTAAGAAACTGGTTCTCCGCCCGGAAGCCATCAAAGAGCAGGCAGACAAGCTGAAGATCGTTTATACACCTCTTCACGGAACAGGAAACATTCCGGTAAGACGTGTACTGAAAGAACTTGGATTTAACAATGTTTATGTAGTAAAAGAGCAGGAACTTCCTGACGGAGATTTCCCGACAGTAAGCTATCCGAACCCGGAAGATAAGAACGCATTTACACTGGCCCTGAAACTTGCAGCAGAAGTGGACGCAGATATCGTTTTGGCTACTGACCCGGATGCAGACAGACTTGGAATCTATGCAAAGAATGAGAAGACCGGTGAGTACGAAAGCTTCACAGGAAATATGTCCGGAATGCTGATCCTGGAATACCTTCTTTCTCAGAGAAAAGAACTTGGCATGCTTCCGGAAAATGGTGCAGTTGTAACAACTATCGTTTCCGGAAAAATGGCAAGAGCCATTGCAAAGGAATATAATGTAGAGCTGATCGAAACTCTGACAGGATTCAAATATATCGGAGAGCAGATCAAATTCTTTGAGCAGAATCATGACCATGAATTCCTCTTCGGATATGAAGAAAGCTATGGCTGCCTGGAAGGTACCCATGCAAGAGATAAAGATGCAGTTGTAGCTGTTATGGCTCTCTGTGAGGCAGCAGCTTATTACAAATCAAAAGGAATCACACTCTGCGAGCAGATGCAGAATCTGTACCAGAAATATGGCTTCTACAAAGAAAGCCTCTTCTTCCAGACATTCCAGGGAATGGAAGGAAAAGCAAAGATCGACGGTCTGATGGATGCACTGAGAAACGAGCCTCCGAAACAGGTTGGTCCATTTAAAGTAACTGCACTGGAAGATTATAAGAAGAGCATTCGCACAGATATCGCAACAGGCGAAACTTCTGCACTGACATTACCGGAATCTAATGTACTGTACTTTGAATTGGAAGACGGCGCATGGTTCTGCGTAAGACCATCCGGAACAGAGCCGAAGATCAAATACTATGCAGGTGTGAAGGGCGCAGATGCACAGGATGCAACAGACAAACTGGAAGCATTATCCAAAGCTGTTGTAGAACTGTAGGATTTGACGGAAACCGTTATACATAGTATGATGGGAGCTGGCTGCAAATGTGTTTCGGCACAATTGAAAAGTAAAAGCAAAAATATATAGCAAGGGCACGGCTGGAGCATTTTCCGGTCGTGCCTGAAAGAGTAAATGGAGGAATTTTACAAATGGCAATTTTAAAATTAAAACCAAGTTGCAAAGACTATCTCTGGGGCGGCACAAGATTAAGAACAGAATTTGGGATTGAGTACGATAAAGATCCTCTGGCTGAATCATGGGAACTTTCCTGCCATCCAGACGGACCAAGCTATATCGTAAACGGAGAATATGCAGGTAAAACTCTCCAGGAATATATTGATGCCAAGGGCAAAGAGATCCTGGGTACAGACTGCCAGTCCTTCGAGCAGTTCCCGGTTCTGATCAAATTTATCGATGCAAAGAAGGATCTGTCCATTCAGGTACATCCGGATAATACTTATGCCCTGAAGAATGAAGGCCAGTATGGTAAAACAGAGATGTGGTATGTAATGGATGCAGAAGAGGGAGCAAGTCTGCTCTACGGCTTTAACAGAGAAGTTTCTGAGGAAGAATTCGAAGAGCGTATCCACAACCATACTCTTCTGGAAGTCCTGAATAAAGTTATGATCCATAAAGGTGATGTTCTTTTCATCGATCCGGGTACTATCCATGCCATCGGTGCAGGAAGCCTGATCGCTGAAATCCAGCAGAACTCCAATGTTACATACCGTGTTTACGACTATGGACGTAAAGGTCCGGATGGAAAAGAGAGAGAGCTTCATGTAGACAAAGCCCTTCAGGTAACCAAACGTGAACCGGCAGCTACAGACAGAGACTTCGGACCACACGTTGCATCCTGTGAATATTTCACAGTAGATAAAGTGATTCTGGACGGTTTGAGAAGAAAGAAACTTACAGGGGAAGCAGATGAGACTTCTTTCGTAAGTGTACTGGTAATGAGCGGAGCAGGTAAGGTTACTGCAGGCGACGAAACAATAGAAGTTAAGAAAGGTGACAGCATCTTTATCACAGCCGGTTCCGGCGAATATGAGCTGGAAGGCGATATGGAGGCACTGCTTACCACTGTATAAATAAGCGTACTTCTTAAAAAATTATTGAAGAAAAAGTTTTTACAGAAAGCCTGTGAAGCCTGTAAAAACTTTTTCTTTTTTTGCTTATCAGACAGGCGACGCAGACCGGATTATTTTGTATTTTTAAAAAAACATATAAATATATGAAGGAAAACAGCAGGATTTCCGCAGAAACAGCCTTGCAATTTGTGATGAATACGTTATAATAAAAAAACGTAACGAACCTGGATTGGTTAGACCAATATAAAGGAGTTGAATATTTGAAAAATAAAAAAGAACGAGACTGGAAGTTTATTATCGGTATGATTGTTCTGCTCGCCATTTTTGCTGTAATGGGAGGTGCTTTCTGGAATATGGTAGGAAAGCAGGCACAGATGGTCAGGGAGGAAGAGCAGAAAGAGGAAGCAAATGCTATTTCTGCAATCTATATCGAGACAGGAGAATTTCTGAAGACCGGAGTTTTTGTGGATCTGAACAATGGAACTATTTTCAGCGCAGACATACCGGCAGAGGGCATTTACAATAAAAAAGGAAAATTAATTTCCGATGATGTATTGGAAAATGGGGATGAAGTAAAAATATACGGCGACGGGATCATGCTGGAATCTTTTCCGGGACAATATCCGGGTGTAACGAAGATCCAGAGAACAGGGCGGGCATCTCTTGAGGAAACCCAGGAGTATGAAGACCTGGTGAATGGAATGATGAAACCTGCAGCCGTTCAGTAAGAATTAGAGGAGACTGAAAAATGAAATACGTAAGACAATTCTGGATCATTTTACTGATATCCGCAATGGGAGAGACACTGCACGTCCTGATCCCGCTTCCTGTACCTGCAAGTGTGTATGGACTGGTGATCATGCTGATCGCACTGGGAACACACATTATCAAGCTGGAACAGGTCAAAGAAGCAGCTGAATTTCTCATAGAGATCATGCCGGTTATGTTTATCCCGGCAGGAGTAGGATTACTGACAGCATGGAGCGTACTGAAACCGGTATGTGTGCCGATCATTCTGATCACCGTGATCACTACAGTTGTGGTTATGATTGTAACAGGTCGTGTCACTCAGACGGTTATTCGTATGGACAGAAAGAAAGGACAGAAGAAATCATGACACAATTTATGAGCAATTCCATATTCTTTGGTGCAGCGATCAGCCTGATCGCATATGAAGCAGGACTTTTTTTGAAGAGAAAATTTAAGATGGCGATCTTTAACCCACTTCTGATCGCGATCATCGCAGTAATGGCAGTTCTCTCTTTATTACACATAGATTATGACACTTATAACCAGAGCGGCCAGTATATCAGCTATCTGCTCACCCCTGCGACTGTCTGCCTGGCAGTTCCGCTGTATCAGCAGATAGAACTTCTGAAAAAGAATCTCAAAGCAGTGGTGATCGGAATTGTTTCCGGCGTACTTGCAAGTATGGTCAGTGTATTGCTGTTTGCCAAACTGTTCCGGCTGAGTCATGAGCAGTATGTCACACTTCTTCCCAAGTCCATCACGACAGCTATCGGAATGGGTGTCTCTGAAGAACTTGGTGGTATCGTAACGATCACAGTTGCAGTTATCATCATCACCGGAGTTCTGGGAAATATGATCGCAGAAACCGTGATCAAACTGGCACACATCGAAGAGCCTATCGCCAAAGGTCTCGCACTTGGAACTTCCGCCCATGCCATCGGCACAGCGAAGGCAATGGAACTGGGGGAAGTAGAAGGCGCTATGAGCAGCCTTGCTATTGCAGTTGCCGGTCTGCTGACCGTTGTCAGTGCATCTGTGTTTGCACAGTTTATGTAGGGAAAAACAGAACAGGAAATAAAAAAGGTCTGCTGTACGGCAGGCTTTTTTTATTTCCATAAAAAGATCCTAAAAAACAAAACAAATGTTCGAAAAACTCTTCCATTTTCAAATAAGGTGTGGTATTATAAATCAAAAGCGAATACATGTTCGGAAAATATGTTCGGAATATATGTTTGATATGAAGAAGAATACGAGGAGGAAAAAGAAATGACAAATACAGCAGGTACCACACAGGAAATGAGAAGAAAAAGAGAGAACCATAAACTTTCCAGAACAATGGCAGCAGTGATAGGTCTGATCGTTACTCTGGAGGTAATGGTTGCAGGGGGAATGATCTTTAATGTGGATTTTCATTCCACAGACCTTATTGCCCTGATTTTCGGATTTATGGTGCTGTATGCAGGGGTTGTGGCTGTGCTTACAGATAATTAAATTATGAGTTACACCCATATACCTATTAGACAAAAAGCACTTCGAATGGTATGATATAAACATATATCATAATGGGTATGAAGAATACCAAAAAGGGGTAAATATGACTGTAAAATCAAGCCTTTTGGAGATGCTGGAGAAGAATAAAGGGGAAGTACTCTCAGGTGAAAGGATTGCCGGTACGCTGGGCTGCACTAGGGCAGCAGTGTGGAAAGCAGTGAAATCACTCCGGGAAGAAGGATATCATATTGAGGCAGGTCCGAATAAAGGATATATGCTTGCGAAGGATACAAACCGTTTGTCTCAGGAAGGAATCCGCCTGTTTCTGGATGATCCTGATGTGAGGATAGACATTTATGACGAACTGGAGTCCACAAATCAGACAGCCAAGAAAGAAGCGATGATGGGAGAAGCAGGACATGGCGCATTTGTAATTGCCAGAAGCCAGACAGCAGGCAGGGGCAGAAGGGGACGGGAATTTTATTCCCCGGCAGATGCGGGACTTTATATGAGCGTGATCCTGAAGCCTCAGGGAACCATACATGACAGCCTGTTGATCACTACAGCTGCAGCAGTGGCTGTGTACAGGGCAGTTGAACAGATCTGTGGGATCCGGCTGGATATCAAATGGGTAAACGACCTGTTTTATCAGGGAAGGAAAGTCTGTGGAATCCTTACAGAGGCTGTTACAGACTTTGAGAGCGGAGATATAGAATTTGTGGTAGTAGGTATGGGACTGAATATCTGTCTGGAACCGGAGCTGCTACCGGAATCATTGAAGGAAGTTGCCGGCGCGCTTTATCAGGATCAGGAGGAAGCAGAGCAGACAGACCGGAACAGACTTGCCGCAATGATCGTAAATGAACTGAGAAAAGAAACGAAAGATCTGAAACTGTCCCCGGATTATGTGGCACACAATATGATCCTCGGACACCAGATTACAATTACAGATGGAACTTCTGTCCGAAAGGCAGAAGCACTGGAAATCTGCCCGGATGGACGCCTGAAAGTAAGAGAAGAGAACGGAGAAGAGACGATATTTTCTTTCGGGGAGGTTTCGGTGGCGCTGTGATTTTGCGTAGCAATTAATCATGTGTAACGTAAAAACGAGATTCAGACATATAAAATCTGAATCTCGTTTGCTTTTCAGGATTCGGCTGGGGATGTGCTATCATCTTCTGTCATAACTGCAGGAGATGTTTTCGGTAATGAATCTGATGAGGAGTCTGATAAGGTTTCATCTGTACCATCCGTAGTAATGTCTTCCGGGTGAATATCCGGTTCATTGGAAGGTGCAACAGGAGTGTTTTGCTGGTATGGACGATAGGGCGTCCAGTAATGCTCCTCTTTGTTGTTTAACGGTTCATTCTCCAGTTCATCTTTCTTGCGTGTAAGAATATAGATTCCTGCAAGGATGATCATCACTGCGATCACCAGCTGAGGCAGATGATATGCGAAGCTTCCAAGAATGTCAGCCAGATAATCAGGCAGGATTATATAGAAGAAATCCACGATGTTATTCCACAGGATAGAAGCTCCGAATATGATCAGAACAATTGCTGTCAGTTTCCTGTGCTCACCGATCAGGGCATGGAAATCTTCAGCCAGCTGATCAATATGGAAAATATAAGAATCTTCTATGGAATAAAATTCTTCTTCAGAGAGAGATTTCAGGTTGTGTACATTAAAGAAACTGTAGAACCAGATGATCGGGATCAGGAAGATAAGCCAATCCATTCCGGTACATGATCCCACAGCAAATACACCCCAGAACATCAGCATGATACTGAGTCCTTGTTTTTTAAACCCCATATACATTTCTCCTGCGCCCGGGATCAGGGAGAAGATAAAAAGCCAGAATCCACGTTTTTGTTTTTGCATACTTTATTTGCCTCCATTCATTATTTTACTGGAAAAATCACTGATATACTGAACCAGAGAACTGGTACCATCACAGATGCTCTGATTAATACCTCTGGAAAAATCATAAAGCTGGCTGCTGTGTTCCTGTACCGTACGTTCACTCTGAACAGAAGAGCAATTTGATCTTAACTCTGAGAAGTCGATATCCGGAATACTGAACAGAAGAAGCAGTGCAGCAGCAACGCCCGCAGCAGTCTGCAGACCATATCGCAGAAACTGAACTTTACGTGAGACTTTATTTGCAGCCCGTGCAAACTGAACCTCGCTGGATATGGCTTTATCCATAATTTGTTCTGCCAGATAAGAAGGGGCAGTAACCGGACTGTGGTTTTCCAGTTCTATCATCTGGTCAAGACATGAATCGCAGTGATCCAGATGCGACAGAAATTCAATGAGTTCCTGCTCGTTCATAGTACCGTTGTCAAATTCTATTAAATCATTCTTATCGATATGCATCTAATCACTCCTTTCAAGCATTTTTTTCAGCATAGCCCTTGCACGATAGAGCTGTGTCTGGATTGTTTTCGGATTTTTGCCGGTCCGTTGTGCAATTTCCACTACAGATAGTTCCTGACAGAAATGAGCATAAGCGACTTCCTTATAAGGGCTCTTCAGCTGCATACACAATGCTTTTACCCGGGCATTGGAATCTGTCAGCATATATTCGTCTTCGGGAGAAGACTGTTGATCAGGAATCTGGGAAAAGTATGTATCTTCTGTGGGAATACTGCGGCGCCCGGCGGCTTTCAGATAGTCCAGACATTTCCGGACAGCGATCTTACTTAGCCAGGCTTTTTCATAAGTGCCATCAAAACGGGACAGGTTTTTGTAGGCAGACAGAAATACTTCCTGAGTGAGATCCTCGGCATCAAATGGATTACCGACGGACTTCAGGCAGATCGAATATATTAAGTTCTGGTATTGCGTAATCAGATATTCCAGATATTGCTTTTCTGTGATCATTACTGTCTCCTTTGTCCCCGTTCATTTAATTATAACGCAGAAGGAGTATGGAAATCTTCAATATTTTAAAATTTTTCGTCTGGATCCGAAATCATGCTGGGGTTGCGGCAGAACGGGAATTGTTCTATACTTGTAGGCAGTAAACAATCAGAGAAACTGACTAAAGGAGAGACAGACAATGACAGAGACAAGACGCTTATATTATGAAGATGTATATAAAAAAGAATTCACTGCAACTGTAATAGAATGCAGAGAGAGAAAAAAAGGCTACGAAGTAATCCTGGATGAGAGTGCTTTTTATCCGGAGGGCGGTGGTCAGCCCAGTGACGTGGGAATTCTGGGGGATGCGAAGGTGACAGAGGTTCATGAGAAGGATGGAGAATTACTTCATTATACAGACAAAGCACTGGAAGTTGGAGCTAAGGTTGAAGGAAAGATTGACTGGGCGCATCGTTTTGATCTGATGCAGCAGCATTCTGGGGAGCATATGGTCAGCGGTATTATTCATGCGAAGTATGGTTATGACAATGTAGGTTTCCATATGGGAAGTGATGTGATCACTGTGGACTTAAATGGTATGCTGGATGAAGCTCAGCTGGCAGAGATTGAGCAGGAAGTGAATGAGAGAGTCTGGGAAGATAAAGAAGTACAGATCACTTATCCGACTGCTGAAGAATTAAAGACTCTGGATTACAGAAGCAAGAAGGAACTGACCGGACAGTTTCGTATCGTGACTTTCCCGGGAGTGGATGTATGTGCCTGCTGTGGTACTCATGTAACTCATACGGGCGAGATCGGAATGGTGAAACTTCTCTCTGTAGTGAAGTTCCGTGATGGTATCCGTATGGAGATGATCTGCGGTAAACGTGTTCTGGATTATCTGAATATGGTGAATGAACAGAACCATCAGATTTCCGTAAAGCTCTCTGCGAAGATGGAAAAAACAGCAGATACAGTACAGCGTCTGCAGGATGAGAATTTCCGCCTGAAAGGTCAGGTTGCACGTATGGAAGAAGAGATGTTTCAGGCAGAGGCGAAGAAATGGGAAGGTGCAGGAAGTGTCCTGATCTTCAAAGAAGGCCTGGAAGCAGATTCTGTACGGAAACTTGCAGATGCGGTGATGAATACCTGTGAAGGATGCTGTGCGGTATTTTCCAGAAATGAAGATGGAAGTTATAAATATGCGATGGGTGAGATTGACGGAGATCTTCGTCAGTATACAAAAGAGATGAACGCCGCATTAAACGGCAGAGGCGGCGGAAAGCCGTTCTTCGTACAGGGATCTGTGCAGGCGACAGAAACAGAAATCAGTAATTTCTTTGAGAAATAATAAGATGGCTGGTTTATTGTTTTAAGTAATATTTCGCAGGATGATATTACTGTGCGGGAAGTAAACTGCAAAAAATTAAAGCAGAGGTTACGGGGAATGTTTGGAGAATGTCATGCACATATTATTATGGACGGCGTGAATTATCGCCATGCTGTTGATTTACATAAGAATGGACCAGATGAAGGTGCGATAAGAGAACATTTGAAAGCTTATCAGGACAGAGGGATCACCTTTGTCCGCGATGGAGGGGATGCCCTGGGAGTTTCTCTGAGAACGAAGCAGATTGCACCGGAATATGGGATTGATTATCGGACGCCTGTATTTGCCATTCATAAAGAAGGCCATTACGGTTCTATTGTTGGAAAAAGTTTTTCTAATATGAAGGAATTTCATCTGTGTGTACTGAAGGCGAAAGATAAAGGAGCGGATTTCATAAAGATCATGACTACAGGCCTGCTGGATTTTAATGATCACGGTACAGTGACAGGCCTGCCTCTTTCGGCAGAAGAAGTAAAGGAGATGATCCATATTGCTCATGAAGAAGGAATGGCGGTCATGTCTCATACCAATGGATGTTACGGAGTGAAAGCAGCAGTGAGCGCCGGGGTGGACAGTCTGGAGCATGGAAACTATATGGATGAAGAATGTCTGGACATGCTGGCAGAGAATGATACAGTATGGGTTCCCACACTGGTGACCATCCGAAATCTTATGGGAGATGGCCGTTACGAAGACAGGGTGCTTCGCCCCATTATAGAAACAGCAGAGAAAAATGTGCGGAAGGCATTTGCCAGGGGAGTGAAAATTGCTCCCGGAAGCGATGCTGGTGCATACAGAGTTCTTCATGGAAAAGGAATTCAGGATGAGATAGAAGCTTTTGAAGAAATTCTGGGGAAAGAGAAAAAAGTGTATGACTGGCTTGCAGAAGGAGAGGCAGAAATCCGGAGAAAATTCAGCAGACAGTGATAAATTATGTCTTCTCTGATCGAGAAAAGTAACAACAGCCGGGTACAAATGAGGAATGTACCCGGCTGTCTGCATTTATGCGTCGTGTATCTGTACAGCAGTATAGATATTAGAAGACTTGGATCTGGATGGGTGAAAAATAATACGGACATAACTTCCGTATTCCAGTGCCTGATCCGCATAGTTTTCGGCACTTTCTACCCGGAAAGTATCTATGGCTCCATCGTCTGTCTGAAGGGTGATGGTATTGGCTGTATTTCCTGTGATGGTACCAGTGACAGTAAAGGAAAGGTGCTTGTCTGAAATGTTATCAGGATCCTCTCCTGTAACAGCCAGGATCTGAATTCCCTCCAGAGTATCTGTCTGGAAATCCCCTTTGTATGTAATATTTACATGAGAACCTGGGGCAATTCCTCCTTTGAACCATACCGGAACAGAGGACATATCCAGATTCAGGAGCGTATCCGTGCCGGCAGGGATGATCTGAAGGATGTTCAGGTTTACACCCTGGACAGTTGCCAGAAACTGCTGTTCTTTTTCGGTAATATCTTCATCAGATCCATCGTCAGGTTTCTGTGTTGGAACAGGTGTCGGGTCGGGAATCTTCAGTTTCTTCAGGTCGGAAATGCTCAGGACTTTAAGGTGACTGGCATTTACAGCTTGGGAAGTATCCTGGGAATTATCGGGAAGAGTTCCTTTGTATTTTATATATACCCAGTCACCGGATTTGATGCCGTTCTGGTAATACTGCCTGGTTCCGGTAATAGGGTAGGTAGTGGTAATGCCTTTTTTATTTTTTATGGTAATGGTGTTGGGAGTCAGGGCCATGACTTTTCCACGGGTTGTGTGGTTTTTCAGTTTGTTTTTCTTATGGAATTCATCCACGACCTTGAGTGCCTTTACTGTACTGGTGTCTGTATTGGAGAGCTGTCCTTCATAGATCACGCTGATCTCATCGCCTGTGATCATACCGCCTTCACATTCCAGGGTGGCGTTTGACACATTGAAGACGTAGGAGACGTCCTGGGAAGTGAGGATCAGCTGGCTTCCGGTGAAATCCTGGAGTGTTCCGGAAATCTCATCCATATACACGCGGTCTTTGATTTCAGAGACAGTGTTATCTGACGGGACAGGAGTTTCCTGAACTGAAGTATCTCCTGTAGAGGTAAATTGCTCCAGAACAGTTCCAAGGGTGCAGCCGCTTAAGCAGAAGCTCAGACTGGCGCAGATACAGACAGCAAATAATTTTTTCATAATAAAGACAGACCCTCCGACAATTTAATTCGTATCTTCGTTCCTGTCTGCGGGAGTAAAGGCATAAAGCTCTTTGTAATTTTCCCATTCATTCTCATCACGGACAGGAGCCGGTATCAGGCCTGTACATTCCGTACAGGCGTTGGTATCCAGGTAATTATCATAACATAAATGGTAGGGATTTTGGCAGTTATTTTTCGGTTTTTTGCTCATTTTTTGTCACCTCATTTTATCAGGTTTACTGCACACAGCATTCTTAATATGTGGAAAAGAGGTATGGAATATTCACAGAGATAAATCTGACAAGTAAATAACGCGAAATATATTGCAATTTCTATAAATTGTGCTATAATTTCACTAAATAAATAATAGCGAAGTAGGATTTTATGCGTCAAGTGTTCACAGGCTGGGGAGTCGCCGTGAAACGAAAAGCAGAAAAGCGTGCTGCTTACGATATAATTTCCGCACCCGTTGCTACATATGAGGACATCTCATAATGTGGAGGGATTATTATTTATGGTAACTACTCTATTTTTTTAAACACATTATGGAGGTGTTTTTATTATGCAGAAAAAACAAACATGGAACGTAAAAACATTGGTGTTTATGGCACTCCTTATTGCCATGCATCTGGTACTGACACGAGTATTGGTTATTGATCTTGGTGCATACCGTATTTCTGTAGGAAGTGTAACGACGATCCTGGCAGGTCTGTGGCTTGGCCCGGTAGCTGGTGGTGTCTGTGGATTTTGTGCGGATATTATCGGATGCTTCATGAAAGGTTATGCTGTAAATCCGTTTATCACAGTTGCAGCAATCCTCTGGGGTGTGCTTCCTGCCCTTGCAAAACCATTCTTTGCGAACAGAAAGAAAACAGGAAAGACAGTTGGTATCTGCGTATCTATCGTAGTAACTGCAGTTCTCAGTTCTCTGGTTCTTACAACAGCAGGACTCGTGATCATGCTTGGATATAACTTCTATGCGATCATGCCCGGAAGACTGGTACAGTTTGCAATTATGATCCCGGTTTATTGTGTATTAACATGTCTGTTGTATTTCAGCCCGCTGACAGCGATGGTTGCAGGAAATACATCACCAGCAGTGCTGAAAAACAAAACAGTATAATTGAGGCAGAGATAAAATACAGAATAAGACTTGAATATTAAAATGATATACAACATAGTTGGCGCGAACTATGTTAATGAATCAACTGATTCCCCGAAAAAGAAAAGTTAAAATCTATAAAAATTAAGAACTATCTGTAAAAGCAGAAAATGAAAATGCTTTACAGATAGTTCTTTTTTATTTCTCAGGTGGGAAATTTCCGTTCTCATCCGGCTGTACGCGGAACCAGTAAGTATAAAGCTGCTGGAATCCAAGTGATCTGTATAATGCCCGGGCATTGTCATTCCCTTCAACAACCTGAAGATAAGCATTCTGAGCTCCTTTTTTAATACCTTCTTTCAGAAGTCCGGTGCAGATCTGACGGGCATAGCCATGTTTGCGGTATTCTTCTTTAACATGGATGGCATAGATGCCAATATAATCTCTGTCCAGAATACCAAGTCCGGTTGCGATGATCTGGTTGTCCATGCGGATGGAAGCACAGATGGTTTCCTTGAGGATTGCCTGATACATGGATGGAACAACTTTCCGGTGGACAGGATTGGTGGTATTTTTTAAACGGAACAGGCTTTCAATCCATTCGGAGGGAATATTATCACAGAAGGTTACATCAGGATATGGGGCATCCAGCCGTGCGGCGTTCATGCTCATTGCCATGACATTGGTGGTATGTTGGACGGCATATCCGCGGTTTTCCAGAACATAATCAAAGTCAGGAGAAACAAGAGGGCTGATCTTAAATACAGCAGGAGTTCCCAGTCGTTTATATACACTTTCGCAGTATGGGATTTTTTCCCGCCAGGTGAGGGTAGAATTGCCGAACTGTTCCACACTGTTGGTTCTGTGCGTATAAAAATAGGAAAATCTCAGGATCCAGCCGTCATATAATTCCATCTTGTGAGATGGCCAGGCATTCAGAGACATATCTTCAATCTGTTTAATTGTAGTTTCCATAATATAAGGAAGACTCCTTTCCATAATAAGTCCACAGATATGAGTGTGGGCAGTGATTTATTATACAAAGTTCCGGGAAAATGCGCAATAGCTCATCTGTTCAGGAATTGTTATCTATGCTTTGAAGGAGAGGGAACAGTTTCTCGGCCAGAAGTTTATGTCCATACAAAGTAAGATGAATCCCGTCTGTTGTTATGGTATCGAAACCCGATTGAGTTGCTTCCTTATTAAAATAGTTATGCAAAGGCAGAAATGGAAGTCCGACTCTGACAGAGAGCTGTCGGATAATATCAGACATGGTATGGACATAGGGAATCCATGTCTCATATTCTTCCGGATGCGGAAAGATAAATGGTTCCATAAGGATTACCTGCCTGGCATCTGCAGTTATCAGGTTCAATAATTCATTATAATGAGTGGCAAACTCTCTCATCATCTGTTTTTTCTGAGAATTCGTCCGGTCTGTGTTCATTATCAGACCGATATCATTGATGCCGATCAGCAGAGTTATAACAGGAGAGCGATGTAAAGAAATACGGTGTTGACGGATATTTTCAAGGACTCTTGTCACAGTGAAGCCATCTATGCCATAGTTCCTGAAATGTATGGCGTCTGTTGATTTATCTGTTAACTGTACAGCGCTTGATGAGTGTCCGACAGTATCTCCGGATATGGAGAAGGAAGGAGTCTGATTACGGAACATTTCTGAGAGTATCTGTACATACCCATTTCCCAGAGGAAAATCTTCAAATAAATGATTGCAGTCTGTGATGCTGTCTCCGAGACAAATAACCTGCATAAAAAACCTCCTGTTTGGTATTACCAATATAAAGATTGGTAAGTATAGAGATATAAAATTTATATAAAAACTATATAAAATAATATCATCCACTTACAGTTCGGTCAATGAAAAATGCCTCTTTTTCGTGAAAATGCCTTGAGAAAATTGTGAAAATCTATTTTGCGATCAAAATACTTCGATGAAATGCACAAAAATAAAAACTATTTTTGTCAGAAATAGTCAAAATGATTGTTGACTTTTTAACGGATTTTAATATAATAATCTCAAAATCATGAATCGATGGAAAGCTTATGAAATATTTTACAGTCATAAGTTTCGGAATCCTGGCTGAGGCATCTGAGACGGACAGCATAAAAAGCCAGAATGTCTTCCGGAGATTTAAATAGAAAAAGGAGGGAAAAGAAACGGGTAATTTAGCAGACACGTTAATGGAAGAACTTCAATGTAAGACAGTTTTTACCATACCGGTGTTTGGAGGAATACCAGTTGCAGAGTCAGTAGCAGTGACATGGGTGATCATGGCAGTGCTTTTAATTTTGTCATTGGTGCTCGTAAGAAACCTGAGTGTGGAAAACCCCGGTAAGAAACAGATTTTGTTGGAAACCGGTGTCAGTTTTCTTCATGATTTCTTTAAGGATATCCTTGGAGAAGAGGGAAAAATGTATATTCCCTATCTGATGACAGTTGTCATTTACATTGGAATTGCAAACATTTTCGGTGTGTTTGGATTTGTACCGCCTACAAAGGATTTAAACTGTACGATCGGTCTTGCGATCACAAGTATTTTTCTGATCGAGTATGCAGGATTCCATAAGAAAGGTCTGAAAGGCTTTCTTAAAAGCTTCGCAGAGCCGGCACCGATTATGCTGCCGATTAATATTCTGGAGGTCGTTATTCGACCGACATCACTTTGTATGCGACTTTTTGGTAATGTGTTAGGAAGCTATGTGGTTATGAAACTTCTTGAGTTTATATGCCCGGCAGTTCTTCCTATTCCATTCAGCCTGTATTTTGATTTCTTTGACGGATTCATTCAGGCGTATGTATTTGTATTCTTAACTTCTTTATTTATCAAAGAAGCTATTGAATAAAAAAGATTACTGTTCATACAGGAATATGACACCTATATAAGACCTGAGACGCGGGACATAAGGGATAAGACAGCAGTTATGAACAGCACTTAAATGCTGTCCGGATATTCGGTGGGTCATAACGGTCATAAACAACCGTTGGTACAGACATCTGTTGTACAGGCATCAAATGATCTCATCGGAATATCGACAGGATAGCATATTGTGAAGAAAGATTTGTAATATTTAGTTTATTTCAGTTAAACAACAGGAGGAAAAAGTTATGTTAGTAGCTATTGGAGCAGGAATCGCAGTTTTAACAGGTATTGGCGCTGGTATCGGTATTGGTATGGCAACATCTAAAGCAGTAGAAGCAATCGCAAGACAGCCGGAAGCAGAAAGCAAGATCAGCAAATCCCTTCTTTTAGGATGTGCCCTTGCCGAGGCAACAGCTATTTACGGTTTCGTTATCGGTCTTCTGATCGTTATCATGCTTGGCTAATTGATGGATAAAGAATAACTAAGAAAGGCAGGTGGGACAGGTGATCGAGATTAACATCAACCTGGTCTTTACAATTATTAACCTGATTGTTCTTTATCTTTTAATGAAAAAGTTCTTATTTGGTCCGATCCTCAATGTGATGGAGCAGAGAAAAAACATGATCGACCAGCAGTTCGCAAGTGCCAAAGATACAGAAGAACAGGCATATGAACTGAAAGGCAAATATGAAGATGCACTGAAATCTGCGAAAGACGAATCCATGCGTATTGTAAACCAGGCAAAGGATGAGGCAAAAGTACAGGCTGAGCGTATTG
>SKEP01000269.1_pt1 | contig 34791 bp, 38 predicted proteins | sample 4826901 | NCBI WGS metagenome assembly SKEP01 (sample SAMN11008806, study PRJNA524170) | human gut metagenome | biome: Human fecal sample; material: Feces; isolation source: fecal sample from pouch patient p4, p43, p49, p54, p55 | host: Homo sapiens | place: Israel: Tel-Aviv | collected 2014-03-20
ATGCCGATGTGGCTCAATTGGCAGAGCAGCTGATTTGTAATCAGCAGGTTATCGGTTCGAGTCCGATCATCGGCTTTTTGGACCTTTAGCTCAGTTGGTTAGAGCAACCCGCTCATATCCGGTCGGTCCTGGGTTCGAGTCCCCGAAGGTCCATTTTTATTATTTTGGCCCAGTGGCTCAGTTGGTTAGAGCGTCGCCCTGTCACGGCGAAGGTCGAGAGTTCGAGTCTCTTCTGGGTCGTTAGCAATTTGCTGGCGACAGTAAGTTGTTTTACAATCATGGAATCTTAGCTCAGCTGGGAGAGCATCTGCCTTACAAGCAGAGGGTCATAGGTTCGAGCCCTATAGGTTCCATATGCCGCAGTGGCGGAACTGGCAGACGCACAGGACTTAAAATCCTGCGGGACTTATACTCCCGTACCGGTTCGATTCCGGTCTGCGGCATGATTTAGGGATTGATACATTTAAAGTGTGTCAATCCTTTTTTGGTGTTTGTAATATACGCAGGAGACAACCAGGAAGATCCGGAGCCTGGAACGTCCGGATGCGAAAAAAATTCCCGTTTTCGCAATGACTGCCAATGCTTTTATAGAAGATAAACAACGCAGCAAAGAGATCGGGATGAATGAACATTTATCTAAGCCTTTGGATGAAAAAACTTTGCTGGATATGATATGGAAATATATGTCGGAGAGAAGAAATTTCCGCGGATGTTGAGATTACAGATCAGCAGAAAATTTTTAAAGGGTGAAGCAAAACCATTAAAAACAGACGGTTTTGCCTTACCCTTTATGTATTTGCGGACAATACCGCCGGATAGTTAAACCTGTATTCTGTCAGCGACTTCATTTCCCAGGACAACTCTTCTGTCAGCAGTGGAAATGATCAGAGAATCGCTGAATTTCTGAAGTACCTGAATCGTACTGCCTTCATGAATATCCATGTTATGCATGGCATTCAGAACTTCTGGTAATCCGAACATCCATTTGATCGTATAGGTATTTCCCTGACTGGAATGTGATAATGGTTGCATAAAAAAACCTCCTTTATAAAAGAATAATATTCACAGGTAAAACAAATTGCTTTTGTATATCTGAATTATAGTTAGTGTCAGATAATTTACTTTTATTATTAGAATAATTGTACAACTAAAAGTATCGGTTCGTCAATTATAACATTATTATATCAAATATCTGAAATATTATTCATTTGTTCAGGGGTTATTATAAAATTTATTGCCGGAGATTACTGCCGGGCTTCAGTATCTACAAATTTCAAATTATCAAGAGCATAGCGGAGCGCTTTGCACATTAATTCGTTACGTGAGCGTCCGCTTTTGGCAGCAAGCTCATCGTATTCTTCCTGAAGTTCGCGGTCAAGGCGAATCGTCATGGTAATGGATTTATCTTCTTTTTTGTCTGCACTTTTTGGCATAATAATGAAATCTTCTGTCATGATAATACCTCCCTGTAATGTAAATTATAATTACACGGCGTTGACATTGATATACCACAAACTTATAATACATATAAGTGTTACTTGTGGAGGGAATATGGAGACAGTTATTGAGAAAATATACGAGAACTATATACAGAAGTATTCAGAAACAGATACAGCCAGTCAGGAGAAAAAAGCGATATATGAGAAGTACAGAACCCTTCGCCAGAAGTTGCCGGCGGACCTGGTCCAGGAGCTGGATATGCTGATGGAGAAGCAGACTGAGATTTTATGTGGAGAGCTTAAGGAGAATTTCGCAGAGGGATTCAGAGCAGGGGTGAAGCTGATAAAAGAAGTATATCTGGAAGAAATACCTGATCTGGAAGAAAAGATCCGGAAGATGGTTTAATCATGTCAGACAGTAGATGAATGAAGAATCTTTGACTGATGAGTATTCCATATAGCGGATCTTTTTGGCAAAGGCAGTATTATTTTGTATGAACAGCAGTAATTTCATTGAGAAGGCGCTCAATGGTGTGCATGTGTTTATTCATGATCTTCTCTGCCAGAGGGGCATTTTTATTAATAATAGCATTTACCAGTTGAGTGTGCTGGGAGTCGATTTCCGGTGAATCTTCATTTTTTTGCATAAAATGGGAGCGGATTCCGGTAATCATATTTTCGATGAGCTGTGCGGATGCATTCAGCACACTGAGGATCAGAGGATTGTCAGCAATCTGGGCAATTTTCAGATGAAGGTCGCGATCCAGATCGCCGCGGATACTTTCATCCTGGGTGCTGTCCAGACGTGCGATGATCAGCTGAAGCTCTGCTGCGTCCAGAGGGGTACAGTTTAAAGCGGCCAGAAAAGCAGCTTTGCTTTCCAGAGCCCCACGAAGCTGAAGAGTATCCTGGATCTTGCTGTTATACATCTGAAACAGGATAGACAACGGTTCTGTGAGACAGCTGCGCAGATCAGCAGCAATATAGTTCGCACCTCCATGAACACTGACTGTAATCCCCAGAAGGGACAGGGCTTTTAATACCTCTCTCAATGCAGGCCTGGAAATCCCGAATTCTTCTGCCAGAATACGCTCGGCAGGGAGTGCATCTCCCGGCTTCAGCTCGCCGGTCTGTATTTTTTCAATAATCTGTTTCAGTACATCATTAAAAGTGCTGGTTTTATCTATTTTTCTGAACATTTATTTTCCTCTTTCTTAATCTTACATTGTATGCCTGAATGCAGGAATACATATGTTTTATTATACCTTATAAAAACACAGATGCAACCGATTATTGAAAAAGTGTACCATATGACAGCGGATATATTTTGCGGTAAGTAAAAAGTTATACGTTGTTTATAAATTTTATAATTTTATTAGAAATTAGACAAATTTCGCTCACATTTGTGCGATATGATAATTACATCTTAAGGGAGCGACAAACCTTAAGAGAAAATCTTTCCTTTCCCTAAAAAATGTAAAATGAACAATGAATCACCGCCTAACCGACAAGATCGTCGGGCAGGCGGTGATTTTATGTTACGGTGTATCTGGAAGAAGTTGCTGGCAGCAGATTATTTCAGGGACGTCTGTAGCGGTTAAAGCAGGTATAGATTTCCTGAAGGCGGGGAACTGCATAGCCGCAGGCGGTTTCTCTGCCATCTGCGAAGAATGAAAGACCGTGCTGAAGCAGTTTCTGGTAGAGAAATTCGACAATCTCAGAGAGGGTACGCTTTCCATCGATGAGATGTTCCACTGCATATTTCAGCAGAAGACTCAGGGCAGCAGTCTGTTCTGCGTCGATCAGCTGTTCGGTATAACGCAGGTCGATCTCCTGTCTGCCAAGAGAAAAGCCATCTGTACCGGACACTTTGGTCTTTAAACGTTCCGGTCTGTCACTGGATTCCGGACGGACATGACCGCGATGCTGTCTGCCAGGTGCTGAAACTGCTTTGGTCATAATGCGGCTGCTGTGAGGCATGGTGAATTCCGGCACGGAAATCTCAGCCAGAGGATACTGGCTACATAAAGCTTTGGCAGTTTCGGTGATATCTCTGGGGACGTAATTGTCCATCTGGATGATGGTATCTGCAATGTGGAAAAAGGCTCCGGAACTTCCGGCAACCAGAACAGTGGAGATCCCGGCTTTCTCGTACAGATCCCGGGCACGTTCCAGAAAAGGTGTGATGGGCTCTTTTTCACGGAGGATCACTCTCTGCATAAAAGCATCCCGAACCATAAAATTGGTGGCTGAGGTATCTTCATCCAGAAGAAAAAGACGGCTGCCTGCTTCTATGCTCTCTACGATCCCGGCTGCCTGGGAAGTACTTCCGCTGGCGTCCAGGGTGGAGAAACAATGGGTATCCTTTTTATTGGGCAGGTCATTGATAAAAAGGGAAATATCTATGTCTTTAATGAACCGTCCGTCTTCGGAACGGAGCTTGACAGCGGTATCATCTGTGAGCACATATTCTCGTCCATCGCCTGGGATGTGATTGTAGACGCCCAGTTCCAGAGCATTTAAAAGGGTGGATTTGCCATGGTAACCACCGCCTACGATCAATGTGATCCCACGGGGAATTCCCATGCCTGTGATCTTTCCTTTATAAGGCAGATCCATGGAGATCCGCAGGCTGTCCGGGGACGTAAAAGGAATGGAATCTTTCATAGGGCGGGAAGAAACCCCACTTTCTCTGGGAAGGATCGCTCCGTCTGCCACAAAGGCAGCCAGATTCCGTCTTCGAAGTTCCTGGCGGATATAGTCCTGATCCAGTGCGGTGTGGATCCAGGCGAGAAGCTGCTGTTTATTCTGACTGGAATAGAAATAGGCTTTTTTTACACATACAGGGAGAAAATCAAAAAGAATTTTCTCAAGTTCTGTGGAATTGATCGTACGTCCGTTGGCAGGAAAACCAATGAAGAAACGGGCGGTAATGCCTTTTTCATCAATCTCACAGGCGGTTCTGGACAGGACTTCCTGACCACAGTGGCTTACTGAGATCAAGCCGCTCTTGCCGGAACCCTTTGCCCGGAAGGTGTAGTGATCAATCTGTTCAGCGAACCGGCGAGTCAAATAATCACAGAGCGTAGTCCTTGTTAGGGGAGTATTATAATAGTCTGCGGGAAAACCGGCTGACTGATGAGAGATGCGAACACTGATATGCGAAGGAGATGCAAAGGGATCCCCCTGCACATGATCAATAGAAAGAATATAATCGCCGAATCCGTACATACCTTTCAGGCCTTTGTATGCAGGATAGCTTTTTTTGTTTATGGAATGAAGCTGCTGACGCAGATCTTCTGAAGTTTTCATGAAAATCCCTCCTGAAAAAGTTTTTTACAGGCTCACTATAGCGGAAATGAGAAAGTTTGTCCAGCGTACTGCATGTCATATCTGGAAAAATATTCCGGGATGTTTTATAATAAAAAAAGCAATACTATGAATCACAGGATTGTCTGTCCGGCAGTATGAAGCAGGCAGCAGTTATAAAGAAAGGCGGAATAGAAGATGGAGCGTAGAAACGCATGGCTGTCCTATACAGAGGCAGAGGAAAAAGAACTGGAAACTGTAGCAAAGGCATACCGTAATTTCCTTAATGTGGGAAAAACAGAGCGAGAGTGTGTGACTGAAATCGTGAAAGAAGCGCAGGAAGCAGGCTATGAATCTCTGGAAGAGAAGGTTGCTAGAGGTGACAGACTGAAAGCCGGAGATAAGGTTTATACAGTAGGAATGAAAAAGATCGTTGCCCTTTTCCATATCGGAGAAGAGGAGATTTCCCATGGAATGAACATTCTGGGAGCACATATTGATTCCCCGCGTCTGGATATCAAACAGAATCCGCTGTACGAGGATACAGACCTGGCTTATCTGGATACCCATTATTATGGCGGCGTTAAGAAGTATCAGTGGGTAACTCTTCCCCTTGCGATCCACGGTGTAGTAGTAAAGAAAGACGGAAGCATAGCAGAAGTAAATATCGGAGAGGACGAGGATGATCCAATCGTATATATTACAGACCTTCTGATTCATCTGGCAGGAAAACAGCTGCAGAAAAAAGCAGCAGAGGTCATCGAAGGAGAGAATCTTGACATTCTCATCGGCAGCAGACCGCTGAAAGACATTCCGGATGATAAGAAAAAAGAAGCAGTAAAACAGAATGTACTGAAAATCCTGAAAGATAAATATGATATGGAAGAAGAAGATTTCCTCTCTGCAGAACTGGAGATCGTACCGGCAGGTAGAGCAAGAGAATGCGGACTGGACAGAAGCATGATTGCAGCTTATGGACAGGACGACAGAGTATGTGCATATACTTCCCTGCTTGCAATGCTGGAGATGGAAACACCGAAACGCACCTCCTGCTGTCTGCTGGTAGATAAAGAAGAAATCGGAAGTGTAGGTGCAACAGGAATGCAGTCACAGTTCTTCGAGAATGCAGTGGCAGAGCTTCTGGATGCAATGGGATGCTACAGTGAACTTACCCTGAGAAGAGCACTGAAGAATTCCAGCATGCTTTCTTCTGATGTGAGTGCAGGCTATGACCCATCTTATGGCGAAGCATTTGAGAAAAAGAATGCTGCTTATCTGGGAAGAGGTATTGTACTGAATAAATTTACAGGAGCCAGAGGCAAATCCAGTTCCAATGATGCGAACGCAGAGTATGTGGCAAGAGTCAGAAATATTTTTGACAGCCATGAGATCGCATTCCAGACTGCTGAACTTGGCAAAGTAGATGTAGGAGGCGGCGGAACTATCGCATATATTGCCGCACTTTACGGCATGGAGGTAATTGACAGCGGAGTAGCAGTGCTGAGCATGCATGCACCGTGGGAGGTTACCAGTAAGGCAGATGTTTATGAAGCAAAGAAGGCTTATAAAGCATTTCTGCTGGATGCCTGAGTCTGGCTGACGTGGAAACATCTGGATAAAAATTTCACAGAATATGAATGGAATCACAGTTCTGGTTCGTTATGGAAAACAGAGACTTATAGATTCCGTGTAAAAAGGCAGTGCCTCGGAAACCTGGGGCCTGCCTTTTTTCGGAAAATGGAGGAAGAAAATGGAAGAGGCGCTGATAAGGGTAAAAGACCTGTGTAAGATCTATAATCCTGGGGAAAATGAGGTGAGGGCACTGGATCATGTAAATCTGGAGATCAAGAAAGGGGAATTCGTAGCTATTATCGGTCAGTCCGGTTCCGGGAAATCCACATTTATGAATATGCTGGGATGTCTGGATGTTCCCACTTCCGGAGAGTATTTCCTGAATGGGACAGATGTATCTACCATGGAAGATAATGAACTATCGGAGGTCAGAAACCGGGAAATAGGATTTATTTTTCAGGGATTTAACCTGATCTCCAATCTGACAGCTATAGAGAATGTGGAACTTCCGCTGGTGTACAGAGGGGTGGACAGAAAGACCAGGCATAAGCTGGCTGTGGATTCCCTGACAATGGTGGGACTGGAGAAACGTATGGATCATAAGCCCAACGAAATGTCCGGAGGACAGCAGCAGAGAGTAGCCATAGCAAGGGCTATTGCAGCACAGCCCCCTGTGATCCTGGCAGATGAGCCGACTGGAAACCTGGATTCAGCATCCAGTAAGGAAATCCTGCAGATCCTGAAAGATATGCATGAAAAAGGAAAAACAGTCATACTGATTACCCATGATAATGGAATTGCAGCACAGGCCAGAAGAGTAGTGAGGATCATGGATGGAAAAATTGAGTCAGATACCGTTAATGAGAATTACGGAAAAGAAAAATATGTGAAAAATCAGCTGGATGCGTAGACAGCAGGAGGAAAATCATTATGAAGAAAAAGAAGAAAAAAAAGAAAATTATCATAGGGGCAGCTGTGATTCTGGTGGCTGCAGGTGGAATTTCAGTGGCAGCGCAAAGAAAGTCCGGTGAGGATCAGATCCCGCAGGTGCCGGTGGTTACTGTACAGACCGGGGATGTAGAAGAGATCGTGGATGCTTCCGGAACTGTGGGAAGTGAGGAAGAGAAAACGTATTATTCTCCTGTAAATGCCCAGATTAAGAAGGTAGCTTTTTCCCAGGGTGATGTGGTGAAAAAGGGAACAAAGCTGATTGAATTTGATACAAAGGATCTGGAGAAGGATAACCAGAAGGCTGAACTGAATCTGAAGTCAACGAAGTATGATACAAAGGATACTGTAAACAAATCCGATAAAGCGGATCAGAAGCAGAAAGATGCAAAGAAAAAGGTTCAGGAATTTGAGAAAAAGGTAAAAGATAAGAAAGCTTATGTGGCTTCCCTGAAGTCTCAGATCTCTGCTGCAACAACCCGTGCACAGCAGGAAGCAGCGGCTCAGGCGGCAGCACAGGCAGCGGCCGAGGCACAGGCACAGCAGGCAGCAGCACAGGCGAAAGCTCAGGCAGAAGCCCAGAAGCAGCAGGAGATCCAGAACAAATATCAGGCAGCACTTTATACATATCAGAAAGAAACTCTGCCTCAGTATCAGCAGAAGCTGTCTGAACTGAATTCTGCATATACCCAGGCACAGACGGCGTATAATCAGGCAGATACTGCTTATCAGATGGCATTTGCAGCATGGCAGGCAGATCCTTCAGAAGAAAATACCCAGGAGCTGAGTACTGCAGAAGAGAACAGAAACCAGGCGCAGATTAGCAGGGATCAGGCGAAGGAGGCATATGAGGATTATAAGCAGCAGACTCCGGCGATGCCAAACCTGGCGGATTTTTCCACAGATAATACAGGAAGTGATCTGGGATTTTCAGATGGCACGGATGTTGAGGATACGGAAGAAGAGGTGGAGACAGATACCTCGTATAGTGGCAGCAGTGAAACTGTGACTGCAGATACTTCAGCACTGGAGAGTGCGATGGAGGCAGCCAGTGATGAGCTGGCAGAACTTCAGTCTGACCTGGCAGCTGAGAAAGCTATTGCGGAGGCGGATTCCACCAGCCTTACGAAAGAAGAGCGGAAGAAACTGAAGGTAGCAGATAATCTTTCTGAGCTGGATGCCAAATCCGCGAAGGAGCTTGTGGAAGAAGGAAAGAAGGGTATCACTGCTGAATTCAACGGGATCGTATCCAAAGCTGACCTGAAAAACGGGGAAGCAGTTACCCAGGGAATGGAGCTTTTTACCATTCAGAATACAGATAAGGCAAGTGTGGATGTAACTCTTTCCAAGTATGATTATGATACAGTGAAGGAAGGACAGAAGGCGGAAATTACTCTGGGAGATAATACTTATGAGGGTACTGTGACCAGAATGAGCCATATTGCTGTGCAGAATGAAAAAGGGACTCCGGTGATCTCGGCTACAGTGAGTATTGATGATCCGGATGATGATATTTTCCTGGGGGTAGATGCAAAGGTGAAGATTCATGCAGCATCTGCGAAAGATGTTGTGACTCTTCCTGTGGAAGTGGTCAACATTGGTAAAGATGGTTCTTTCTGCTATGTGATCGAGAATGGATTGGTAACCAGAAGAAACATTACCACCGGGATCAGTTCAGAAGATTATATAGAAATCACAGACGGGATTGAAGCCGGTGAAGAAGTAATTTCCGATCTGGGCGATTATACAGAAGGCATGGCAGTTCAGGCAGAGCCACAGGAACAGACAGGAGAGGATGCTGATGAGTAATCTGTATGAATATATCAAGATGGCAGTCCATAATATTATGGCAAATAAGGGCCGGTCTTTTCTGACTATGCTTGGTATTATTATAGGTATTGCTTCTGTGATCGCCATTGTTTCGATCGGTGAGGGAACGAAGAACCAGATGAACAGCGAGATCGATGATATCGGCGGTGGACAGATCGCGATCAGTGTGAGCAGTGATGCGCAGACTGCGGAAGAATGGATCACTGCGGATGATATAGAGGCGATCCGGGAACTGGACGGAATTGAAGGTGTGAATGTTTCGGATTCCTATGATGGCGAGACTGCTACCGGTAAGGGAAATTTCACTCTTATGGTTACCGGAGAGGGACCGGATGCGAAGCTGGTCAGCAATGCAACAATGAAGCATGGAGTTTATTTTGGAGAGAAAGAAGTGCAGGAAGGAAAGAATGTTTGCGTGATTTCTGATTCAGACGCGAAGAGACTTTTTGGTACCGATGATGTTGTGGGAATGAGTCTGGATGTGAACTGTTATGGGCTGACGAAGAGTCTGCGGATCTGTGGTGTGACTACGCAGAAAGAGAATGGGACTTTTGTAAGTTATACCTATGACGGGATGCCGGTGACTGTGAATGTGCCTTATACGACAATGAATGAGTTTACCGGGACATCAGATTATTTCTTCTCTATGACGATACAGGCAGACAAGAGTCTGGACAGTCAGAGTATCGCAGATAAAGTGGTGAACCTGTTGGAGAAGAGACATCAGTGCGCTGGAGAAGATTATTTCCAGGTACAGAGCTTCCAGGATATTATGAGTTCCATGAACCAGATGCTGGATATGGTAACTGCGTTTATTTCCTTTGTGGCTGGAATTTCGCTGCTGGTTGGTGGTATCGGGGTTATGAATATCATGCTGGTGTCTGTGACTGAACGTACCAGGGAGATTGGTATCCGTAAGTCTCTGGGGGCAAAGACCTCATCAATTATGCTTCAGTTTCTGGCAGAAGCAGCAATCCTGACGGCCATGGGTGGTCTGATCGGAATTGTTCTTGGCGTGATTGGAGGGTATGCGATCTGTTCTATCATAAGCAGCAGTATGGAAATGACCATTACACCGGGAATCAGCCTGAGTACGATCATGGCGGCAACGTTGTTCTCCTGTGCAGTGGGAGTATTTTTCGGAATCTATCCTGCAAGAAAAGCTGCGAAACTCAGTCCGATCGAGGCGCTGAGACGAAATTAAGTTGTTGCAAAATAGTCAATTTTATCAATCAAAAGAAAAAAATAAAAAAATTCAAAAAAAGTGTTGACAAATGCTCTGGTATAGAGTAGAATACTCATTGTTGTGAGGGATACGAGATAAGAACTTCACAAGGATGTGCGTTTAGCTCAGCTGGATAGAGCGTTTGGCTACGGACCAAAAGGTCGGGGGTTCGAATCCTCTAACGCACGCTATGTCGAAAGGCTGGAAACCTTGAAAAATCAATGGTTTCCGGCTTTTTTTGTGCTTGTTGATTTGAGCTCGAACCTGTGACTTCCTGTGACAAGGAAAATTTGGGTGAAATCAGCTGGCAAATGCCTTTTCCATGATACTCAGACTTCAGTGGATTATAGATATACCCTAATGTTGTTGTGGTGTTGCTGTGACCAAGGCAGGCACGAATTTGATTAAGAGGAAGACCAGCTGCGTTCAGGCGACTTGCGTAAGTCTTTCTCAGTTTGTGGCTGCGCTTTACATCTGTACTGATGTGTTTGCAGGCATATTCCAGCATACTGTTAATTGAACGCAGATTCAGGTATTTGCTTCCATATCCGAAGATGAAGTCATCAGGTCTGATATCAGGAGCATTGGCTTTTAATAATTTGAAAATCTCCTGAGCTTTATGGACAACAGGAATGACACGCTCTGTATGAGTCTTGGTATGATCAAGCAATACATACACACCTTTTCGGCCTTCCTGACCAGGAAGAATAACAATCTGTCCGGAAGCCTTATACACATCATAATAAGGATTATTCAGTTCAGTGGCATCCATATGTACCATTTCCTGTACAATCGATATTTCCCACTTGTCCATGTTCAGATCTCGCCAGCGGAGGGCGCACAATTCTCCGGCACGTAATCCCATCAGGAAATTGCAAACGATGGACAAAAAGCGTGGCTGATGTTTCTTGTTGTACGATTTCCAGAGATCCTCAATGATTTTATGATATTCGTCGGTGTTGTAAACCTGAGTTTCATTGGTTGGCTTGGACACCTGACGGAATTTAACGGTTACCTTGAGTTCTGGAAATGGATTACGGGCAATATATCCGTGATCTTTGGCATACTCAAACATCTGCTTGGGAATAGTTTTTATCGTCTGCCAGGTGTGGCTGGATAAATTATATTTTTTGATCAGCTGATTGGCCCAGGAATTGATATCTGAGACCTTTATTTCCTGTAAGGGAATCTGAAAGAAATCAGTTCCGTCAAAAAATCTTTTCCAGTGTTTTCTGTGGGCACAGATAGTGTTAGGGCTGTCTGTGATAGTTCTTTTGTAATCCAGCCATTCCTCGAAAATATCCTGCAGGCAAATGGAAGTGGATTCTATATAGTAAGGCTTTAATGCATCCAACAATTCACCGTAAGTTTTCCGTTGAATACGCTTGTTATAATCCTGCGGATTTGCAGTGTACCAGGCATCTCTTTTCTCGTTGTAAAATATTGTGTACTTGTGAAGTTTTTCTACTTTTTTTCTGGTTAGCATTTTTTCAATATCCGCTACCGTTTCCTCATCAATTGTACCATCGATAAAAAGATTTTCCAGTCTTGATTTTTTTTCTTCAGTCTGCATAGTTCATCACCTTTTTATCTTTAATATGTGATTTTAGGCTGCAGGGTGTCTGAAAAAGGAAGGCGTTTTTAAAATGTATAATTTTCATAAAAGTAAATATTTGATAGGTTTTTCTTCTGGAGAGTTTATTGGTGGCGAAGTTGATTTGCGTATTAATATTTATCGGGGGCAGGTTACTACAAAGACCTATAATGGCATTGATAGCACCGATAAAGTGCCGGATAGTACCGATAAAGTGCCGGATAATGAGCAGGAGCAACTGATCTATAAACATGTATTGGAAAATGGTTTCATTACAACAGCTACGGTAATAGATCTTTTAGAGGTAAAACAACGCAGAGCAAGAGCGATTTTGCTGAATATGGTTGAAAGTGGTTGGCTGAAAAAAGAAGGCGCAGCACGAAGTACGATTTACGTAAGAAATACGGAAGAGAGATAATGTAGTATGTCTATAGAAAAATAATATAAATCTTTCCTAACTTGGGGAAGATTTCAAAAAATAAATGGAGTAAAACTATGTTAAGCGTATACCTGGGAAAAATGGAAGAGGCGGTTTATTACCCTCCAGTTTACTTTGATAATCGTTATGAAAATGAATGGATCACAGACAAGCGATCTGTTGAGTTCATTAAAGATGTGGACAAATCTGAGGTGATAAGTACACATCTGATTGAAAGTCCGATTCTTGTCCCTATTTCTCCTGAAGAATTATCTGGTAGTGTAAAAACTATTATGTTAATGTTATTTGATGAAACAGGAAGAATATTTAATGCATCTGTATGTGGAGATAATTGTGCAAAATGGATCTTGAAAATTGCTGAAAGCAAGGATTTGACAATTAATCTCAGACATATTATGGAATTCGGAGATGATGAATTTGAGATGAAAATCTTGAATACTGGAGAGATAGTTCATAACATGTTGGAATTTGTTAATGTCGTGGGATTTGGAGGAAAAGCTTATAGTGTTTATATTCCGAGACACAAAAAAGTAACTTTTACCGGCTGTGAACATGTAAAAATTGCGGTATGTGATACTCCTTCAGAAGAAGATTCCGAGCCACAGATGCTTCCTCCGGAACATGTGACTTCCAGTGTCCTTGGGGTGAAACCATGGGAAAGAGATACACATTTTATTATTGACGGACGAAGCAATGCGAAAAATCTCTGCATAGGAGAAGCCTTTATTACACCTGGAAACTGGGCTGGTTTTCCACCACATAAACATGATGAAGACAGAATGCCTGATGAGGGAATTCTTGAAGAAATTTATTATTTCCTTTTCCAGCCGGAACAGGGATTTGCAGTACAGTGTATGTATACGAAGGATAGAGAATTTGATGAGGCATATCGTGTGAAACAGGATGAACTGGTTGGATTCCCGAAAGGATATCATACAACAGTAGGTGCGCCTGGTTATAATACCTATTTTCTGTGGTTGATGGCAGGAGAACATCAGGGATTTTTCAGATCCAATGATCCGGATCATGACTGGGTGTCAGCAGTAGAAAATATGGTTAAGAAAAATAAATAAAAATTTCAGTTGTTCTTCAAAAATTCCCATGCTACAATAAAAATGTAAATATCTTTTGATCTGTGATTTGTTTTCAGCGAGGAGGCAAAATGGAAAAACCATCACAGGACGAAAGAGAAAAGAATACGAACTACCAGCCTGAAATGCATGTAGTGGACAGCGGGGCTGCATTTGAAAGACAGAATTGATTTTTCTGAGGAAATGGTAGAATCTATTTACGGAAATGCGCCGGACGAGGTAAAGGAAATCTATAAGAAGATTTTATGGGCGAAAATTAAGAGTAAAGAACAAATGGCTGATCGCACATGAAGAATCAGGCATAAGAGATGCTTTTGTTAGATTAAAAGGCGAGAATATAAAAATTTAACAATATAAAAAAGGTGAAAGTAAGGGGCTGCCGCACGTTGATGCGACAGCCTCTTGATTATCAGCAGATAAGCATGAATGGTCAGAAATTTTGAATGAACTGGTCAATATAATATATTGCAGCGCCCACAGCAGCTGCTTCTGTACGATAATGACATACACGTATGTAGCTTCCGTCTTTTTCAAATGGATTTAGTTTTACTGCTTTTTTACGAAAATCATCAATATAATCCGACATATAGGCACCAACATTTCCACCGAGTATAACATCACAGTCAAAGCACATTCTCAGATTATTTACTGCAATTGCCAGATAATCAGTATAATCTTCAAATACATTCTGAATACCCTTATTATTTCCTGCTTTTAAAATATCAAAAAATTCTTTTAAATTTCCCTCTGTGAAATCAGTAAGAGCAGTGGCAGTGCAGTAAGCGTCCAGGCATCCGTATCTGCCACAGTAACAACGTTTCCCGTGGGGTACGATAGTCATATGGCCAAATTCTCCGCCCCTGTTGTTGCTCCCGGCATAGATCATTTTGTTATTCATATATGCACCGCCTATGCTGCTGCTGAGAGAAAGATATGCCACGGCATCTTTATAATCGCCCTTCCAGCTTTCTGCAAGCCCGGCAGAATTTGCATCATTAAAGAATAAAAACGGTTCATGTATATAATCATTAAAGAGATTGTAAATGTTCAGAGAAAGAGGAATTACGGTTGCATATGTTACGGTTTTATGATCTTCGCCTATGATAACTGGTAAAGAAATACCCACTCCCAGTAATTTGGAGCGGTCGGGCAGATTTCTGGAAATGATTTTTTCAAATTCTAATTTCAGAATGGAAAAATATTCATCAGTTTCGTGAAACGGAATTCTAATTCTTGTATTGTCAATGATGTTTAAAGCAAGGTCGATTAATACTATAGAAAGATGATTCCTTGTGATATCAATACCGACAGCATACCTGGAATTGGGTACACATTGATAACGGATTGCTTTTCTTCCTCCGGTTGACTGAAACTCTCCGGCATTTTCTATAAAACCAGATTCCTGGAGTACATTGAGGCTGCGGGTAGTGGTAGGAAGACTGATTCCAAGTGACTGTGAAATTTCCTGACGTGAACTTTGTTTGTTTGCATACAGAAATCTGAAAATGTCGCCGGATATTTTTGATTTATTAATATACTCTTCCATGATACGCTCCTCCGTTTGTACAAAATATATAAAAAATTTGATTTTGTATTCATATAATATCACATTTTTTTATGCAATTCCAGAGAATAAATAAAAACTTTTGTTAAAATATTTACTTGAAATATTACGGTAAATAATAACAATAACAAACGAAAAAACATAATATTTATAATAAATACACAAAAAACATGAAACAAAATATCATATATTATACAAACTTAAATAAAAATATTGACATAAGTGAAACGCAAGAATATACTATTAATTAGCAAAAGGTTGAAACAAAGTTGCGACATACTTGAAGGAGGTATAAGATGGCATTTTTTATGGGCACGATTTATTCAAAATCAATGTTGCAGGATACATCATTTAATGTAATATTGCCACATGATGGAAGAAGATATATCTGGAATGAGCCACCTAAAACTTTGATATTGCTTCATGGATTATCAGACAGTGCAGCCACATGGATCCGAAGAACAGCAATTGAACGTTATGCAGAACGGTACAATCTTGCAGTGATCATACCTGAGGTTCAAAGAAGCTGGTATCAGGATATGGTATATGGCGTAAGAGCTTTTCACTACATTACGGAAGAGGTCCTGGATATCGCATCAAAAATGTTCCATATTTCCACAAAAAGAGAGGATGTTTTGATTGCGGGATTATCTATGGGAGGCTACGGAGCACTACGGTGTGCTTTGGAAAAACCGGAAAAATTTGGATGTTGCGGAGCTTTTTCCGGAGCCTATGATCTGAAAGACATGTATCGGATGGGAACAGGACCGGATGGAGACAGCGTTCTTGAGGGACTGGCAGATGACTATGGGGCAATCTTCGGAGAGAAAAAAGAAGTTCCTGAAGAAGTGGAAATTCCGGAAATCATTAGCAAAGTAAAAAATAAATCTGTGCAGCCCAGGGTGTATATGATGTGCGGAACAGAAGATTTCTTATATAAGCAAACCTGTAAAGTAAGAGAACTCTGTGAACAGTCATTGTCTGATTTTACCTATGAGGAATGGCCTGGTCATCATGAATGGGATATGTGGGATGAGGCAATAGAGAGAATGCTTAAACTTTTCCTGGGTGAAGGTAGAATCGATTTTCAGGATTAGTGAAAAAGTAATTGTTATGTATAGAAACGTACATACAAAATAAACAAGAAAAACGGAGGAAAAGAAAATGAGAAAAACACACAAAACAAAAGCTTTGGTAGCAGCAGTGGTTAGCGCAAGTGTATTATTAACAACTCCTGTATGGGCAGCCGATGGCGCTGAGAAGAAGGACACAAAAGAAAAATACAAAGTAGGATTTGTAGTACAGAATCAGACAATCAATTATTTCCTGAACGTTATAAAAGGAATTGAAGACCATGAAGACGAGTATGGCATTGACTGTCAGATCGTAGACGGCCAGTCTAACATTGAAAAACAGGTTACAGGAGTTGAAAATCTTATTGCCAGTGGTGTGGATTGTATTGTAATTTGTCCGGATTCCCCTGATGCAATGGTTGACGTGGTAAAACAGGCACAGGATGCAGATATTCCTGTTGTAAGCTGGTCAGAACATATCGAAGGATCAAACAGCTGGCTGACTCTTGATAATTATCAGTATGGATATGAAAATGGCAAAATTGCAGGGGAATGGATCAAAGAACATTTTGATGATCCTTCTGATGCACATGTAATGTATGTGTATGTACATGGAAATGAGCAGCTGGAACAGAGAGGAAAAGGTATGATGGATGCAGTTAAGGATATTGTACCGGATGTTACAATTTCCGATGCTGATCAGTCCGGAAATACTACAGAAGCCGGCCAGAAAGCAGTGGAAAGTGTTATTCAGAAAGATCCTGATCTGAATGTTGTGGTTTGTGCAAATGACTCCATTGCACTTGGGGCTTACGAGGCTATGAAAGCTGCTGGAAAGAGTGATGAAGATTGCTGCATAACAGGATGTGACGCTGATGAAGAGAACTTAAAAGATATTGCAGCGGGAACAATAATCAAAGGAACGGTTGATATTGGAGCATATGATCAGGGCGAAAAATTCTGCCAGATTGTATTAGATACTATTGATGTTGGGGCAAAAGGATCTATTAAAGATCCTGTATATGTAGACTTTACACCAGTTACAGAAAAAAATGTAAAAGATTTTCTGAAGAACGACAAGTAAATAAAACGTTATTACGCGTAGTGATTTTATGGGACTGTTGGGAAATAGACAGTCCCATAGAATTAAGAATACAGATAAGACTGAGATTAGGAGTGACAGATATGGGTAAGGAAATTTTACGCCTCAATGATATTACAAAAAAATATCCAGGTGTTACTGCATTGCAAAATGTAAGCCTGGGTTTTGAAGAAGGTGAAGTTCACGCGATCGCAGGAGAAAATGGCGCAGGAAAATCAACTTTTATTAAAATTATTACAGGAGCTATTCAGGCTACATCTGGGACAATCGAGTTTGAGGGACAGGAAATAAAAAATAATACACCAGATAAAGCACTTGCATTAGGAATTGCAGCAATTTATCAGGAATTTAATTTGTTTCCTGCATTATCTGTCGCAGAGAATATTTTTCATGGTCGTTATCCAAGAAAACATGGCATGATTGATATGAAAAAAATGTATCAGGAAGCGGATAAGATTCTGGAAAGTCTTGGTCTGGATATTAAATCTAATGTTTTAGTTAAAAATCTTTCAGTAGGTTACCAGCAGCTGGTAGAAATAGCAAAAGCTGTTTCCAGGGATACGAAGGTTTTGATCATGGATGAACCGTCAGCTCCATTAACAGAAAATGAAGTTGATCATCTCTTTAAAATAGTAGATAAGCTGAAAAAACAAAAGGTAACCATTCTTTATATTTCCCACCGTATGGAAGAAATTTTTACAATCTGTGACAGAGTGTCTGTTTTTCGTGATGGACAGTATATTCAGACAATGAATGTCAGAGATACAAATGTAGATGAATTAATTCGCATCATGGTTAACAGGGAACTTGGCGAACAATATCCTTGTAAAAACTATAAAAAAGGCAAAAAAGTTCTTGAAATAAAAAATTTTAACACATCAATATTAAAAAATGTCAGCTTAGAGGCATACGAGGGAGAAATACTCGGACTGGCAGGATTAGTAGGAGCAGGAAGGACAGAAACAGCAAGAGCGCTGTTTGGTGCAGATAAGCTGATCAGTGGCGAGATTTATCTTCGTGGCAAAAAAATTAAAATTTCCTCTCCAAGAGACGCTATAAAAAATGGAATTGGTCTGATACCAGAGGATCGAAAAAAACAGGGAGTACTTTTGGGACTTTCTATTCGACATAATATTTCTTTTGCTAATCTTGGCAAAATAAAAAAGAATAATATCATCAGCATGTCAGAAGACATAAAAGCATCAAAAAAATATATCGAAGCACTGGAAATAAAAACTCCATCTGAAGAGCAGCTTGCGGGATTGCTTTCGGGAGGAAATCAACAAAAAGTAGTTCTGGCAAAGTGGCTCTTTAGAAATTCAGATATTCTGATATTTGATGAACCAACCAGAGGAATTGATGTAGGTGCAAAACAGGAAATCTATAAATTAATGGTAGATCTGGTTACACAGGGAAAAGTAATCATTATGATCAGTTCGGATATGCCTGAACTGATCGGAATGTCGGACCGTATTATTGTAATGCACAAAGGAGAAATAAAAGGTTCTTTGACGCGGGAAGAGTTTTCACAGGAAACAATATTATCATTGGCATCAGGAATCAAATAAAACAGTCTGCGGAGGATAAAAGACATGAAGAAAAAAATCGATTTATCACGTTTTGGTGTGATTATGGCATGGATTGTATTGATTATAGTTTTTGCTATCTGTAATCCGGCGTTTTTGAAAATGTCCAATATATTTACAATATTGAGACAGGCAGCAGTAGTAGGTGTATGTTCGGTAGGAATGACTTTTGTTATTCTTACAGGAGGAATGGATCTTTCCGTAGGTTCTGTAATTGGTGTGAGCTGTGTGGCAGGAGCACAACTTCTTTCTAAAGGAATGCCAATTCCCCTTGTGATAATAATTATATTAATTATTGGACTACTTGCAGGTTTGTTTAATGGATTTTTTATTAATGAACTGGGAATTGCACCGATCATTATGACACTTGGTACCATGACAACTTTAAGAGGTGTGGCATATCTGTTATGTGGTGGTTTTGCAGTTTATGGAATACCAGAAAAATTTAAATATATTGGACAGGGATACCTTGGAGTAATTCCATTCCCGGTTATTATTATGGCGCTGTGTTTTGCAGCAGGCTGGTTCATATTGAACAGACTTGGATTTGGACGTGAAGTTTATGGTATCGGTGGTAATATAGAAGCTTCCCGACTTTCAGGTGTAAATGTCAAAAAAACTCTTTATAAAGTATATGGGCTTGCAGGAATTCTTTATGCTCTTGCAGGGTTGATTCTGATGGCACGTGTAAACTCCGGACAGCCTAGCTCAGGTGAAGGCTATGAAATGGATGTTATCACAGGAGTAGTACTTGGTGGTGTAAGTATCAATGGTGGAGAAGGAAGCATTCTTGGTGTTGTTGTTGGTGTGCTTCTTATGAGTACATTACAAAATGGTATGGTTCTTATGAATATTTCGGAATTCTGGCAGAAGGTAGTTAAAGGTATTGTGCTTATTCTTGCAGTGAGCCTGGATCGAATTGTACAGAAGAGTAAAGCAAAAGCAAGCGAAAAAGCTTAAACATAGAAAGGGGCTATTACAATGAAGATGTTACAGAAGAGTGCCGTTATGAGAGGCACGGATAATATGGTGATTAAAGAAATACCGGTTCCGAAGATCAAAGATAAAGAGGTCCTTGTATCACTGGAATATGTTGGTATTTGTGGATCAGATGTGCATTATTATCATAACGGATGCTGCGGGGCGTACAAAGTAGATCTTTCTGAAGATTTTATGTTGGGTCATGAATGTGCAGGTACGATCGTTGAAGTGGGAAAAGATGTAGAAAACCTTAAAGTTGGGGACCGGGTAGCACTGGAGCCGGGAATTACCTGTGGAAAATGTGAATTCTGTAAGTCAGGACATTATAATTTATGTCCGGATGTTGTTTTCCTTGCGACACCTCCGGTACAGGGATGCAATGAAGAGTTTATTGCTTTTCCGGAAGATATGTGTTTCAAACTACCGGACAATGTATCGACTAAAGAAGGGGCGCTGATTGAACCATTGTCTGTAGGTTTCTATGCTGCAGAACAGGGAAATGTAGGAACTGGTGATACAGTTGTCATTCTTGGTTCTGGTTGTATTGGACTTGTAACATTACTGGCATGCAAAGCACATGGTGCAGGACAGATCATTGTAGCAGATCTTGTACAGGCTCGTCTGGATAAGGCTATGGAACTTGGTGCAACAGCGGTGATCAACAGTGGAAAAGAAGATGCTCTTGAAAAAATAAAAGAGCTGACAGGGAGAAGAGGTGCAGATGTAGTATTTGAAACTGCAGGGTCACCTGTAACAATTGCCCAGACACCTTTTATTGTGAGAAGAGGCGGAACAATTACATTGGTTGGAATTTCTTCTAAAGAAAAAATTAATTATAATTTTGCACAGATTATGGATAAAGAAGCAACGATCAAATCTGTATTCCGTTATAGAAATATTTATCCGAAAGCAATTGCAGCAGTTGCAAGTGGAGCAATTGATGTTAAAAATATTGTAACACATGAGTTTGATCTGGACCATATTAAAGAAGCGTACGATGAAGCTGTAAATAATAAGACAGATCTTGTTAAGGCTGTTATAAAGGTAAAATAATTTATGATTTATATAGGGATTGATTTGGGAACATCTGCTGTCAAATTGCTGGCAATGGATGAAAATGGAACAATACTTAATACAGTATCAAAAGAATATCCGCTTTTCTTCCCGCATCCGGTCTGGTCAGAACAGAATCCGGAAGACTGGTTTACCCAGAGCATGGAAGGAATGAAGGAACTGACAGAGGGAATCGACCGCTCTAAGGTTGCCGGGATTGGATTTGGCGGCCAGATGCATGGACTTGTTACCCTGGATAAAGATGATCAGGTCATCCGTCCAGCAATCCTCTGGAATGATGGACGTTCCCAGAAGGAAACGGAGTATCTGAATAACGAGATAGGCAAAGATAAATTATCAGCTTATACGGCAAATATCGCTTTTGCCGGCTTTACAGCACCGAAGATCCTGTGGATGAAGAAAAATGAACCAGAGAAATTTGCAAGGATCGCAAAGATCATGCTTCCCAAAGATTATCTGGCATACAGACTTTCCGGATCTTTCTGCACAGATGTGTCAGATGCATCCGGCATGCTCCTTCTCGATGTAAAAAAACGCTGCTGGTCAAAAGAAATGCTGGAAATCTGTGATGTAAAAGAAGAACAGCTTCCGAAGCTTTATGAAAGCTGGGAGGTAGTAGGAAACCTGAAGCCGGAAGTTGCGGAAGAACTTGGATTTTCAAAAGATGTGAAAGTGGTTGCAGGAGCGGGAGATAATGCAGCGGCAGCAGTTGGAACAGGAACTGTCGGTGACGGACAGTGTAACATTTCTCTTGGAACCTCAGGTACCATCTTTATTTCCAGCAGGAAATTCGGAGTTGATGAAAATAATGCACTGCATTCTTTCTGTCATGCAGATGGAAGCTATCATCTGATGGGATGTATGTTAAGTGCGGCATCCTGTAATAAATGGTGGGCGGAAGAGATCCTTCAGACAAAGGATTATGCAGCAGAACAGGCACCGATCAAAACTCTTGGAGAGAACCATGTATTTTTCCTGCCATATCTGATGGGAGAAAGATCCCCGCATAACAATCCGGATGCAAGGGGCGTATTTTTCGGAATGTCCATGGATACAACAAGGGCAGACATGACACAGGCAGTTCTGGAAGGTGTTGCATTTGGACTTCGGGATTCCCTGGAAGTGGCAAGAAGCCTTGGAATAAAGATCGAACGTACCAAGATCTGCGGCGGTGGAGCCAAGAGCCCGCTCTGGAAGAAAATTATAGCAAACGTAATGAATCTGAAGGTAGATGTGCTGGAAGTAGAAGAAGGCCCGTCTATGGGTGGAGCCATGCTGGCTGCAGTAGGCTGTGGTGTGTATCCGGATGTTGAGACGATCGGAAAGAAAATGGCTCATGTAGTAGATACTGTGGAACCGGAGAAAGAACTGGTGGCGAAGTATGAGGAACGCTATTGTGAGTTTAAAAAAATATATCCAGCGCTGAAACCGCTGTTCTGATACTGTAAAAATTATCTTGACTGTAAAAACAAAGCAAGTTATAATGCCGTATATGATTTTTGTGCTGAGAGCAGACAATGGGGTCTGAAAAAATCCCGTTGTCTGCTCTTTTTTGTCCTATATCTCGCATAAAAATTTTATGATCCACACAATTCGAAAGGAGAAATATCATGAGGCTGAATCCAAAAGAACAGGAAAAATTAATGCTTCACATGGCAGGAAATCTTGCCAAAGAGAGGAAGGAAAGAGGTCTGAAACTGAATTACGTGGAGTCACTTGCGTATATCAGTTCTGAACTTCTGGAACTTGCAAGAGATGGCAAAACAGTGGTCGAGCTGATGCAGCTTGGCACTAAGATTCTTACAAAGGATGATGTAATGGATGGTGTCGCTGACATGATCGGTGAAGTTCAGGTGTAAGTAGGTAATCATCTGTATATTGACATTTTATAAAAGCCATCTGATAGAAGAACTGGCAGACAGCCAGAAACAGCATCAGATGGCTTAAATTATTTTTTTTGTTTAATCCGGCAGTATTCCGGAAGGCCTTCTGACCATGGAAGCAGTTTTTTTAATTCTTTCTCTTTAGGAAAGGCTCCCATTTTTCTGAGTTCATCCAATATATAAGTCAGATATGCGTATGGTTTCAGATGGTTCAGAAGTGCCGTTTCTGTAATGCTATAGACCAGGGCACTGGCATCTGCTCCACGCACACTTTTCGCAAACAGCCAGTTACGGCGTCCTACTGCGAAGTTCTTCAATGCACGTTCCGCACTGTTATTATCTATGCTGAGATGACCATCCTCCAGATACCTCTTCAGATATACTTCCTGATTAAGCGTATATAAAATGGCATCACCAATAAGGGAAGACCTGTCCACAGAATCTTCCATCGTATGCAGCCATTCAAACAGTGCCTCCATGATCGGGCGGGACTGTTTCTGGCGTTCCTCATATTTTTCTTCCGGTGTTTTATCATGGATCATCTCCTCGATCTTGTAGAGGGATAAGAGTGAAAGTTCGAATCCTCTAACGCACGCTTCTGCGAAAGGCTGGAAACCTTGAAAAATCAATGGTTTCCGGCTTTTTTGTGCTTGTTGATTTGAGTTCGAACCTGTGACTTCCTGTGACAAGGAAATTTTGGGTGAAATCAGCTGGCAAATGCCTTTTCCATAATACTCAGACTTTCCTCAGGAGTCAGTGGATTGTATATATCCTAATGTTGTGGCGGTGTTGTGTAGAAGATGACTGCGAGAGGAGTAAGTTGTCTGGGCGTCAACGAAAATAGAGGTGCCGAATGACTATGGAAAGGGTAAGTTGTGTGGAGACCAACCAAAATTGCGGTGCTAAATGACCTGGGAAAGAGTAAGTCTGCTGGAAACCCACATAATTTAGATAAACTGGTTGGCCCATGTTAAACTGGACCCCAGTGAGAGAGCAAGTATCTTGCAGGTCATTGAAGACAATAAAATTGGATGGTTTGTATACGAGTAACACCAATTTAAGTCAATAAAATGAATATGAAGACAGACCGGTAGAAAAAGAAAAACTGATGGAGATTCTGAGGGCGGGAATGCAGGCACCGAGTGCATGTAACCAGCAACCATGGGAAGTTTATGTGGTGACAGACAAAGAAAAAATCCAGAAATTATCCAAAGTGACACCATATACCGGCTGTGCAGCAGGGGCACCTGTAGTAATCGTTCCTGTATATCGTGCAGAAGGGCTTGTGGCACCATCTTTTGCGCAGATTGACATGGCGATTGCGCAGGAAAATATCTGGCTGGAAACAGATGCTCAGGGTCTTGGCGGTGTATGGTTTGGTATTGTACCAGTGGAAGATCGTATGGAAGAAGTACACAGACTTTTGGAGCTTCCGGAAAATATGAAGGTATTTTCCATGTTTGCACTGGGTTATCCGGCAGAAACAAGACCTCAGCAGAATCGCTTTGAGCCTGAAAGAATACATTTCATAGAAAAATAAAAAGCTATTACGGATAATAGAGGGGAGAAATTTATGTACTGAAGGCTATGAAAATGTGCCAGATAGATGTTGTGGGATAAAAGTAACTATCGGACAAAAGGGAAGCAGTGTAAATGAGATATGTTTCCTGAATATAAATCCAGAGAATCAGTGAAAAAGCTGATTTTCTGGTTTTTTTATTTCATATGTATTCAAATATATTGACAAGTACATCGAAATGCGATATAACATAAATATCGAAGTATGATATATCGCACTGAAAGGAAACCGCTTATGGATGCACATATAAAAAAGGTTTATGTTCCCATGACGGAGACAAGCTTTTACATATTGTTATGTCTTCGTACCCCCAATCATGGGTATGGGATTGTACAGAAGGTAAAAGAGCTGACGGACAATGAAGTGATACTTGGACCAGGGACTATGTATGGAAGTCTTTCGAAAATGGAAAAAGATGGTTTGATTCACTTTATCAGGGAAGAGGACAAGAGGAAAATTTATGAGATCACAGAACTTGGTACAGAGGTTCTGAATCTTGAGTTAAAGAGAATCAGCAGGTTGTATCGGAATGCACAGGAGGTAACGCGATGAGTGAACTCAAAAAAGAATTTCGCTGGTTTAATATTATGGATTACAAAAAAGAAGAAACTTATCTGAGTAAGAGACATCAGAAGGGCTGGAAATTCAAGAAAGTGACATTTCCCGGAATTTATACTTTCGAAAAATGTGAGCCTGAGAATGTGATCTACCAGTTGGATTACAATAAAGATGGAGTGAAACATCAGAGTGAATATGTACGGATGTTTGAGGACTGTGGATGGGAATACCTGACAGAATTTGATGGCTATAATTATTTTCGCAAGTCGGCAGATAAGATGCAGCAGAAAGAAGAAATATTCTGTGACGACATCTCCTGCCTGGATATGATGAATCGGATTTTCCGTGGAAGAGTGATTCCATTAATTGTGATTTTTTGCTGTTTAGTTTTTCAAGCTGGTATGTCCATGACAGAGCATGGGGAACAGCGATATACAATTGTGTTTGCGATATTACTGGTTATATACGGCATTACTTTTTTGCAGTTTGCAGTAAAATATTTTGCGTTTCGGAAAAAGGTAAAAAAATAGCATTTGTTTGGAAGATTATTAGTATCAGTCCATTGCCTGAGGAATATTGCCCTCAAGTGATGGACTTGTTCTGATTTTAAAAAAATTTTTAATTTTTTGTTACCATCTGGAATTTTTTACGATATATAGTATGAGTAGGAAATTTCCTTTCAAGAGGTACCTTATGAAAAGTAACAGAATTTGATATTAGAATACAAAATTTTGGAGGACAACCCGTAAATGAAAGACAATGAGATCATATCTTTGTTTGAGATAAGGGATGAGCATGCCATTAAGGAACTGAGCGACAAATATCATCCTTACTGCTATAAGATTGCCTGGAATCTACTGACAAATAAAGAGGATTCAGAAGAATGTCTGAATGATACCTGGTTTTGGTCTGGTCGCTGATCCCGCCGAAGAAGCCTTCCGTGTTATCACATTTTTGTGGCAGAATTACGAGAAATTTAAGCATTGACCGCCTGCGGAAAAAATATGCCGACAGGAGACCGGATCTACATATGGCAGATGTCTTAGGCGAAATGAATCAGCTGAGTGTTACCTATACCATTGAAAATCAGCTGGCGGAAAAAGAACTGCTGGAAATCATCAATGATTTTCTTGGAAAAATGAACGCAGAGGACAGAGACATTTTTGCAAGAAGATACTGGTTCTTTGATTCTGTTGCGGCAATTGCCAAAAGGCATGAGTTGTCCGTCGGGAGTGTGAAAATGAATCTGTACCGGAGCAGAAAGAAGTTGTTCTGGATGAGGGCGTTTTACTGTTCAGGGTGCATGCAGAAATTGATAATTACGAAAAGAATGAGCAGGAAAAATCTGCGAATATTTCATCTTTTAAGAATACGGGAATTACACTTGACACGGATAAAGCTACAATAAATGGACAGAAGCTGGATGAGTACACAAGTGGGGAGTATTCTCCTTATTCTGTAGATGATTTATTAGATGCAGATGCAGACAGCGATGAAAAGGAATATGACCGTGTACAGGAGTACCGCTTTCATGCACCGACAGATCTTGGAGAAAATCCGGAAGCAGACAACGAATAAAGAACTGGAAAATATTTCTGTCGAGACAGAAGAAGGTACGGTGACACTGAAAGATATTTTCCTGAACAAGTTACAGAGTAGTATTTCAGCAGACGTGCCGAAAAAACTTTTCCAGAAGTATGAAGTTGAGCTGCGTGGAAAAGACAGTAAAGGAAACAAAGGGCGATATGAATTGAAGGATGATGCAGAAACAGGAGCTATCAGTCGGGTCTGGAAATTTAAAACAGATTTCTGGAGGACATATGGAAGTGCAGGAGATTATGAAAGACCGGAGATTCCCGATCCTGACAGCGAATACCTGGAATTACAGCTTTATCTGAAATCCGATGATATAATGGAAAGCAGCGTTACTAAAGAGCATGATTTAGATGATGATATCTATGCCGAAGAAGAAGGCAAAGTCTACGATGGAGCAGATGACTCTGAATGGAAAGCTGTTGGAGAGAAGATACGGATTGATATCAGATGAAAGTAAGGAGGAACTGAGAAATGAAGAAAAAATTGATTGCATTAATCGTGGCAGGGGAATTGTTAATATTCAGTGGAGTAGTCCTGGGATATTATCATCCGGTTGCAGGAAGTATCTTTGAAATAATTGGAGGGCTGTTGAACCTTTGCTTCTTTATACTGCTGCTGGTATATGCTAAGAAGAATAAAAAGAAATAAGAACTTTCAACAAGAGGTAAGAGCATGAATTTTGATACATACAAAATCAAGGATGAATTGTTAGAAATTTATAGTGGCAGTGAAGAAACTTTCTGTGTCGGTAAAATTCTGTCCAAAAACAGGGATAGTATTCTTTTCAGATCTTATGATGCGCAGGGAAAGAACGATGGGTTACATTTTATAAAAAGCAGTCATATCAGCGAAATAAAATCAAACACACAGTATTTAAGAAAAATGCAGTTATATTTAGCATACTGGAGAGAACAGGAGGATGCACCTTTAACTAACCCATTTAAGAAGCATCCTGCATTGTCTGGGCTATTGGCATATGCGATGGAGAATAAGAAGATAATTACTGTTTTCTGCAGTTCCAAACCGGACGAATTGCTTACCGGTTATGTAGAGACATATGACAATAAAAAAATTAAATTGAACTGTGTGGATATGGAAACTGCCTGCATTTATGAAACTGCAACGCTGCTTAAAGAGGATATTTTTTATCTGGAAGTTGACAGTTTGGACAATGAATTACTGAAATATGCCAATGAGAAAATAGAGAGGTAAACGATTAATCAGGGAAGGAGTGAACAGATGAAAAAGATGATCATATTTGCCTTAATTATGGCTATATCCGTAGCAACACCAATCCAGGCAATGGCAGAAAGTGTTACACAGTCTGACGTGGAAATGCAGCCTTCGGAACAGAACATTGAGCAGATCATTGATGAGATTACGTCTGAACCGCATCCAATAAATTCTGATGCGATCCAGAATGTAAAGGAATACATCATCCAATATTGGGGTGATTTGGGATATGACGAGATAGAATGTCAGAAGTTTGAATATAATGATGAAAATAATGAGAATGCAATACGGCGTTCCTCACAGGCAGATGTATTTCTGGCACCAACGGCCGAAAATGCAACTATTGACGGCACTGGTGAAAATATTATTGTGACAAAAAAGTCATTCACTGATATGACGAAAAATCTGATCATAAGTGCCCATTATGACAGTGCAGAAGATTCGGTAGGAGCCAATGATAACGGTTCCGGAGTGGCAGCAGTACTTGAACTGGCAAGAATTTTAAAAGATACAGAGATGCCGTATAATGTAAAATTCATCCTGTTTTCGGGCGAAGAAAAATATATGCTGGGTTCAAGATGGTATGTTGGCAATCTGTCTGAGGACGAGTGGAAGCAGATCATCGGAGTAATAAATATTGATACCATCGCAGAAAAAAGTGATCTGGGTTATATGGCGATGATCGAAGGAAACAAACGACCAGATGATATAGAGTATGACGATGAGGGACTGAAAAAACTGGCCGAGTTAAATAAAAACAGCATGTCAGATTTATTTACATCCAGTGACAGATTCTACCTGACAATGGCAACTAACAGTGACCATTATCCATTTGCTTTGGTGGATATCCCGGCAGTTTCCATTGTCCAGGACTGGCAGGATGGATTGAACGTGAATGACAGTTCTGATGTAAAAGAGAATATGGATATGCAGAGGATTGTGGAAGTGATTGAGAAGGTTACGGAAGTGCTTTCTGAGATACCATCAAATAATTAATAAAGAAGAGAGTAAAGCAGAGCCGGGATTCGAAAGGGTCCCGGTTTTTTGCAAGTTTAAATGACAAAAGAAATTCTAATTTTTTTGTTATCACCCGGGATTTTTTACGATATATAGTATAAGCAGGAAAATTTTCTTTCGAAATACAAGACAAGGAGAAACAAAACGATGAAAAAAGGAACAATGATGGTTTTTTCGGCATTATTGATGAGCTGCTTTTTAGCAGTTTCGGCAGAAGCTAAGAGCATCGAGAATGGTACTTACCGCGTATGCAAAAACGATATTTTTATTGACTATGATCAATTAAATTGCAAAAAGATCGTTACGAAAGTAAAAGATGACGGGTCGTTCACTGCGATTGATCTGGGAGAGTGGTTAGAAGAACAGGATATTTATAATATTTCGGTAATTGAAGATGATGAAAATACCGGCTATAAAAAAATGTTTTATGAAAGAAATCCAGAAAAAGAGGCATCAGATGAATTTTGTGATTCAGAAGATACTTCCTATATTGATTTCCAGGGATTGGTGTATGAGGGGGATGTTATCCGCAGTACGGATTCTTTCCAGGAAACGGTAACGGAAGTAAGTTTTGATGGAAGCTTCTATACGGAGACGGAAATGACAGGTCTGTATGTGGATGGAAAGACAACTCGAATTAAATAATTTATGGAGAATAGAAGGGGCTATCGTGATGATATGCTCCTTTTTCATGCTATAATTCAAAAAAATATAAATTTTTTGAGACGATCATCAAAAAAATACGACTTTATAATTGAAAACATTTTTGAGGAGATGAACATCATAGACGATATAAAAATCATAGAGCTTTATTTTGAAAGAAATGAGCAGGCGATTAAGGAAACGGATATAAAATATGGGAAGTTCTGTCGTAATATGGCCTATAAAATTCTGAATAATCACCAGGATTCGGAAGAGTGTGTAAATACCACTTATTTAGAAATGTGGGATAGAATCCCACCGACAAGGCCTGCTAAATTTAAAGCTTATATTTCCAGAATTGTCAGAAGTACTTCTGTAGATAGAGTAAGGCATCTGACAGCTAAAAAGAGGTCGGCTGATATGGTTATGGCATTGGATGAACTTACAGAGGTACTGCCAGATGAAAGACATGCGCCTGGAAGGAACGATGAAGAGATTGGAAAATTGCTCAGTATTTTTCTTTGTAAACAAAAAGAAGAGGTTCAGAGGGTGTTTGTTCTAAAGTATTTTTATTTCGAATCTAACAGGGCTATTGCGGAAAAATATGGTTTTACTGAACGCAAAGTAACGAATATGCTGGCCCGTACCAGAAATAAATTAAAAAAATATCTGATTGAGGAGGGAATCTACATATGAATATACCAAGAATTGTAAATGCTATCGGTTATATTGATGATGACCTTATCACGGCAGCACTGGAAGATCCGCCGAGGAAAAGGCATAATCTTATGATTAAATGGATGCCGGTTGCCGCTTGTTTGGCGCTGGTCATGATTGCAGGTATTCTTGTTCCACATTTTTTATGGACTGCTACAATAGCTGAAAGTAAATATAAATATCATGTTTCTGAAACAGAACGGGCGATAGAATGGCCATGGAAATACAAGACTCCTGCTGAAAAGTATCCTGTTGTTAAATTTAATGGAAAACAGTTTACTGCGAAAAGTCAGAATTCTATTCATACAGAGGTAATGGGGGAGGTAATTGGCAACTGTGTGGCAGAAGGGCTTGATTCTGATACAGGAAAGGCATACACGAAAACATTTGAGGTGCGGAAGATTAAGGGCATATCAGAGGAACTGATAATTGCCGTAGGCAATGAGGATGGATTTTATGTTTATGCGGCTGATGAAGAGGCGGCTCCAGATACGTTAGGTAAGTTACTGGAACTTTATGAGCTTTCTCAAAACATAGAGTTAAATTATGTGACGAAATGTGAAGGTTATGAAGAGAAAGAGGAGCTCTTGCTGGATAATGATGAAAAGATATGGCAGCTCCTTTCTGGTTGTGGCGATGCAAAGCTTGATGATACAAGTGACTTCTTTGAAAGAGAGAACCGAAGATGTCTGGCTTTTACGGCAACTTCTGAAGCATTGGGTGTCTATAACCGGGTAATCTACATTTCTGAGGATGGTTACTTTGCTACTAATATTTTTGATTATGAATATAGTTATTTTATTGGAAAAGAGGCAGCAGGACAGATCATCAGTTATGTACAAAAACATTCCACGGAAACAAAGTCCAGTACCAGTCTGCCAACCATATCCGGAACTGTTACAGAAATAGGAAATGGATATATTATGGTTGATGACACCGTTTTATGTAAGAAATCAAAAGCAGGAAAGAAATATAAGGTATATACAGATGATATAAAAATAAGAAGATGGATTGAAATCGGAGAACTTAAAGAAGGGGATCTGGTAATTGTTGAATATGAAGGTGAAATTTCCAGTAACTATGAAGTAAAGGGAGCGTATTCCATATTTACAGGAACTCTTGAAGAAAATGGTATTTTAAACCAGGAATAACAAAAACAGGAAAGGGAAGGTTACAGATGTGAAGATAAAACGAAATTATTTGATAAAGATTGCACCGGCTGTTTTATTAGTAGTTAGTGCTTACTGGCTCCTCGGTTCTGATTTTTTTACATTTCTGATCTGGTGGGAAATGATATGCCTGCTAGGTCTGGTATTTATGCCGGTAACATCCCGTATATTCAGGGGCTTTGATGATAATGGCTGGATGTTTTCTAAAGTACTGGCAGTCGCTGTATGCGGATATGTGCAGTGGCTGCTGGCCTGTTTAAAAATCACTCCATTTACGGGAATGACCTGTGTTATCATCACGGTTATTTGTTGTCTGGGCAGTATTTTGTATGGAATCAAATGTAAGAACAGAATCACGAATTCTCTTCCCTGGGAACAGACAACCCTGGTTTACCGGGAAGAAATTCTGTTTTTTCTGGTGTTTCTTTTCTGGACATATCTGGCGGGATTTCATCCGGCGGCTCATGGAACGGAAAAATATATGGATTTTGGTTTTATGCAGTCCATGATGAGAAGTACAACCTTACCAGCCCAAGATATGTGGTTTGCCGGAAAGTCTTTTAATTATTATTATGGTGGACAGTATCTTGCCGTATTCCTTACGAAGCTGACCGGGACAAGCGTGGAGATCACTTATAATCTGATGAGGACTATGGTCGCCGCTTTTGCCTTTGTTCTTCCCTTTAGTCTGGTACGCCAGATGCTGAAGGACAAATTAAGGACTGGGAGAAAATGGTCTTTAGATCTTGGTGGTATCCTGGCAGGGATGGCGGTGTCTATGAGTGGGAATCTCCACTATATTATTTATGGAATCATCCTTAGACTGCTGAAAATAAAAACAGATTACTGGTTTCCAAGCTCTACCCGTTATATAGGTTTTGATCCGGCTGTGACCGGGGATGAGACAATCCATGAGTTTCCGTCCTATTCGTTTGTACTGGGAGATCTTCATGCCCATGTGATCAATGTCTTTTTGGTCCTGACGGTACTTGGAATCCTTTATTCCTGGATGAAGACAAATTCGGGAAAAAGTTGGAGACAGAAAGAAATCGGACTGCTTGGATTGCTTCTGGGAATGTTCCTTTTTTCTAATACCTGGGATTTTATGATCTATTACGTTGTAATCTGCGGAACATTGCTCTTGGGAAATCTGAAACGTTATTCCTCTGATCCTTTTATAAGCCAAGCATTGAAATGGAGTGTGATACAGTGGGGTGAACTGCTAGCTACTGCTTTCCTTGCATCACTTCCATTTCATCTGTCTTTTGAAAATGTAATGGTCCAGGGAATTGGAATCGTAAAAATACATACTGCTTTTTACCAGTTCTGTGTATTATGGGCATTCCCGCTTCTGGTCTGTGTACTATTTGTTATTGGAATTCTGAAAAAAATACGAACATTTCCAGATAAAAAGATACGAAGTTTTTTTAGCAATGTAAAGTATCCTGATTTGTATGGGCTGGTTCTTGTACTTTGTGCTATGGGACTGATCTTTATTCCTGAAATTGTTTATGTCCGGGATATTTATGAAAAAACAGCTCCGAGAGCCAATACCATGTTTAAACTGACTTATCAGGCATACATCATGTTTGGAATTATGATGGCATATATATTGGTTTCATTTACAGTAACTAGGATAAAAAGATGTAATGGTGCTGACAATGCTGTAATATGTAAAGGACTGCTGAGGTGCCCAAGACGTCAGGTCCTGACAGGGATCATTGTGATCCTGCTTCTGATTTCAACTTGCGGATACCTGGAAAATGCAATCATTCATTGGTTTGGAGGATTCCCGAAAAGAAGTGCATACCAGACACTAAACGCAACGAACTATTTGGAAAATGCGATTCCTGATGATGCCGCTGGAATCCGCTGGCTAAATGATAATGTCAATGGACAACCTGTTGTTCTTGAAGCCAGTGGGGACAGTTATAAGGATTATGATAACCGTGTTTCGGCAATGACAGGACTGCCAACGGTTTTAGGCTGGTATGTGCATGAATGGCTGTGGAGAAATAATCTGGAAGAGGAAAATCAACGAAAAGAAGAGGTGCAGACTATATACACTTCAAGCAACGTTGAGCAAATAAAATCTTTGATAGAAAAGTATAAGATTTCCTATTTATTCATCGGCAGTTGTGAAGCTGAGAAGTATGGAGAGATCAATAGCGAATTATTAACTTCGCTTGGAAAAGTTGTTTTTCGACAGGGTGAGACGATGATAATTGAGGTTTCCGATGGGGAGAGGGCTGATTGATATAAAAGAGATAAAATTTTATAAAATGTATTACCTTATGAAAAAAAATACGATTAATTATATAGATGGCAAATTTTGGCAAAGGAGGTTATGCATGATTGTTTATCAGCCATACAGAAAATGAAAGGAGTCTAATCATATGAAACATAAGGTAAAGATTATAATACTCAGTGCTTTAGGAGTTTTGCTTGTAGGATCATCAGTGGCATATGCATACTCACAAAAAGGCACTCTGATCTCACAGAAAACAGAGGAGCTGCCTGACGGAAATATTTATGTTGAAGAATTATATGAAATAGATCAGTAAGACAGAAACAGAGGGGATGGCGTATTGATACGACATCCCCTTTATATGGCGAGAGTTGTTAATTCCTCTAAAAATAAGTTAAACAAACTGAAAGTTAGCTGAATATGCATTATATAAGCAAGAATGTTTTTTTCGAAAAACGAATAATGTTAAACTCAATTCGCCATTCAATATCGTCTGATACTGGTTTGAAGTGTAGAGCGGAGTAAGCAACATGGAGATTTGCCTGATTGTTGTTGCCACACAGGATTATAGTTGGCTCGTCCGCACCACCGATAATATCAATACAGGCAAGATCAGTTTGTACTTCCGGTGAAAAAGAGTCTGTTGCAGGAGCAACTTCTAAAGGTTTATCGTTATCAGCACAATCATGAATCGAAATATCATTGTCCGGTTCAGGAGAAAGTGTATAGCTCATAGTGGTAAAATGTGTGGGATACAACCAACGGTCAGAGTCCATGCGGTTTTGAGAAAGCGTCTGCTGTTCCAATTTTTGCACAGTTAATGTATATTTTGTTTCACTGACCGGATGGGAGAAAGCAAACTTCCGTCAAAATAAACCTTCCATTCAGGGTTGGTCGTTTCTGCATCCGGGTTCATATCCATATCATGTGTATTATCTTCACGGCACTTTGCTCCCATAGAGAAAAGGTTAATTCCGCTTTGCAAAAACTTCTGAAATATTCTGTTCATAATAATGTCCATAACTCTGATTTTTCGAGGTGCTTCTATATAGTTGATGATATCATAAAAATGTTTTACTGCACATTTGCATTTATTTTCTATGGGGTGAAAAGAAATACGCTACTCATACTATATATCGTAAAAAATTTCGTATGGTAACAAAAGAATTCAAATTTTTTTAATCAGAAAAAAACCACTACTCATTCAAGTAATGGGCTCCTTACTTTGGTTTGTTAAGATATACTAGGTAAAAAGGAGAACAGTGTTTGAAGCATTTTTACTTTATGTGATTACTTGTATATGGGCAAATATAGAATGGTAC
>SKEP01000272.1_pt1 | contig 34574 bp, 39 predicted proteins | sample 4826901 | NCBI WGS metagenome assembly SKEP01 (sample SAMN11008806, study PRJNA524170) | human gut metagenome | biome: Human fecal sample; material: Feces; isolation source: fecal sample from pouch patient p4, p43, p49, p54, p55 | host: Homo sapiens | place: Israel: Tel-Aviv | collected 2014-03-20
ATCTAATGTACATTGAAAGATAATATTAATGAGTATTAGTATCCATTAATAGTTCTGTATGGGTATTTCCCCCATGAAAAATAATGGATATTCAGTTGACTTTTCTTCAAAAAAATTAGATAATCAGTTATTATTAGGAGAAATTAAAAGTTAGATAAGAGTTAAAAATAAAAAATTTTAGAATTTTTTTTTAAAGTTCTTCTAATCTGTTAGATCTTCACTAACGTTCAGATCTAACACATCTAGGTCACTACGTTCCCTAGATGTAAAACAAAAAGAAAAACATAAAAAAAAAGAGTTCACATGTGAACTCTTTAAAATCTGATAATTAATCATCTAATGAATTGAACATTAGATTTGTTGATGATTAATTCACTTTTTGTCTTTGAACCCAAAGTTGTCTCGCAAACCGTGGAGACGGTCCAAAAAATGTTTTTCGATTCCTAATTTATTGATAATGTCGAACTGTAAATCCACATCTTTAGCTAGTTGATCTAAACCCATACTACGAGCCTTAATTACACCTGCTTCAATAACTTTATTACGAATTTCAATAACTTTCTCAAGATCTTTACGAGGAATGGTTAATGTGTGTTTATCATCCAGTCGGTCATCGTGTTTTCTAAAATCACCGTATGGTACTACCACCATATTACCCTTTTGGTTTTTGAGAATATCTTCCATTACATCTTGGTGATATGATCCCCAGAAACGACCACGCCAGTTGATGCGTATTCCACCATCACCATATACTGACCAAATCCCAGTATCGATATCGATCACATCGCCCTTATCGTCTTTGGTTTTCACTTCAAGCATGTTGTGATCTTCAAAATAGTCAAGCACGGCACCCATTGCTGTGTGAGGACTCCAAAACTTGAACTTTAGCTTATCTTTAAATGATAGATCTTTGTAATGAATAGCCATTATTAGTTACCTTTGATGGTATGAATTACTTAGGGGCGATCGTGTTTGATTGCATCAAATTCATGTTGTGGCATTGAGGATTCGAGATGCTTGACAAGGGTCTCTTGAGAGATGTTCCCCACATAGTACCTTTTCCGTTCTATACAGTTCAAAAGAAATGCTAGTTGACAAACGATACTATTTGCTGTATGATAGTGGTGGTGGTTGTTGTGCATTAAAGGAGAAATAAATGGAATTTTGTCATATCGTTCCAAAGAAGCTGATTAATGTTGTTGCCGGACGTCCTCGTCATCTTGTTCTTGCTCATCTAGTAGAGAGTGATCCTGAGTATGTTGAAATGTATCGTCAACTCAAAGAACGAGACAACTGCACAATTATTATGGATAATAGCGCATTTGAACAATTCAAGAAGGGTGAACCGATGTACCCAAGTGAAAAGCTAATTGAATTGGGTAAAAAGATTGGTGCTGATTATATTGTATTGTCCGATTATCCTAAGGAACATTGGACAAAGACACGTGATAAAGCAATTGAAATGATTCCATCAATTAAGGCTGCTGGGTTTAAGACGTTTTATGTCCCACAGAGTGAGCTTGGTGATTTAGACGGTTTGATTGAAAGCATTAAGTGGGCGATCGATAATCCAGAGATTGACCTTATTGGGATGTCAATCCTTGCAGACCCAATTGCGTTGGGGATCGATGAGGGTTGCTATAATGGTCAGTTGGACGGAATGATTCGTATGCAACGAACAATGGCTCGTTGGAAGGTGTTCCGTGAACTAGAAAAACGAAAGATCATTAATCGAATGGTGATTGAAAGTAGGTTGCAACATCGTTTCCATATTCTCGGGATGCAGGATGCAGTCAGCGAGATTGAGTTGCTTGAACCATACTTCCCTATGATTGCTTCTTGGGATACATCCAGTGCTGCTTGGCATGGTTTAAATGGTATTCGTTACGATAACACCCCAACACGTTTGAAGAATGGTAAGCTGAATACCGAGGTTGATTTTGATTGGAATGATGTTGTCACTGATGATGTGCTTCGAGACGTGATCGATAATATCAACACAATTGACGAAATCAGTCACCACGACAAGTATTAAATATAACGCAGACAAGATAGATGTATTCAATCATAATTTGAAGTTGTGTTCTGGTTATATTCTGATTATGGTTGGAATACAATGAAAGGGGCTGGAATTAATTCCAGCCCCTTTCTTTTTGGTGATAATAGGATTGATAGATCATCTTGTATAGTAATAGGCGTCGCGAAACACATCAACCAAAGCTCGATACTTCTCAATATCATAACAAAGCTTTTTAATATAACCTTCTTTTGATTTTGATGGGGCGATTCGAATTTCAGCCATTCGTTCACACATTTGAACACCAATATCGCGAATTTGCGCACACAAACAGTATCTTTCACAACGTGGGGCGTGATTCAAATATGTTTCCATTAAAACAATAAGATCGATAATATCACGCCTCAAATCAACTGCGAATTGAGTTTCATTTCCAATTCGCTTTTCACTATAAGGAATATTATCCTGTTCCTTAATTTCCATTTTCTTTAAAGTGAACTACCACGATGCTGAAGCATCTGTAGCTTCATGCTTCATAGACAGCCCTTGGATCGTCAGTTGAATTACTTCTTCCAATGATCTAGAGGGGTTCATCTCCGCACGCTTTTCAATATCGATTAAGAGCCTCTTAATCCTCTTTGGATCCCTACATTCCATAGGTACCATCTACATTTTATTTATACTTTACTTTTCCAAGCAATTCATCCACGATGCTAAAGCATCTGTGGTTTTCTTGCTTGGACTCAAATAAGTTAATTGTTAATAATCTTTTTCACAAAAGCGTGAACGCGATGTGATGGAACACATCGCTATAGGTAACCACAAGCACGGAACCCATAGTCGCCGTAGCCGTAAGAACGATAGCTATGCAAGTCCGAGTAAAACAACCCAGTGAACTGATCGCTACCATCGTCCCAATTGCACCCAAAAGACGGGAAACTGTTAGTTGTGGCTGTAATATATTCTTGGTCTTCTTCAAACATACCTGCAATATATTTGTCGCCCACGTTGGTAACTGTATTCAAAAATCCACAACAATCCCAGTGAATTCCAGTACTATCATTGTTGAACATTGGTCTACTTTGATCCCATCCCTGCCAGCCTGTGAACGGCATTGAGCGTGAGTTGTGGTTTGAGCTGTTGTACATTGCGTCTTTATCAAGCGTTGTGATATCAACCTCTGGTTTCAGAAAATAATAAGATCCTGATCCAATATACCCAGTAACGACTTGATATAAAATGCCTTTTAAATCGGCAACCCCATTATTCTGACCATTATGGGTGCTTTCTGCAAATACACTACACGATCCTGTTAAACCAGACTGCCAAGTACCGTTAGGTCGATTATAATCTTTACCAGAACCATTAGTTGCTCCTTTAGGAAGGTTGTGTTGGCCAGATGAATCATACCATGCATTAAATTCAGCACTCTTACTAGCTTGTGCATGCGCTAATGTTAGTAATCTTAAAGCACCTAATTGAAACACACTCATGCATTGGAAACCGGCCCCTCGAGCTCGACTAGCGGTGATCGCATCGTCAAAACGACCACTACAATTTGCTAATTGGGATGTTCTGTTGGTAAAATACGCAGACGTAGATAATGACAGAACACTTCCGTTCTTCACGCTAATCCCCATTGTATTTGCTGCATCAGGGGAGCAAATATACTTGTCACAGAAGAAACCATTCTTTTCCTTTCCACCGTTGATAAATGTACGATGAAGGATTGCGTTGGAAGGACATTCGGGATCATCAGCACGCCAAACCTCAACACTATTGACGAACTTATCATTTACGCGATACTTGAAAGCTGGGATCCAACACATGATACTGCCGCTGGGTTTATGAATGTAGTTGCCATAGTTGTCATTTTTAACATCATCACAACCAGGTAATGGTTCCATCCCAAGCTTCGAAATATTTTCGGGACATACACCGACCCCAAACCCAAGCGTTCCTGCTTTTGTCATTGGGATTACTTTTGATGTTTGTGTAACTGACATCAAAGATGGTTTCGAATCGTACATACTAATACATATGTTAGACTGTGATTCATACTAAGTATGAATCACATCATTTTCTCCACTGGTTGTTTTTCTTTATTCATTTGTGTATAATTCCTCAACGCATGAAGGAAACACACAAATGAACAAACAACTAATCATTGGGTTTATTGGCCCCAAGGGTAGTGGAAAGGACTATGCTTATAGCATCCTTTTCAAGCATTTTAATAATGTAGATCGCGTCGCTTTCGCTGATCCAATCAAAAACACAATCTGTGAACTATTCTCTCTTCAACCTGAACAGCTTGAATTAATCAAGCGTTGTCCTCAAATTGATTTTATCAATCACGAAACCAACAATTGTTATGGTAGCTGCACCGGGCGTGATTTTGTTCGTAACATTGGAATGTTGATGCGCAACTATGATGATCAACAATTCAATCGATACGTTGAAGATAAAATCAAAGACAATCCAAACGTGAACTGGGTCGTCACCGATGTTCGCTTTCCTAATGAGGTTGAACTGATCAAACGACTTGGTGGAGTGCTGATCAAGATCAATCGTGAAGGATACACATATGATCAACACGTTACTGAAAGTGGGAAATTACCCCATGATTATCTGGTTGACAATGACGAAAACTTTGAGGATAATCTGGTCAAGCTGATTAATCAGTTAATGGAGGAAAAAGATGGGAACATGGGTACGTGTTAGCGGTAAGATCGATATCGATTTGTGTACGATTTATGATCGACTCAATGAATATGGTCATCCGTTGAGTAGCTACCGATATGAACACTTTAAGCTGGTACAGCAGCAGATCAAGAAATGGATTGAACGATCGTTTCATAAACACCTTGATCAAGGTTTCACGTGCGACAAACATTGTAGTGTTGTTTTTGATGAATCCACTGCATATCATTCTCCATACGATACGCTTGAAGATCCAATCAATAATAACCGATATAACATCTCTCAGTACGATTATGTAACTGTGTATATTAATGTGTGGGATCGTAATGGGATGCTGGAAGGCGGTAAGGCGTTTGTTGATAACGTACTGCACACATTGCAATCTAATGGATGTTTTGTCAACTTTACGACGATGATCAATGTTACCGCTGATTATGCCCCTGAGCAGTTGATCGTCTATACTGTGAGTGCAAACCACAGATGCTTTAGCATCGTGGCAAACGAATGGAATAAAAAAGATACTAAATATAGATAACAAGAAAGGAAGGAAACTGCGAATTTCCTTCCTTTAATCAACACGAATACAAGTCGTATTTGTATCATGTCTGAAGATATTTATAAAGCGTATCGGTATCGTTTATATCCCAATCGAGAAGTTCAATCGATCTTCAATCGGTGGTTTGGTTGCTGCCGCAAAGTGTTTAATGTAACGCTAGATGAGTCAATCAAACAATACGAAGCTGGCAACAAAAACTTTGTTAATCGCAGCTCATTGTTTTCAATGATAACCAAATTGAAAGCAGACGGTGAGCACGATTATCTAAAACAGGTTCCAATTCATACGCTTCAAAACTCATTAGCCAACTTATTGGATTCGTATAAGCGTTTCTTTAAGGGGCTTGGTGGGTTTCCAAAGTTTAAATCAAAACACGATTCTAAACAATCATTCACCGTTCCTTGTAGCCCTAGTATCATAAGGAATTGTCGATTTGACAATAATCGAGTATGGATTCCCAACCTAAAGATGCTGCTTAAGTTCAAGCAGCATCGAAAGATTGAAGGGGTTGTTAAAAGCTATACAATCACAAGAGAAGCTACAGGAAAGTGGTATATTAGTTTTCTGTGTCAAACTATTGCCCCACAAAAGATTGAAAGAGATGGCGTTGTTGGTTTAGATTTCGGTGTGATTGATTTCTTTACTGACAGTAAAGGAAACAAAGTTCCTGCCCGAAAATTCTTACGCTCAATGGAATCAAAGCTGAAGCGAATGCAGACAGCGTTATCAAAGAAGGTAAAGGGTTCCAACAACTACAAAAAGCTAAAGCAAAAGATTGCTCGTTTATACGATTATATCTCAAATTGTCGCAAAGATGCAAATCAAAAGCTGTCAACGATTCTAGTCAATGAAAACCAAGTGATTAGTATCGAAGATCTTGCAATTAGCAAAATGAGTCGCAATCATAAATTAGCAAAAAGTTTGCTTGATGAGGGCTGGTATCAGTTTACAAACATGTTAGATTACAAAATGAAATGGTATGGAGGATCGATAATTAAAATCGACCGTTTCTACCCCTCATCAAAGACCTGTAGCGCTTGTGGTTGCAAGGTTTCGAAGATGCCTTTAAACATTCGAGAATGGGTTTGCCCTGATTGCGGCTGTGTTCACGATCGAGATGTTAATGCAGCTCAAAATATCCTTACTGAAGGTTTGAGATTATTAAGCATTTAAACCAAAAATTAAAGATGTGGTTGGAACGCCCATATCTATAAAAATAACGTTGAGATCCCAGTTGCCGACAATGTTAGCTTTGTTGGATAATTGGAGTAAGGTCGATACGAAGCCATAGATGCTTTAGCATCGTGGCGGTTCACCGTCTATACTGGCAATAAGTCAGTAGAGTTAACGGTTAAACAGTGGGGGTATGATGGACAGTAATATTACATTCAGGCAATACGTCAACCGACATCTTAAACATGTTCCGATGACTGATCGTGATAGTTACGTGCAATCGAACGACAAGTACCATCCAATCGTTTTTATTCATGATATTACGTTAGCTGATAAGCAAATCACTATTCGCATGGCGCCCCATTCATCATACACAATCAATTCAAACGCGTACATTAAAAACGTATACACGAGTGGCAATTATCAGCTGTGTGGTTGTCACCATTTAGTATCAGTTGATGGGGTACCAAAAGGATTAATGTTTTCAATCGGGTTCGCAAAAGATCGCGAATCCTTGATCGAAGATGCATTATGGTTTGCACAAACGCGAATCAATGATCAATGTATTTTCATTGAAAATGGACAGGTTAGTTTGTATGCTATTAACAAGCATACTGGCCAGCTAATGCGTAATGTGAATTTGTTCGAACAATTTAATATTCAACGGTTGCCAACATACATTGCAATGATGTATAATGATGATTCGATTGAACAAAATCACAAACTAATTGAAAAGTATCACCAATGGTGTGAGCTTTAATCACTTAAAAGGAGAAAATAATAATGACAGTTAAGCATGCCGCTTCTGAGAATTCTACCACCGAAATCTTTAACATTGGTCCTGACGCTATTCAGCCAAATGGTGTTGACCTTCGCCTTGCTAAGGTTCTTCGCATCAAACCCACTATGTTTGTTATTGATGCAGAAAATAATAAGACTCTTCGTGAAACTGAGGAGATTCTTCCTGATGAGGATGGGTTTTGGACACTTGATCCGGGAGTGTATGAGGTCTCTTGTATGGAAACTGTTAAGGTTGGCCATAATGAAATGGGGCTCGTAATTAATCGCTCAACCTACAATCGATCCGGCGTGGTAATTCGTGGCTCAGTTTTTGACGATGGCTATCATGGAGCTATTGCTCTTTCAATGTACGTAAATGTTGCTCCAATTAAGATTCAGAAGGGCACTCGTATTGCTCAGTATGTGACATTTGCAGCTGAAAGTGCATGCAAGTATAATGGTTCTTATGGTTTTGGTACCGCTGATGATGCAAAGTATGGTACTGGTGCCTAACATTAACTAGTCTAATATATTCGAAAGGAGAGGTTAATAACCTCTCCTTTTTTGTTGTCTACCAGTAGCAAGTATGATATAATATGATTTCTATTAGGAGGAGATCATATGACGAAAGTTGCTAGAATTCGATTCACATCTGACGAGCATCACTGTGAGACGTGTGGATGGTCTTCTGATGATTATGGTATCGAAGTATGGCTTGATGACAAAAAGATTATTGACCATCCTGCCGGCGCTAGCTGTTTTGGCAATAGTTCTGAATGTTACTCGGTACTCGATCAATTGGACTTGATTGCTGCCGCGATGCACATCAGCAGATCACAACTATACAAAACCGATGACCAATGGACTGATGAACAATACAATAGTATCGTTTATGACGAATACTATACGATGCTAGAGCGTAAGGATGTGTATCAATCAATTATAGAAAGGGTATTCACTCAACATGGTTATGAAGTGGTTTTTGAGTATTCGTCTTAACGTGTTCTTCGATATTGATCAGCCACTGACTGTTGCCAATCACAAACTAGCTAAGTATTGACGTTAATGCAATTCAAAACATGATTGTATTCTACAAATAGATTGTGATAGTACCTATGGAAGGAAGTAATTTAACTAATGGTCTAAGGATTGTCTATGAAGCACAAAGCTGCTTATGCTTAAGCATTGCGGTGGTTAACAAAGCAACAAATCTAATTGTAGTTTAGTTTTAAAATGTGAAAAAATATGAAATTTTTTGGGAAGTTTATTATTGGTGTGGCTGCATTGACAATGACAGCTGTTGGTTATGCAGCGTCCTTGGTTCGACCAGAGGTCACCATTATCGCCCCTGACGTCTGGCATGCTGGTCAAACAGTAGTGGCCGTTGTAGATGTTCAAGCCAACGATTTCGGTCATACCAAATTCAATTATTACTGGAAAGATTTTAACAAGATTGCTCCAATGGTGAAAGCTGTTTATCGTAATAAAGGTGGTGTTTGGGAAAACATTACTGGATACATGATCAATAATGATGGTGTTGTTCATCCTGAATTTTGGTGTATTGACAGTCTTCACACTGTCCGTATCGATTTGGTCAAATCTGACAAACTGCCATCTAAGGTAGAGTTTGAAATGATCATGCCGATTTCCCCAGGTAAGGGTGTTAATGGATATAAACCATATACAGTAACTAAAACAGTAACAATCATCAACGAATAATGATACACAATTAGCTTATAATGCAAAAAGTTCTAGATCAAATTAAATAACCTAAGACTTTTATTATCCACGTAATATCATATATGACTGTTTCAACTATCAGTATTCCTGGGCAACGGGGGTTTGGTGTCGGCGTATGCAACGAAGATGAAGAAAAGTTGCTAGCAATGGGGTTGTCTAAATTTGAAAACACCGATAATAATGAAAGCGATGATTATGGCAATTATCTACACACTAGCGGATCTGTGTTAGTGTGGATTCCTGCTTTTTGTTATCGTATTGGAAACAAGAATCATAAACTGTATCCGGTTTATGGAGACAATCTTATTGAAATCGCAGATGCTGATATGAAAGATACTGATGGGTTTATTCTCCATCGTGCTTTCGTTGATGGTGGGAAAGTCAAATCTGGTTTCTTTGTTGACAAATATTTGTCCAGCAAAGATCAGTTCAATAAGGAACCAATTAGTGTCAAGTATGGAGATCCTATATCGTTATATTACGATCATAGCAACAATAGTACCAAGTATAATGCTAGCGTTGATATGATTAGTGATGAAGATAATGGAATTTTGTGGGGGCACATTCAAGATGCAATAGTGCTTTCAAAACGTCGTGGACCGCATTATGTATGTCTGTCATGTTTTGCATGGTCCGCTATTGCTATGTTAAGTCTAGCTCATGCTCAACACAGCGATACCGCTAAATATAACGCTTGGTATGATGATGATGATCAAATCAATTTCCCCAAGGGCAACACGTCGGATGGCACGCTTCATGATTTCAGAGATCACAGTGTATCATTCGAACCAAGCAAATTCAATAAGCAGCATAGTTTGACTGGTAGTGGTCAGCCTTTCAACAAAACAACCCACAATGGGCAAAACAATGGGGTTGCCGACGTTAGTGGTAACTTTATGCAGCCTACAATTGGGGTTGGATATTCGCTAGCAAATCAAGAATTTCGAATTCTCAAACCAACTGCTAGCATTTATGACTTTGTGCCTAATCGCGTTGCTAGTACGGATGACGTTTGCAGTGATGATGAGGTGTGGGAACCTATGCCTTGGGATATTAGTACCCTCGAGATATACGATCATGATGACGTAGAACGCCAAAAATACAAAAACACAATCGTGTTTAGAGTTGGCACAAAGGACAACGATTGTGTCTTTTTCAAAAACAATCAGGGATCTGAATGGAGTTGCTGTGGGGTATTCCCTCCACAAAATGCATATCGAATTACTGAAAGCCACAGTGAATCAGATGAAGATAATTGTGCACTAATGTTTGGCACTAATGCTATAAAGGTGTGTAGTAGCCGCGATGCAATGATGTATGTCGGTGGATACTATAATAGTAGTCGGGGAGGCATTTGGTTGCGTTATATTAGTGACAAATGGACAGTCCCTTATCAACACTGTTCAATGCGTGTAATGGGGTATATTGATTGATGAACACCGAAAGAATTATTCCGATCAAAATCGCTTATGATTCATTAGGCCAAACACTACCGCTGTTTAAAAACAAACAGCGGTATGTTAATGGAATAAGCATCATGGTAACTAATGATTGCAATCTAAAGTGCGATTTTTGTTTGGAACGATTTTATGAAAATTTTGATAGTGATATTCAAACATACTGTGATGGTGTTTTCTTAAAAAAATATAATTGTCTTTCTGACAGTATTAGTGTTGACATTGTCAATAGGACAAAAGAAAATACATTAAAAGTAATTCGTGCCTTGGATGGATCTGAATACTACAATATGTCCATCCTTGGCGGGGAATTGTTTCAAGATAAGTTTAAATCTGAAATATACCAAGCTTATGATGATCTATTAGAGTCATGTATATCCCAAATCAGGCAACAGGGTGGTAAGTATCAATGGGCATTGATGACCAATTTGATTACCAAGCACCCTGAAAGAATTATCGATTTGGCAATCAAACATCGTTGTACCATTAATGCAAGTTTTGACTTTGAAGGAAGATTTAAGACTGCAAAGACATTAGATCTTTGGTTGAAAAATATCGAAACCGTCAAACGTTCAGGCGCATCATATTTGATTAACACCTGCATGTCCAAGGCCAACATTGAACACATTATGGATCATGATCCGCTGTGGGTTGATCTTTATAACAATCATACTATTCATCTAGAACAGTATCAGGATGTTGGGGATGACAAATATAGTGTGTCCAGTAAACTTTTGACTGACTTGTATATTTTCCTATACGAGAATTATCCCAAGATCACTAATATTATCAGTGAGCAACAATTCTTTGCTACTTGTGTATCAGTATTTCCCAACAACATAAGTTGGCAATGTTGTGATCATTTTAAGATGATGCAACAATTCTTTGAAATGAAGCAGTGTTTGACTTGCGAGTATTTTGATCAATGTGAGATCCAGGATTGTTATCTTGTATTTGCAAATGATAACGATTGTTATATTCGAGATTTTAAGAATTATTTAAAGATACATGCTCAACCAAATCGTGATATGCACATTCGTGTGAACAGCCGCTCTGCAGACAATGATATGAAATGATTTGATATGTTTATTAATATTGGTATTCTATCTAGATGCAATCTTAAATGTAAGTTTTGCTATTGTCGACAAGATAAACCATTTGATCTTGATTCTCTTTTATCGATTCCAGATGCATGCATGCAAGAACTGGAACGATCTGGAATGAAAGATTGTCGATATGATATTGGAATCGTTGGGGGAGAGATTTTCATGGATGGCCTCCAAGATAGTGTTTTTGATCAGTATAATATCTTGTTGAACGTCCTAAAAGAACGACTCCAACAATATACCCCCAACTCAACATTCCACCTCCATTGCTATAGCAATGGAGTGTATCATAAAATTGATCGAGTGTTTGATTTTTTGAAGAAATGGGATAGTGAAATTGTATTGAGTTACGATTCGATTGATCGTTTTCAAAATGACAAGCAACGCGATTTGATGCTTGACAATATGCAGTTAATGGTGAATAATCAAATAGTAGTCAGACCAACAGTTGTCATCTTCAAACAATGTGACATGTCCAGCTTTCTGGGCACCCCTATATTCAACAAAATTTATAATCTGACAGGAATCGATTATCAGGAGTGTATACCAAACGTTTACAATATATCTGATCAACGAATCGCCGACTTTTATATTGAATGCTTGAATAAGAAGTTTTTTAATATTGACAATATCCAGAATTTGTTAGAGGGATACATCCACAAATCCCCCAGTGTAAGCTGTCGAAGATCTTTAACTTATTACGAGGGTCGAGCTTATATTGGTTGTCACTATATCAAAGACGATTTCGAACATATCAAGAATAACATCTTGAACAAGTTCAATTGCTTCAGCTGTGATTATTTTCAGCAATGCCCGGGACAGTGTTGGGTACAAGCTGCACAAAAACAGACATCGTTCTGCATTAATAAAACGATTTTTAAATACCTCGATACACATCCTGAAATTGTTGAATCATATGGAGCGTTAGAATAATATGTCTGTTTCATCCCAAAGTTTAATTGTTTTGCAAGAGGCTATTAATTATTTTAATAGCCGAGTGTCTGACATTGAATATTCTGCCAGCTATTATAGTGGCTATTATCCAAGCTTTTCGGGAAGTGCCCCAATTGGCCGAAGATCTGATAAAAATCCAGATGGTACAAGCACAATTCAAAACCCGATTGCGATACCATCTGGTCAGTTATCGAGTCGTGGCCTAGGTCGTTTGAATCTCAACGGTGGGATTATTACTGCAAACACCCTGTGGAATTCTATGATCAGTATTGCCTCATCTTTTAATAAGATTCGACGATTTAGCAGTACGTGGAAAAACAAGTATGACACCAACTGGGTTCATATTGGCACAACATCTGGGACTGCAGCATTCAATACCAGTTTCCCAAGTGTTCCGACCAGCAATGATGTTCTGAATGGTCCATCATATAATTGGTCCCGAAGTGGCGGCAGTAATGTTTATCTCAGCCCCAGTCACGGTAATGTGTCGTCTGGGAACTTGATCTCTGCATCAGGCTATATTAGTGCAGTTGATAGTTGCTATAATGAATGGAGAAATCGTTGCTACAACAGCAACACAATTTATTACACGCTTTATACATGTCATGCTAATTGTCATGATGTTTGTCATGCGAACAGAGGACGTCGATAATGAGTGATACGCGAGTTCTAACCGGCCTGCCATATGACATTAATATGATGATTGATCATATTCAGCAAGAGGGTGCTATTGTTGATATGTCTAATATCTCATTTCCAAATGTATCAGATATTAAACAACAAATTAGAACGACCTTAGTATATCTGAGAAACACAAATTTTGATAATGTTAGTTTGGATTTTAGTAAGATGTCTCAACAAGATATTTGCACATGGCTTGTTGATTATATTACTAGTGACATCCATTACAACATTGTCGAACTTAATGAAATGTGGATGTGTGTTATTGTGTATCGATTGATCAACAATAACTTAAGCGATTTCATTACTAACGAAACGATGGACAGTTTCATTGCTGACAATGAAACCCTCATCGACCAGCTGATCGATTTTTACAACTCACTATCCCTGTTTGTGATCAAACGCGTTTCGTGGGCCGATCAGGTTGATTTTAGTGAAACCAAAGTCAATGAGTGCCCCACATTTGGCAAAAACGCATATAATATCATTAAGATGTCAAATTTCCCTGATTTGACAAGTATTATTGATCGACCAGAGCCTGTGTTGTTTACGACTTTGTTTGTTGAGAACAACAATGAGTTGTTTGATATCATAATCAATCATACTCCCTTTGCAGCATTAATGTATGGTATGATTGAGGATCAGGATCGTTTCAAATCAATGGTCGATCAGATGGTTGATGTTATGATGACAGACGTTGAGTCAGAAGATAATGCTCAATAAGGTAACTTTTGATAAGTTTAGAGATATCGCCGAACAAGTCAATAATATTGACAACATTCCGCAATTGAAAAAAACGAAAGTAAAAACTAGTGATATAGGACAGTTTTCATTTTATAATGCCGCTAAAGGATACGTCAACTTTGACTACAACAAGTTATCTCAATACAGCAATATACATGTGCTTCACTCATATTATATGAGACATGAGGTGCTTATTAATCCTTTAGTGGATGTTATATACATCGGTCAACAAGATTATGACAGTATCCAATCCGGGAGTATAGTCAAATTGTGGGTATTACAGGTAGGTCAAGATCCTCTAGCCAGATTGGATCTTGACCTTTATGTTTTCAATCATAACCACTTTACCACGTTTTATTCTCAGATTAAAAATATAGAATATACAGCTGTTGAGTTTGAAAGCTCGAGCTGTGGCCAAATTGATTTCAGACAGGCGATACCAGTCAATGGGGTAGCAACAGTAACGAATTCATATCATTCTTTTGTGTACAAGTTTACCAACATTGATCATACGGTTATGGATTACGTTGAACTCCCATACATCTTCTATCATGATGGAAATGATTTCATCATCGATGGGGATAATATCTACGGAGGAGTTGACTGTGATTATGATGTTATTCCGTTTGAAGAACGATTAAAGCAGATTCAACAAAACGGCATTGACCCAATCACGTTACAACTGATAACGAAAGAAGACGGACATCATCTTCAATTGATGGCCGGAAGATGGGGCAATTGTTTGGATTGGGTGTTTATTCATCTATTGAAAATCCGCAAGATCCCAGTTTGCATCATATGTGGCAACGTGCAGTATAACACACATCAGTTCGAATGGAAACCAATACCAAACAATATTATTAATGCTGTAACATTACCTGAGATTGAAATTGACCGATAGTTTTAATATTATGTGCATTCTGTTTGACAGATGCAACTTGAAGTGTTCTTTTTGTTTTGAATCGAATAAAACAAAAAGAATCGATACTGAGTATATCAAATCTCTTCCAACGTTGTTTATGCGAGCGGTTGAAAAACAACCACTGAGTAATATCGAAATAACGTTCATGGGTGGGGAGGTGTTTATGGACACTCTCGGTGATGACATTTTCGACTTGTATGAGCAAGTGTCACACGATGTCCGTAAAAAATTGTCTGAATATAATATTCAGTTGAACTGGTTGACAAATGGGGTTTTCAAAAACCGCGATAGGGTAACGAAACTGATAAACAACACCAATAGTCGAATATCGTTTAGTTACGATTGTGTTGGTCGTTATCCAAGCAGTGTTCAACACAATATGATGTTAAACAACGTTGAACACTTCTCCAAACACAACCTTCTTGACGTGATACTGATAACCCCAACAAAACCAAGCATTGAAGGATACATCAATGGTGAATCAGATGTTGTTTTGCTGACGAAGTGGTGTAACAATCTAGATTTAAGTTACTATATTCCGGGACCTGGATATCAAAACCTCAATCCGTCGGACGATGATCTGTTTGACCTTTTCAAATGGATCATCGATAATAGACTATATCAGTTCAAAGACATTCGGGAAATTTTAAAACCATTTGTCAATCCTCAATATCAAATATTTGGCACATGCAATTGTGATCGGTTAGTAACAATAACAGAAAAGGGATCAACGAAAGTGTGTGTCAATATCAATAGCACATTAGGGTTATCTTCATTTTATGGCGATCACGCCCCAAAAGTGAATGAGCAAACCATTCATCTGTATCGCAAAGGTTTGGGTACGACTAAACGAGGATGTAATCAATGTGACAATGCGTTATATTGTGTCCAACCATGCTGGACATCAATTTTGTTTAACCAGTATGAAATGAGTGAATGTCCATTCGCTCGGGTGTATAACTATATTAAATCGGATCCAAAAATCGTGGACGATTTTAAAAAATATGTGGAGAATGTGTGATGTACGTTTTAGATACCATTTTATTACACAAAACAGAAAAGCTGAATGAGAAAGTTATCCCCATTCAAGCACAAGCAATCAAGTGTAATAGTTTGGTGATGGTTTTGTTTGATGAATGTAATTTGGATTGTGGTTTCTGTTTGAGGAAAAATCCAGACAGTTCATATTATTTTGAGACTCCAAGTAAAATGAGTCGTGAAACAATCATGGATCAGTTAGAGACTGTTAGGTCTATCAAGGAATTTATAACAGACTCAAATGATCTGAGCATTTGTGTGGTCGGTGGTGAGCTGTTCCAGGATAAATTTGACTATAGCATTTATGATGATTTGTTCAATGGATTGGCAGAAACATTCTGTGATGAAAATACGAAGATTAATATCAGTATTTACACAAATTTGTTGTGTAAAGATATTGACCGAGTTGCACAGTTAATCCAACGTCATCAACATCATCTGGACTTCACAATTCTGTTTTCGTTTGACTTGGTTGGTCGATATACCAAGCCGTACATGATTGACCGCGTTATGCATAATTATAAGTGTCTAACACGTGATTATGATATTTTCGTTAATATTGCTCTAACTGCACATTGTAAGAATATTGACGCTATCGTTAATCAAAATAATCCATTGTGTGAACAGATGAATTTCTTCTTTGAAGATAAAGATTACTGCAGCGTTATCTTTGGAGATTATATTGACAATGGTAGTGAAGAATATAAAACAACTGAGGAAGACTTGGTTAAATTGTATACCTGGCTAATTGATAACCAGCCGGATTGTCAGGCAATCTTGAGACTGTTGAGCAATCTCAAATCTGAACAGGACCACAGTTGTAATGAGTTGTGGGTGTCCAGAGACGGTGTTCGCCGATGCTGCAGCAATGTAGGTGACAGAAAGGCCAAATTTATCAGCACTGTAAACTGCTTTGGTTGTGAGTACTATCAACATTGTCAGTCGATCTGTTTCCACGCATACTCTGAACACAAATACTGCTGGAAGCAGATCATATATCGATATCTTCAATCCAAGGGTATGTTGAAATAACACACATCGCGTGATATAATATAAAGTCCCGCACTCTGTAGGTTTTTATAAAAATCCAAGCAAGGAAACTAAAGATGCTTAAGTATCGTGGATGAATTGCTTGGAAAAGTAAAGTATAATAAAATGTAGATGGTACCTATGGAATGTAGGGAACCAAAGAATTTCAAAGTACTTTTGATCGATATTAAAAAGTATGTGGAGATAAACCCCTCTAGATCATTAGAAGAAGTAATTCAACTAACGATCCAAGGGCTGTCTACGAAACACGATGCCACTGATGGTTAACCATCAGTGGCAGTTCACTATTGTGTAATCATGGAACTAATCATCAAACCAACGAGTCAATGTAATTTTGCTTGCACATTTTGTAGTGCTGGAAAATTGAAAATTAAAAAATCAAAGAGAGTTCCTGATCAAATAATCAAGGTCATTCACACTCTGAATCCATCCGCAATCATTTTCACAGGGGGTGATCCTCTATGCGTTCCGATTGAGTATTACAACCACGTGTTGGAGTTGACTGATGTTCCAATTTCATTGACAAGTAACTTGAAAAGTTTTTATAATAATCCTCAGTATTGGGCGCCTTTATTGAAGAATGATAGAGTGGGAGTTGCTACCTCTTTTCAATATGGAAACCAACGATTGTGGAATCATAACACGGTATATACAGAAACGCGGTTTTTAGATGTAGTATCAAGGTTTGAATCGGTTGTAGGATACGTTCCGAAATTCATTGCTGTGATTGGAAATGATAATGCCAACAAAGCAATCGATCATATCTTTCTAGCCAAATCGCTTGGAACTAAGTGCAAACTCAATCCTGTGAGGGCTATTGGGAACAGCAAAATAACATATCCTCTGTATAAGATGTTTGATATTTGGTTTGATATTAAAGATCGAGGATTGTGGGATTATGTTGATCAAGATCCTCAATTTCAGGGAGGCTGTGGGTTTAATTCAAAGCACATGTGTGAATCGTGCATCAGAGCATGTTGGATCGATTGTCACGATAAATTGCATTATGGCTATTGTGAAGAACGATTATCAAACGGATATAGCATTCCATACGAGCCAATATGCCCAATTCCTACCCCCCAAAAATTGGGAATTGAACAAGTGATTAGTGCCAAATGTTATTATTGTGAGTTGTACAACCTTTGTAATGGTTGTACTTTTAATAGGGAGAGTGCTAAATGGGATCCCATTTTTTGTCAAGAGATGATAAAAAGAAAGTCATTAATATTGCAACAAAAGGAATGGGATATCACATAAATCATTTGTATGCAATTCTCACATACAAATGCAACTTAAAATGTCCGCATTGTGAATTGCGAACATATAATGATAATTATAACAGAGAAAATTTCATCCAAGCATTAAAGCAGGTACAATGTGATGCTGTCACATTATTTGGGGGCGAACCAACGTTATATTATGATAGATTTGTTGATGCAGTGAACACTGGAAAGATCACAAGTGTATCGACAAATTTGTTAAGCATTAATGATGATGTTTTTGATTTAATAACAAAGCATAACATATCGTTATCAACGAGCTGGAATCCTAAACGTTTTACTGATAACCAATACGATAGATGGTTGTCTAATGTTCGATATATCAGCGATACAATCAAACCATTGCTTTTAGTAACATTAACTGATGATTTGATTTCATACGATAAACAATCATTTTACGCTTTAGTAGCAGAGTGGAGAAAATCAGGGGTCTGTGAAATATTGTTCGAACAGCTGTACGATGAAGCTAAAACACAAGCGTATTATGATAATGTTGATCGGTGGCTTGTTGACATACATTCACATTGGTGTGAAGAATATCCTCAGAGTGTGATTTTAAATCAGCTTGATAGTTGGGTGTTCAATTGTTCTAAAACTTACACATTGAATCCTTCAGGGTCAATCAATAAAGGATGCCCTCAATACAAAACTCCCAGTATCTGTCATTCTTGTTTGACGTGTGAGTTTGCTAGTTCATGCCAACCTTGCATGCTCCAAACATGCTGCACGTTTCCAAAAAAACTCTACAAATACCACAATGAAAAAATTAGCGTATGATATTATTCTTTTTGAACGATGTAACCTAAAGTGTGAGCATTGTTTCGAACAAAACCATTGTGCACCATATGGTTTGGAAAAACTCAAGATGATACCACAAGACGTATATCAATCATTCGTTAAAGAGTTTGAAGCAAGGGGTAAGCAGCTTGATCAACTTACTATTAGTTTTTGTGGTGGGGAGTTGTTTATCGATGGGGGTTTGGAAAAGCGAATTCCAGTTTATACCAAACTGATTGATGATTTAAAAAGTGTCATCAGAAAAGCTGGTTATGCTGGTCCGATTTTGTTTGAAATGATAAGCAATGCTGTTCATACCAAGAAAGATCTTGTTGAGCAGTTTTTAAGATCAACTAACAGTAATATCAGTATTAGTTACGACCCGGTACATCGATATCGATCGGCCAAACAAAAACAGTTAGCCCTTGATAATATCATATTCTACGATAAAAAAGATTTGTTGGATGAAATCAGCATAACGCTAACTAAACAATCAATTCATCATTATATCAAGCATGATGATATGAAGATGTTTAGTGATTATAGTGTGGGGATCAATTATTACATCAATAGTAATCCAAATTATGTTCACCTGATCCCATCTGATGATGATTATTGGCAATTTTGGAAATACTGTCTTGATAATGGTTACACAAATGTTAAAGCGTTAGATCAGTTTATCAACAACATTAAGCACGAAACTAAAAACACGTTCTGTATTTGTGATGATCGATTGGTTGTTAGAAATGGTCAAATAACGTATAATTGCGTCAAATACAGTTCAATGTATAATGATTGTGATTTTTACGGCAAATCGGAGGTGTCAGAGAACAGTGTTCGTTTGATCAAAAGATCATTGGGGGAACAAAAGCGAGGGTGTGTAGTATGCAAGTATTACAATATTTGTCCTGGAATGTGTTGGACTTCTCTATTGTTTAAGCATGCAGTGTGTAGTGAACGCTGCCCTTGTGCAACTTTAATCGATTATATTCGGAACAGTGACGATATCAATCATCCCATTTTATAAGAAACTTAACAAGTATGAGATTAGTTGTGTTTTATTTGAAAAATGTAATTTGAAATGTAAGTTTTGTTTTGAGCACGATAGGTCTGCAAAAATAGACATTGATTATATCAAATCACTTCCTCAGATAATCATTGATAATTTACATAAAACTATTGTTAATGATGATTTGACCATCAATCACGTTAACATCATGTTCTGGGGAGGTGAGGTTTTTATGGATGGGCTCGATGATGGTATATTCCACATCTATCGTCAGTTAATGGACGATATTGAGCATGAAATCCACCATCTATACCCAAAAATGGATATAACGTTCAGCTGGCTTTCCAATGGTGTTTTCATGAAAAGACAGCGAGTTGTCAATCTGTTGACCGACACAAACCACCGGTGTATATTGGGATTCAGTTATGATCCTGTTGATCGATTTTCGTCAAAAAAGCAAGAACAGTTGATGATCGATAATGCAAAGGCGTTTGCTGATATTGGAATTTTAGAACGTATCTCGATAACGTTAACAAAACCAAACATTGAAGCGCTTATCAATGATATATCTGCCCTTCTATTATTTCAAGATCTTGGGATTAACATCGACGTCAACTACTACATTGCAAATCCTAATTGGCAAACGCAATTGCCTACCGATGAACTGTTGACATTGTTTTTCAAGACGTGCATATCCAATAAATTGTTCAATATAATTGTGTTGGAGAAGGTTTTTTGGATGTTTTTGAATACTAATATTGAAAAACATTGTGATTGTCATCAGTGCTCTCAAATAACAAAGGGAGTGTGGAGTGTCGATTGTGCAAAGCGAAGTTCCTCCCTTTCGAGTGATCAGTTTTATGGATCCACATACGCCTCCTTGATCACAGAGGAGAACACCAATCCAATTAAAGCTTCATTAGGGATATTGAAGCGTGGATGTCTTACCTGTGAGTATCACGAAAAATGTCAAATGCCTTGTTGGATTAGTATTTTGTTTAATCAATATCAATGCACATCATGCCCATACTACAATATCGCAAAAATGGTTGAAAATGATGATCAAATATTGAAAGATTACATTAATGTTAGAGGTTGTGATACAAAATATTTGTGAGTGCATACCACAGATGCTATAGCATCTGTGGTAGTTCACACAGATCACTTAAATAACAAAGTAAATGTATAAAACACAAGATTACATCAATGGCTACTAAACAATACCACCTTCAGCTATTGCGCGGGGATTCGCCAAAAGTGCAAGCATACCTGGGCAGGGAAGGTGAACTCGTATTTGATAAATCACAGAAAAACCTTTGGTTGCATGATGGTGTAAAGCGTGGTGGTATTCCAATTGCCATGATTAGCAACATCCCAACTAAGGTCAGTCAATTAGAAAACGATAAGGGCTATGCGACTACCGCCCCAGGCAGTCCCAGTGCAGATAGTGCAATCAAAGATCAGATGGGTAATACGATCCATTTGTACTATGCCCCGGTGAACAGCCCTAATTTTACTGGCAAGCCTACATGTCCTACTCCAGCTGCAGATGATCGAAGCAAACAGATTGCAAACACAGAGTGGGTGGCACAAGCGACATGTGTTGTTCATACAACAGGCAATGAAACCATCAATGGCACAAAAACGTTTGTTAATACAATTAACGGTACTGCATTACGTGCAAACTGGGCTGACTTAGCAGAGCTTTATAAATCTGATAAAGCATATGAGCCGGGAACGCTTGTCCAGTTTGGTGGCTCTGAAGAGATTACAGTTGCAACTTCCACAGTTAATGCAGTTGTGTCTGAAAAGCCTGCTTACTTGATGAATAGCGGTCTCGAAAATGGTTTGCCAATTGCTCTAGTCGGCCGAGTGAAGGTGCGTGTCAATGGGGCAGTTAAAAAATTTGATCGACTGGTTCTTGATCCACAATATCCGGGGGTCGCAATGGTTGATAATAACTCAACACAACCAATCGCCGTTGCTCTTGAAACTGGCGAGCATTTGGTCTTATGTTCAACACAATTCTCGTTAAAGTAATTTACTTTAGAAAGTTGAAATCTTCTCCTCTGGTGCCTATAATTCTGAATTATAGGCACCATCTTTATACGCAATTCAAGCAAGAAACCTACAGATGCTTTAGTAATACAATAACATGAACTATACTATCTACCTTAAACTAACGAATCGTTGCAATTTAAAATGTGATCATTGTTTTAACGAAATGATGAATAATCATAACGATATGAATGATATCGTTATCAAGAAGTCTATTCAATGGATCAATGATTTTGTACAAAATCATTGTAATGATGATGTTGGTTGTCAATTGTTTGGAGGAGAACCTTGTCTAACAGATCCCAATATTCTGCTTGATATCATCCGACAAACAAACAAATCAAACGTATATTGGTCTATCACAACTAATTTGGTTTATCCGTTAACGGATAGGCATATTGAGTTGTTTAATATGATGCAGCCATACCATGATCGATCAATTAAATTAATTCAGACTAGTTGGGACCCAGTTATTCGATTCAAATCAAAACGCCAGCTAAGTCAATGGACAGATAATGTCTATTCATTAATTAATAATGGAATCGAAGTTCAACCAACTATTTGTATCACTAGTGCGTTAATTTCTGATTATACACCCGAAGCTGTTTTTGATTATATGAAGGCGCTTGGTGTAAATCGTATCAACTTTGAAAGATTAACTTATACCGGTCGTGCGATTAATCAGACGATATCTATTAACAAAAACACAATTCCATTAATTCCAAATAATAGACAAATTGATCAGTGGTTGTTTAATGCATATCAAACAAGTAAACGATCTGAATACTCTCATTTGATAATTCCTATTTTTGAGGGTGTTGAGCAAAGCATTAAAGGTGAGTTTCTTGGTTGTCGAGCTCGTAAGTGTATGCAGACTGTGTACACAATTAATCCAGACGGATCGATTGGAGGGTGTCCAAACACAGCATGTTACGCTCCTAATAATGTCAACACAATTCAATGGTTTGATAGTAAGCTAATCAAGCAAGAGCAAATCAGGAACAACAACTGTCTAACATGCAACTACTATCAATATTGCAATGGTGATTGTTTTCAATTAAAACACGATCATACCGGTTGCCCGGGAATGAAATCAATATATCAATATTTGTTGGGTTAATTATGAAGAGGGGTTCAAATCCCCTCTTTTTTGTTGCCTATGACTGTGCTTGTGTTGTATAGTTTAACCAATGTTAAGGAGAATTCTATGATTGATTTTTGTTGTGGTTTTGTAAGCATTCTGTATCAATATTGTCAATATGTGTTTGATGCATGCCATATGATGCTAATCACCATGGCGAATGGAGATGAGCTTCGATGAAATCGGTTGCTGATATCAAAGTGGGCTATTTGTGCAATAACCGCTGTTTGCATTGTGCGATTGGCGACATGAAACGCGATTTAGAGCAAGATGGGGTTTCAACCGATCTAACCACTGAACAAGTATTCCAACTTCTCGAGCAGCAATCTATAGATGCTGACGGTTGTGTATTGACTGGAGGGGAGATTACGCTTCGTAAAGATTGCGCACAATTGATTAACAAGGCAATCTCTCTTTATAAATCGGTGCAGATCCAAACCAATGGTCGTCGAATCACGCAGCAACTGATCGATTCAATCTGTGATTTAAAAAAATGTAACTTTGCTGTTGCAGTCCATGGATCCCAACCAATTCATGACGCGATTACACGCGTTAAAAACAGCTATACACAAACGGTTGAAGGTCTTAAGGTACTCAGTCGAGCACATGCCGAAACATGCTTGAAATTCGTACTATCACGCGTTAATTACAAAGATATTGACCATGTTGTACAATTGGCTGATCAATTAGATTTTCGTCGAATCAATATTGCATATGTTCATGGTTGTGGAGATGCTCGAGTCAATATTGATCAACTGCTTGTTCCTTACGAGGAAATTCAACCATACGTTACTCGGGCCTTAGAAAAATCTGAACAATATGGAATCTTTACAGATCTGGAAACGTTCCCACTGTGTAAAATTGATCCTAGATTTTATTATTGCAGTGACGATGTGTACATGGAAAAACTGTGTGCACCCCCGTTCATGAAGACTCGTATGATTGGGAATATGCTCGAAAGGTTCAAAATAAAACTAAACCGAAGCAGTGTGCAAAATGTTTTTTTAGAAACATCTGTGAGGGGCATTGGTCTGAATACAACTTAAGTGAAATGCAACCAATGTATACCAATCGGCCGCCACTGAGTGGACCAAATGAAATTATTATTAAAAAATTGAAATTGATGAAGGCGCTCGCTCATGAGTAATGTTGTTAATTATAGTTGCAATAAAGGTCCTAAAAATAGAGGTAATGCAGTCCAACTAATTGTACGTTCCACATCTAGATGTAACTTTAATTGCACGTTTTGTAGCGCAAGTAAACTGAAAGGTGAGCTGTTAGTTGATGATATCATTCAGCACATACGAGATTATCAACCAATCCAAAGTTTAATCTTTGAGGGTGGTGACCCAACTTGCAAGTCGCCCGATTTTTATTGGAACGTTCTTGATTGAATCGAAAAAGAATCACTCAATGTAGAAACGTATGGAATGACCACAAATATGTGGGATTTTTGGAAACGTCCTGACAAATGGGTTGATCTTTTTAAGCTTCCTAACATGCATGTGTGTACTAGTTTTCAATACGGCAATAAACGTCTAATAGGGAAAACCGTGTATACAGAATCGATGTTTACGGAAGTATATGATCAATTTCAAAAACTAGTAGGGAAACCACTTCCATTCATTGCGGTAATTGATCAAGACAATCGAGATTCTGTCCTCAAGACTGTGCAGCTAGCAAAGCGTTTGGACACCTCATGCAAAATCAATGCCGCTTTTGAAGCTGGCAACCAAGATGTCGGCTATGGACTTCCTGATATCCTTGAAGATTACACCATGATTATCAATCAAGGGTTAGAACAATACGAAAACAACTGTATGACAATTGTTGATATCATTAAGAAGCGAAATGACTCCAACAATTGCCCATGGATGCGAAACTGCAACTCTTCTATTCGATGTGTATCGCCAAATAACGAAGTTAGTACTTGTAGTATCGAAAACAGCTGGATTGATTATAAAGCACCATTGAACAAAAATGGTGAACGTGATATGACCTTAATGTCAGAAGGGTTTGTCGTTAAACCTCAGTGTCTTTCATGTCATTTGTTTGATTGGTGCAATCAATGTCGTGTTGCTGTGATGCAAGCAAAACACACGCCAAACTTCTGTGAACGAATGCAACAGGTAATGCCAAAGCTTATTGAAGCTGCGAACAAAGTACCATAACTCATTGACGAAGTTTGTACAAAAAAAGGGCCCTAAGGGCCCTTTTTAATATTATGCGTACTGTACAAAACCCTTGGAGGTTTGTTTACCCTTTGGCGCGCAAAGATTAATAGTCAAACATTGTTTACGACAACGATTTTCGACGTAGCTACAATGGATCCAAGCGCTACGTCCGGTTGGACTATATTCTAGAATCAATTGGTCAAATCGAACTGCTGATGCAACCTTTTGAATCAACTCATAATGATATGATTTTGATTGCCCATAAATTTGAATATCAACAGCCTGACCTTTACAGTGCTGGCTAGTTTTACTAGAATTCTTCGTATTTGCGTTATTCTTAGTTGACCGATACCCACTGTTAATTCCCCATTGTTTGCGATATCCATCGATCCCGCCTGGAAGAACCTTGAGCAGCGGTTCTAGCACATTTTCTGCAAGATTACACAAATTACAAACGATTTCATCCTTTGTAAACCCAGCTTGATCTTGAAGAATATGTTTGCGATTAAACCCACCATCAAACATATCATTCAACTTAAAGTGTTCACTAATCTTCGTGTTTGCATTATAGTTGAGATTATTCTTCACGTTTTCAAGCATCTGCGCTGGTTTATGGTCAACCCCATTATCTGGAATGTCTGTAATCTTCGGTCCTTCAATTGGGAACTTACGACCGGTTTCACTTACCACACTCTTTTCGATCAATTGGGCATCAGCTTGCTGTAATTGATTTTCATCTTCAATCACTTGTTCGCCCTCTAACAACGGATGATCTGTTGTCAAAGGAACAATATTCGGATATACTGGAATACGAGGAGCAATTGACACCATACCATAAATCAATGCTTTAGTTCCTGGAATTGCACCACTGCTGCCAGATGCTTTCATAGCCAAACCGGCTGGAAGTGTCGGAATTGTGATCGCTGGCAACGATGCTGTAACAGGCGCCACCAAACCACTATTCAACCCTACAACAGAACCATTGATACCACACGTACCACCTGCGGACAACATAGCAGCTCCACCAGCCATCATCCCAAGGGTACCACCAGCCTTAACGCTGATTGCTCCCTTAGCACCAACAGTCATTGCAGCACCGGCATTAATATTAACAAGACCAGTTGCCCCAAGACTCAACGCACCCGTTGCACTACAAGTTAATGCACCCAGTGCACTTAATTCTGCTTCTGCACCTGCTGACATGTGCAGATAACCACCACTAGAAATGTCGGTCGTTAACCCTGCAGTCTGTCGATACCAACCAGCCGTCAAAACAGTCATGTTTAACAATGCTTGTAAACGTAAATTTTGACCTGAGTTAATATCTACGTCATTACCACCGCTCAATGCAGCATATTCCTTCGCTTTCAACTGAAGCGCATAACCACTATCAACGTTAACGTTATGACCACCCTTAATGTTGACATCCATCTCTTCGCCCTCAATCCCTACAGACGTCTTGCCATAAATGTCAACCGTTTTGGTTTCAGCAGTCAAATATGCACGCTCCTTCGCATAAAGATTCATATCCTTTTCAGCAGTTGCATATAAAGCACCATTAACTGAACGAATGTTCATATTTTTATTGCATTGTAGGTTTGCAGCTTCACCACTCCACATATTGATATTCCCACCAGCATTGATGTTAATATCATTTGCAGCTGCCAAGTTCATATTACCATGAGCCTTAATCTCAACGGTCCCATCAGCTTCAATATTTGTGTCTGATTGACAGTAGATGTTGATATTTCCTGTACAGGTGACATTAGCGTTACCAGCAATAAAAATAAATCCATTACGATCAATTAGTGTATAATCATCACCGACAATTCTAGTAACCTTGCTTCCACTAGCATCAATTTCGGTGAACGTTCCGCTTCGGTGATATGTGTGAATACGCTCGTGCCCCGGAGTATCATCAAATTCTTGTACATGACCACTTTCAGTTTCACGAACAGTATTATATGGATACTGAGCAGCATAACTGCTATGAGGCTGATCCCACGTTCCCTGATCGTTTGCAATCGGGATCCCAACTCGTCGACGAGACTCTTTACTGGTGACAATTGTATTGACTTTGTCGCCTGTTGCTAGTTTGCTAATTGTGCTTGTATTAGAGTTACGATTATATGGGTATTTCCCGTTTGGATCCTGGAAACCGGCAATTACTGGATCTTCTTGAGCGCTTCCGTAATACCCATTAGCATCAACACCCTTACCAGCAACCTTTTCATTGACCTTGAAACTGTCATACAACTTTGCTCCATAAAAGTGTTCAAATGCCTTAATCGCAACATCGCGATCGACACCAAATGCTGTGATTGCAGCCATAATGCAAGCATTGATGTTCCCAGCTGGGATTCCCTTCAATACCTTTAAAAATTGCTGAACTGCAACCTTAGCACATGTTTCCAAAGAACTAATGAATTCAGTTGCGCTCTTAATACCATAGGCTTGGTAACTATTCTTGCCGACCAATGGAAGTAAGCCAGCTTCTGCATAACGGAAACCATCATCAACAGCACTATTACCCAATGCTTGACCATCTTGTGCACTATCGTACACAAAATTATAAAAATCAATCATCGAGCACTTATTCATTGATCTTGCAAACAAATAATTTCGATACAATTCTTCTGTAGCACGACCAAATGTGCGTGGGAATTTTGCTAACAGCTGTTGCTTTTCTGTATACTCGTAATCATGAATTTGTGGATAGCATTTGCAATATGCATACGATACTGCTAAAAACGAACTCATTGCTTCAATGGTTCCTAAACCTAAACCAGGCAAGATCCCAACCAACGTTTGAATATTCGCTCCTGAATGTCCTTTTCCAGTAAATCCGGGAATATTGGGTTCCGTAGCATTAATCATTCGAGTTGTTAATGAGGGGTTCTCTTGAGCATTAATAGCAGCAGCGGTGTCGGGTGAAGATTTTGAGCCGCCGAAGTTTGGACCACCCCAACGACCATGAATTGGTGGTGTATTCCCTTCACCAACATTGGCAAAAGCATTACTAGTCAGATTGCCTTTACCCTGTTCGTCAATTCCTTTACGGTTGCCAACTCCATTAAACGCATTACTATTGTATGTGCCACTATCAATCGCTAATCTGACAGCATCGGGCCCGATACCAAAGTCAATATCATTATCACCCATTCCTGGAATAAACGATGTAACATAATTCAACACCATATTGACGATGACGTTGGTGAATGGTATCATATTCAAAATCTCTTCAATGATCCCTTCTAATCCATTAAAGATATCCAAGAATGAAGCTGCTACCGCATTAATTTGTTCAGTAACCCATTGCACAACATAACCAGCACCAATTACAGCCATCGCCAACATTCGACGAATAACCTTTTCAATAAAATCAAAAAAGTTATAAACTGAGGTGGCAATTGCGTTTGCGTTGATCCCAGTAACAAACCCAGCCTTAGCAGCTTTTGAAAGAATTCGTTCAATTGCTGGAGCATAACCTTTCATCGTCTCTGCCATATCAGCAGCCATCATACCAGCATCAACTCCAGCTGACATCAAATCGCGAATCTTACGTGTGACAGCATCTGCCAAACCGCTTGCATCGAACTGTAGCTTGAAGTCTAGACCACCAGCACCAGTAAAGCTCTTGACAATTGATTTAATATTTGTCGTGTCAATGCCGAATTTGCGCATTGTTGCCAATACATTACCAACAGGACCTCCAATGTTGCTAAGATCCATTTCAAGAACGCCATTGGCGATTGAGAGTAATTTGTCAGTATCAAAATTCTCAATATATTCCATGGCACTATCTGCCATATCACCAAGCTTATCGCCGATCCCTTCAAAAAGGTCACCTTCTAAGATACTGTCAAAGATTCCACCAACGCCCGATTCACCACCAACGAGACTACTCAATCCCGACTCAAGACCAATAACCCCATCAAGAATTCCCTCAATAGAATCTAGCCCCTTACCAATATTGTCGAACGACAATCCGCCATCAAAAGCGTTACTAAGATCACCAAAACCGCCAGCCAATGCGCTTAAACCTTCACCAAGCTCAGAACCGCCAGATCCTTTGAATTTGCTATAAATGTCGCCAAATACAGATTCCAGCTTTTCCTTACCAAGCGCATTGACCCCTGAAGCAATATCATTTGACAACTTGCCCATTGCTTCTCCGATTGACGTCTTGCCCTTGATGATATCCTTTGCAAGACTGATCCCAGTTGTTTTGACAATTTTTTCAGCATATGCTTCAATAGCCTTTTGCTCGCTCCCCATCTGCATTTCGCTGACAAGCAACTTCTGATTCAATGTGGGGTTTGCTTGACCATACTGAGCACGAATAGTTGATGCTAACGTACTACGACCACATGCGGCAGGGTTTGCAGTTGATCCACCAATAGCATGAATGCTGTCTTGAACATTGCCATCTGCATTGTTGGCAACATCACGTGCATTGTTTTTGTCGGTTGTTGTTAAACCGCCTTCACTGATTTCAGCCGACTTTGATAGAGCGTCTTCAGCTTGACTGCGAGGAAGAGAGTGACCAATATCGTAACTGATGATATCCTTGACTTTAGGGGCCCCAGGAACATTATTCAACCAAACATGCTGTCGTTGCGGAAGCGTTGGAATCACCCCAACAACGATTGGAATCTGGCAATCAGGTTCGTCAGCAAACACAACCATAACTTCAGTTCCTTCAGTAGGAGCCATGCTTGCCGCATTACTACCACCACTGACTGGTTGAACAACTGTTGCCCAAGGAAGATCTACTGTAGGCAACTCAAGAATATTATGTGTATGCAAACCGACGACACGAACCTTACATCGTCCCAATTTCAGAGGATCATCACGATCCTCGATAATTCCAAAGTAAATTGTATTCATCTATTTTCCACAACGTTGATCACATCTTTCGTGTCATGTACGCCTTGACACCCATGAACATTCCAACCACACTAGCCTGTGCGACATAAAAAAGATCAAGAAGATCTCGCAAAGCTAAAATTCGTGAATCAGGAACAAAAGGACTGAATAATAATAGTGTAATGACAAGCATTGATAACATTGCAACCCATGCCATCCTTACCTGGTTTTGATCCTTTTGATTGTCGATCTGCAACTTGATTAATTGCTCACTAATTTGCAGATCTTTCTCACTGATTATTCCATCTTTATCATGGTCGAAATTCATTAAAAGTACATTGACAACAATTTCGTATTTTTACTTAAGAGTGCTCTTAAGTAAAAATAATCGGCTGATAATATGATGTAGTTGTTTTGAAAAACGAGCACCTAATAGTAATCACTGACGAAAAATCTTTTAAAACAAATGCTCTTAAACATTATTGGAACCCACAGGCGTTGTCGATTAAAGATTTTGAGCAAGATTTGCGAATGTTTAACTCTACTGCTCAATCGATCGACAAATACGCAATCAATGGATGTGATAAGGTACCAGAACGGTTGTTATTGAACAAGATTATTATTATTCATAATGTATTTGGTCGGTTCACAGCATATGGGTTGTTCTATAAAACAGATCCAAAACATTGGCGCCTTTTGAAAACATTCTTATCGTTCCTCAAGATCCTTCCACTAGATTGTCAACAACAATCGATTGAAGATGATCACAACATTATCAGCATCCTGAATTCATTGTGAGAAACAAAGCATGACATACAAATCAAATGCAATTGACAACATTATTGCCTTACGATTGTTGACAATTTTATGCACACCTTTTGAAGAATTTCCAGCTTACAAAGTTGGTATCATTGATAATAAAGGCAAATATATTGTTCCAGCAGGTAAACGTACACAAGAACAAAAACGCCACTTAACATACCTCGATCGCTTAATGATCAATGTTAAAAAAATGATTAACAAGCTTCCTGGTGGTGAAAACAAATTAAAAAATATCGTTAGTGCAATGATTCTTGTCAAAGAAAGTTATCAACAACACACGCCTGTTGAAATGTTGACTGAAAGTCAGCTAACTGATATTGTAAATGGATATAATACTGGCAATATTCGATACCAAGAGATTATTCGCCTATGGTGTGATTATATCAAACAGAAGGAAATTCGTGAGGAAATTGGCGCCGGCGCCATTGGTGGGGGACAAGGTCAACCACCAACAAACAACACTAGCGGAATTGCAATGACACAACTTCCATTAGGAGCTAAATCAGCAATTGCTCGTCGCAAACCACACAACGCATTTCTTGGCACAATTTCACTGGATCCAAACAAAGATGCTTAGTGAACTACCACGATGCTTAAGCATCTGTGGCTTCATGCTTCATAGACAACCCTTGGATCACCAGTTGAATCGCTTCTTCTAGTGATCTAGAGGGGTTTGTCTCCACACGCTTTTCAATATCGATCAAAATACTTTTGATCCTCTTTGGATCCCTATATTCCATAGGTACCATCATAATCAGTTTATAGAAAGCAATCATGTTCTGAGCAGCGTGAATATCACGATCGCTGATACAACCACAGCTGGGGCATACGAACTCTCGTTCCCATACTTTAAGGTTTTCATTTTTATGAAAACAATCAAAACAGTATTTTGATGTAGGCAATGAACGATCCAAAATGAATGTATTGGAAAGTGTTTTTAGGATCGCTTTGACGCGTCCTAAAATTCCCCTTTCAATCTTTTTACCATGACCAGATGCTTGCCAGTTTGACAGCATCTCGTCCTGGATCACAATCGTTTCAAATTGTTTCAACCAAAAGATCAGTTTGTTCGTTGCATCTTTCTTTTGATTAGATCGCTTTTGTTTTTGCTTTCTAAGGTGTTTTGTTAATCGCAAACCTTTATTCGTTCTGTTAGAGAACTTCTTTGAATGCCTGCGAGACAACTTACGTTGTGTTCGCTTTTCGTTCTCACTTTGTTCAAAACAATAATTTAATTTACGACTTTCATTAGTTTCTTCAATGTATGTTGTGAAGCTGGTTTCACAACCAAAATCAATCCCAACCGTTTGATAGTTATGCTGATACTGTTGTTTGGGTACGTAGCATGTTACCTGAATATACCAACCGGTTGGCTTTTGAATCAAACGAGCGTTAGCAAATTCAATCCCATCAACACTAAGCTGCTGTAACCCAAATACCTTTAAAGGCTTCTTCAAACCAGCTAATTTGATTTTAGTGCCATCAAATTTCCAACTATTACCGAACTGTCTAAAAGATACACTATTGACTTCGCTTACGAATGAAAGCCCTTTAGTGTGCTTGATGTTACCAACTTTAAGGTTAGATTTAATGCTCTTACAAGCGGTTCCAATTTGCTTATTGATCTCTTGACGAGAAGCGGCGCTTAAACACGTATATTCACTAACGATTGGATTTTTGTCCTTGTCGTAGTGAACGACCGTTTTAGCCTTACAATCATTTTTATAGGGTTTGTTTCCTTCTACCTTTCCAAACGCAATACAGCTGTTGTAGTACCATTTTGCTTCTAGGAAAACATTATGAAGGAATTGTTTTTGGGTTTGATTGAGATGATTCGCTTGAATCTTTAATTGAAATACTTTTACATCCATCATCGACGCACGTCGATCGGCATTCTCAGCTTTCTTTTGAAATTGAGCTTTATAGTCTCGAGTATTATTTGATGGATAAGTATTATCTGACATGATACAAGTGGTATTTGTATTCGTGTTGTTTGGAGGGAAGGAACTGCAATTCCTTTCCTCTTTTACTTTATTTATACTTTATTTTTTCCAAGCAATTCATCCACGATGCTGAAGCATCTGTGGTTTTCTTGCTTGAATCTTTGTAAATTATTAAGTTTCATGGGTGGTTTCAAAACAAAAATTATCATTGGTGTCGTTGTATTGATGACATGCTATGGTGGGTACAAGTATGTGTACTACACTGGCTATAATGCTGGAGCGGGGTACGTCAGTGAGCAAGTGAAGATTGAAAAAGCGAAGTGGGAAGCATCAATCAACACACTGCAAAAACAACACGAATCTGAAATTGCAAAACTCAATGCGCAGCACAACAGTAAAGTCAATCAGCTAAACAAACAAATCGATAAGCTGAAAAAGAATCCAACTATCATCACAAAGTATATGGATCCAAAAGATAACATTAGCGAAGGATTTGTTGTTTGGCATAATCGATGTGCTTTGGGGGAGCCTTTAGATACATTCTTGCCCGCTCCCACAACAAACAAATACACAATTGGTGATGTTGCCAATCAAGTTGCTATCAATTATAATAATTGTAATAAATGCATTGATCGTTTGACAAAGCTTCAACAGATCGTCAACAATTACATCAGCAAGCAAAACCAAGCAGTGAAATGAATATAACACACATTACTTTGCTAATATTGATCTCGATTGTGATCATTGCGATTAGTGGTTGTGCAACGACTGAGATTCCACAATCAGCCAAACAGGATCAGTTGATTTTGGTTGTTCCAGATGAGCTGTTGCAACCAATTGAACCACTACAAACCATTAAACCAGTCAAGGACCAAAAATGAGCGAACCAATTACTAATCGCCCAGCAGATTATAAACCGCATAAAATCACGTTGATCCGTCGATTGAGTTTTCTCAAAGATACAATGATTGACTGGGTCTATTACACACCAATTCAATGGTGTCGTAATGTTAAGCGATTGTTGTATTGGTTGCCTGTAATTTGGAACGATCGTGATTATGATCATAATAGTTTATACAAAATTGTTGATCATAAGCTAGCATCAATTGAACAAGCTAGTAAAAATTGGCATTGGGTAGGTAACAAAGACCAAACAAAAAAGATCGGTGAAATCCGACACTGGATCGAAAAAACAATTGCCGATGAGTTTGATCTCGTTGATGATGAATGCCAGGATCATGTTGACAAATACGGCGAGCTGACATCATGGACAACCAAAACCGAAATCAACGGCAAAAAGATGTATCAAATGCACCTAGGATACACAAAATGCTTCGACGAACAAACCGCTAAACAGGCAAGCGATGAGTTCGATAAAATTACCAAACTCGCGATCGAACGACATAACATGTACCGAAACCGAGTATGGAAGTCAATCGGTAAGCACGTTGAACGTTGGTGGGATTAGAAAGATGGGAGGGAATCGAGAGAAACCCTCCTTTTTGTTATGTGAAATTTGCAACAGTAATATTTGCCGACACCACCCCATTTAATGTGTTACAAACTAACGAAAAATGATCAGA
>SKEP01000281.1_pt1 | contig 34184 bp, 32 predicted proteins | sample 4826901 | NCBI WGS metagenome assembly SKEP01 (sample SAMN11008806, study PRJNA524170) | human gut metagenome | biome: Human fecal sample; material: Feces; isolation source: fecal sample from pouch patient p4, p43, p49, p54, p55 | host: Homo sapiens | place: Israel: Tel-Aviv | collected 2014-03-20
GACGAAACGCTTGGTGTTCTGTGTAACAGGCTCTGAGAAGTCACCACCCTGAGGGGAAACTGGTCCGATAATGGAGACAGAGCCTTCGGTTCCGTTTAAGTTCTGCATCATTCCTGCACGTTCATAGAATGCGGACAGCTTGGATGCCAGATATGCAGGGAAACCTTCCTCTGCAGGCATTTCCTCCAGACGTCCGGACAGCTCTCGAAGAGCTTCTGCCCAACGGGAAGTGGAGTCTGCCATGATGGCTACGTCATAGCCCATGTCACGGTAGTATTCCGCAAGAGTAACACCTGTATAAATAGAAGCTTCACGGGCCGCAACAGGCATGTTGGAAGTATTGGCGATCAGTGTGGTTCTGTCCATCATCAGGTTTCCGGATTTCGGGTCGATCAGCTTACTGAAATCCTCCAGAACCTGAGTCATCTCGTTTCCACGCTCTCCGCAGCCAATGTAGATGATGATATCTGCGTCAGACCATTTCGCAATCTGATGCTGAGTCATTGTTTTACCTGTACCGAAACCTCCCGGAACAGCGGCTGTACCGCCCTTTGCGATCGGGAAAAGGGTGTCAAGGATACGCTGGCCTGTGATAAGCGGTACGCTTGCAGGGAAACGTTTGTGGGTTGGTCTCGGGATACGGATCGGCCATTTCTGCGCAAGTGCCAGATCTTTAGTTGTTCCGTCTGCGAACTGAATGGTTACGATCGGTTCCAGAATGGTGTATTCTCCGTCAGGAGCCGCATGAATAACAGTTGCTTCTGTAAGGTTTGGAGGTACCATAGATTTGTGAAGGATGGAGTCTGTTTCCTGGGTCTCTGCGATAATGGAGCCGGGACCGACTACGTCTCCCTCTTTTACTGTGATATGTGTGTTCCATTTCTTTTCTGTGTCAAGGGAATCGACGCTGACACCTCGGGAAATATATTTGCCGGAGGCTTTGGCAATCTCTTCCAGAGGACGCTGGATACCGTCAAAGATGTTGTGGATGATTCCAGGTCCAAGAAGTACGGAGATGGCATCTCCGGTACCTGTAACGATATCTCCTGGTTTCAGACCTGTAGTTTCCTCGAAAACCTGTACAGTGGTCATGCCTTTTTTCAGGCCGATGATCTCACCTACCAGATGTTCCGGGCCTACATAGACCATCTCGGAAATTTTAAATCCGCTGTCGCCCTTCAGATAAATGACGGGGCCGTTGACACCGTAGATAATACCTGTATTACTCATGTTCTGGTCCTCCGTCAAATTTGAATTCTTTGTAAGCTGCTTCGAAATTTCCTGCAAAAGAGTGATCGATCAGGATATTCTTCTGAGGGATCGTGGCGCGGATACCGCCGAGGAATGAGTCTTTCGCAATCTGGATGGCAGCACCTGTGCTCTGCTGAAGTTTCTCTGCAAGAGAGCTATCTTCCGGTGAGAGATAGATGGAGATTTCATCGTTCTCTGCGAAATCCAGAGCTTCTTTGATCTTGGTAGTCAAGTAGTTCTCGTATTCCGGGGTTTTGGTAAAGGATTCCAGAAGTCCTTTTACTTCAGAGAAAAGTTTCTCTTTTAATTCGTTCTGTTTCTTGGTCCAGTCACGTTTGATGGTGAGCTGTTCTGCAGAAAGAGCCTTGTTGACTTCGCGTCTGGCGTTGGCGGTTTCTGCTTTGATCTGTGTCTGGGCGTTTTCTTCACTGAGAGCCTTGCGCTCTTCTGTCATTTTTTCCAGAGTTTCTTTGTGCTTCTCCAGAATAGCGGCAGCTTTTGCACGGGCATCTTCTACAGTGATATCATAAAAATGGCTGAGTTTTTCATCAATTGTCATGTTAACACCTGCCTATAATTTTAGTCCAATTGCCTCATTTACATATGAAGTGATAAAATCTGGTTTGCGGCCAGTACCGTGCCTGTCGGGGATTTCGATGATCAGAGGGGTCTTGTGATGAAGTTTTACATCATTTATAATTTCGGGAAACTCCCGGCCGAATTTCTCGGTCAGGAGTATGATTCCGATTTCTTTATTGGAGATGGCTTTCTGCAAAGCATCTTTTAATTCGTCATGTGTGTGAACCACGACACCCTCTACACCTGCCAGTCTCATCCCTGTGTAAGTATCGATATTGTCGCTGATCAAAAACATCTGCATCTTATAACTGTCCCAGGATCATGAAGGAGATGATCAGTCCGTAAAGGGCAACACCTTCTGCAAGACCTACGAAGATAAGGGATTTACCAAGGATACTCTGATCCTCGCTGATTGCGCCTAAAGCTGCGCTTGCCGCACTGGCAACGGCAATACCACCACCGATACAGGAAAGACCTGTTACAAGGGCTGCTGCGATGTAGCCCATACCTGTTGCAAGACCTGCCTCAGAACCAGTAGCAGCCTGTACGGAAGAAGCACCTGTGAACATAACTGCGATGGCGATGAGCATTGTGCCAAAGAAGAAGAAGGCGTTTACGCCGATGGCTGTTTTGTAACGTCCGCGGTTTTTCTCACCGATGAGATAGTAGCCAAATGGAAGAATGATGCTGAGTACCAGTGCGATTGCTAAAATAATCTGTGCTATTGTTGTCATAATTAAATCTCCTCTTTTCTTAGATTGTTGATATAGACCCCAAGTTCAAAAGTCTTATCGTACAAGCACGAACGCCTTTCGATCTTTTGACCCTGGTATATCACTTGACAGAGCGGAACGGCTCAAATTTACGTCCGGTACCTTTGTAGAAGCGGCTGAACATTTCATAATATTCCAGACGAAGCACCTGGATACCAACGATCAGACCTTCCATACCGCATACAAAAAGGTTTCCGAGGACAACTACTACCCAGTTCAGGTTTCCGCTTTCTGCGCCTGCAAGCATGAGAACGACTTCCATCATGGCTGCATGGCTGACTGCGAAAGCTCCGATACGGACGAAAGAAAGGGTATTGGAGAAGTAGCTTAACAGGACTTCAAACATTTCGAAAAGTCCCTGTACAATGAACATTCCTTTCTCTTTCGGCATAATTTCTGATTTCTTTTCAACGAGAGCTGTAAGCGGCTCTTTGAAGAAGATCAGGATCAGCGGTATGCCGAACATGATAAACAGTACGATTCCTCCCGGAAGTGCTTTTCCGTTCAGAATCAGTGCGATGGAAACAACTGCGGATCCGTAGAATACCAGACCTGCAACGGAGTTTGTGTCGAACCAGATATGCTCGCTGTCTCCGGCTTTCCATGCATTCAGGATATTAAATACCATACATAAAAGGATCAGTCCCATGCCGAAACCAATGGCAACGATAAATACAGTATTCAGCTTTCCGATAAACGGAACGGACATCATACTGTTCATCGGGCGAAGCCACAAGGCCGGTATCACATCTTCAAATCCGAAGATACTTCCGAACATAAATCCGAAGAATGTGGAGAATACACCTGCGCAGCTGATAATACCTGCCAGTGTGATATGTTTAAATTTATAAAGCAGGAAACCACCGATAAAGAGCAGTAATCCCTGTCCCACATCACCGAACATTGCACCGAAAATAAAGGAATAAGTCAGAGCAACAAACCATGTCGGGTCCATTTCGTTGTAGGCCGGAAGACCGTACATCTTGATATACATTTCGAATGGTTTGAACAGCTTTGGATTCTTCAGTTTCGTTGGCGGCTGCTGGTGTACGCCAGGTTTCAGATGTTCGTCCTCTTCACCGTCAATGATGCAGAAAATGCGGCTGTCATCTTTGATATCATTCTGGAAAGAGTGTGCATCTTTTTCTGTCATCCATCCACATAAGATATAGAAAACATCTGTGTCTCCATGTGTACATGCGGCAAGTCTGCGCACGTCAAAATTGCCCGAAAGCTGCGCGATAGCGTTGCGGGATGCAACGATATCTTCCTGATTTCTGAGAAGAAAATCAGCTTTTTTCTGATCAGCAGATGCCAGATCAGCGGCTGTCCGGTTACGTTTCTGAGTCAGCTGTTCGAAGGCTGATTTAGCAGTTCCTTCATAAGTATCCGGCATATAAATACGCTCGAAATGCATGGAAGAATAGACTGCTTTTACCTTCTGCGCTTCGTGTTCGGGAACGAAATATACACCCCAGATATACTGGTCATCTTCGTCACATTTGATGAAGATCGTATCCAGATTTTCGTAAATATACTTCTCAAACTTCTGGTAATATTCTTTCTCAATTCTTCCGAAACGATAGTGGATGAACTGGAATTTCAGGATTGAGGAAAGATTGTAGTTAATGTTTCTGAACGGGCGGATCACGCGCAGAGATTCATCCAGAGCTGCAAGCCGGGTTTCCAGATCTGCCCGTGTATTGCTTAGTTCCTGATAATCAGACTCGATCCTGCGGATGGTATCCAGTGCCTGTTCTATGTCCATTGGCCTGACGGAAACCTTTTTCGGATCAGTCAGTTCGTCATAGAAACTGTTGGCAGAATTGAGGGCTTCCTTATATGGATTGATCTCCATAAACGGGGAAAGACTTTCCACTGTGGTCAGCTCGGAAAGCGCATTTTCCAGATGGATCTCATACTTGGAAAGGTAGGTGTTTACCACCCGGTCAATATCCGTTTTCGGCCCGGTAATGCTCAGGAACTTCATTTTTTCAATCATAAATTCACCTCCTGGTTGTTAGTTATTGCATATATAACGCATGGCTTCGTCATGCTGTACACCGTAACGAACGCATTCGATGGCGATGGTCAGACGGTTTACTTCGTGTTCCTTATTATATAAGTAGGAATAGATCACTGCCACAGAATATGGGTTTCTGTGGGCTTCTTTCTCAAGGATCGTGCGGTGAATGTGGTTGTAAAATTCCTCCAGATTGGCTACGGTAAGCTGTTCGTACTTATTGCCGTACCATGTCTTCTGGAAAATCCTCCTGCCATCTTCATAGGTGGGAGCTTCCACCAGAGCGGTGATCTCTTCTTTCTTTAACTTATAATTCATAGGGATCAGCAATGCATAAATACTTGCCGGATCCATATTGTAATATCGTTTGGAACGCTGAATAAACTGCAGGTTCAGCATGTCAAATTTCTCACCGTAAGTACGGGTGATCTCTTCCAGATCTTTGCCCTTAAATAGCTTCTTTCGAATATTCCAGATCTGTGTAAAATAATACAGATCCAGTGCCATGCCATAGTCGAAAAGAAGTGCTGTTTCATGCTCCTGGATCTTCGAAAGGGGGATATAAAACTCGTTTCCCTTAAGACAGGAGATCAGTTCCTCCATAGTGGAACAGGTGGTGAGCCGGTCCACATCTATATTGGAATGAAGCCGGAAAAAATCTCTGTACGGAGAGACATCTACGGGATCTGTGTCACGGTGATCGAAGATATTTGTCATGACTTCTTTCAGTACACGGATCTCATAACGTTTGGAATATAGATCCAGGAATTTGCGCTGTTCCGGGTTCGCGAAGTGATAGATCCTGGAGAAATTCTGGAATATGGATTTCTTCAGAAGCTTCTCAATCTGACCCCGGTGCAGGGTGTTTTCATCCAGTGCATCCCACTTGGAAGAGTATTCCGGCATTCGCTTCAGATAGGCCGCTACCTGTGTAACATCGGACAGCTGGAGGATTTCCTCGAACTGATCCATGGCAGTAAGCCTGCTCTGCATTGCGCGGATTTTCGTGGAAAGTCCGCTGTAGGAGAGTACGCCTCCCATTACTGCTCACTTCCTTTCCTGATGATGTTTGAACGATGTTGTTACATGGATAATATTTTCTCAAACAATTCCCTGGAAAGTTGTGTGTGCTGCTGCTCATAATGAGCATCCAGTGAAGCGAAGGTAGCGTCTGTATCTGCACGCAGCTGTGTCAGACGGGAGTCCTTTTCCTCTTCAAGCTGTTGACGGATCTTGCGAATCTGTTCTGTTGTCTGGGATTCCAGCTGATCGTCATATTCTTTACATTTTTTTTCCGCTTCTTCAGAAAGCACTTGCTTTTGTCGGCCGCAGTCTTCCATGATGCGTTGGGCTGTAAGCTCGATTTCAGATAATTTGTTAAGTATCTGCTCCATCTTCAACCTCCTTAGTTGTCAAATATTTACAAAAAAACTCGAATTACTATGTGCAAAATAGTAATTTCTGTTAGATATCATACACCATTTTGTAAAAAAAAACCATCTATTTTTTCAAGAACGAGAAAAATTGTTATTTTTTAAACAAATATAAAAAATTCTGCGAACAGTACTGGCTGCAGCCTGATATGTGAATATCTGTCAGGGATATGATTGACGTTATGAGTGTGGTATGGTAGTTTATTGGTGGCAGGAAATTATGCTCATATAGCAGGAATCCTGCAGATCAGATGAACAGTGACAGCTGGTATGTGATAGAGATATAAGAAAAGGAACAGGAGAAATTTATGAGATTAAGAAATATTCCAGGAGCTCAGGACGCGATTCTGGATAGCCCTTATGTGGTGCAGGAGCCACAGACAAAGAAAGGACACTGGGCAGAGGTTTTTGAGAAAAAACAGCCCCTTCATATTGAGGTAGGAATGGGAAAGGGCAGATTCCTGATGGATCTGGCCAGACTGCATCCGGAAATCAATTATATAGGAATTGAAATGTATGACAGTGTTCTTCTGCGTGCCCTGCAGAAGAGAGAGGAACTGGAGCAGGAGGGTGTGGTTTATTCCAATTTATATTTTATGCGTGTGGATGCCAGACTTCTGCCGGAGATTTTTGCCCAGGGAGAGGTTGATAAGATCTATCTGAACTTCTCTGATCCATGGCCGAAGGCACGCCATGCCAAACGCCGCCTGACATCCAGGGAATTCCTGGCGCGCTATGACCAGATTCTGGTGCCGGATGGAAAAGTAGAATTTAAGACAGATAATAAAGGGTTGTTTGAATTCTCGCTGGAAGAAGTGAAGGAAACCAAATGGAATCTGGATGCCTTTACCTTTGATCTGCATCATAATGAAGATATGGTAAAGGGCAATGTGATGACAGAGTATGAAGAGAAATTTTCCTCAATGGGAAATCCCATCTGCAAGATGGTCATCTCCAGATAAGACATCAGGAACATAAAGACAGACAGAAGCATAAAATAATGCAAACACACTACGGGATGCCACGGCATCCCGGAGGAGCTGCCTTTGAAGCGAAAAAGATCTTTCCATAATAAGATGATGGTTTTCGGATATGAACATCGGTCCTTCGACAAAGCAATGGGCCAGGTACAGAAATCCGCAGAAGAACTGAATAACCTCCTGAACAAAATGTCGAAAAAGGATGAAAAAAAGGAAAAATAAAAAAATGAAAAAATTTTTGAAATACCTATTGACATTTTATGCGTGGTTTTATATAATATCACTTGCGTTGAGGAAACACCTCACAGCAGAAAACTAAAGAATATGCGCTTTTAGCTCAGTTGGTAGAGCACCTGACTCTTAATCAGGGTGTCCAGGGTTCGAACCCCTGAAGGCGCACTAAGAACACTGTTTTTGCGGACAATGCGATTGCCGCGGGGACGGTGTTTTTCTTGTTTATGGACCATGGACATTCTGATTACGAGTCAGAATGTCTTTTTATTTGTAACATAATAATGAGATGTGGTATACTTATGCACAAAGTAAATCTGTGGTTACCGGGAAAGGGTAAACGGTAATTGTGTGGGGAAAACATATGAGAAAATTGGGTGAAGATCAGAAAATAGATTTTGTCATTGCCTGGGTAGATGGGAATGATCCGGAGTGGCGGAGAGAGAAGAGCGACAGGATCAGCGGCATTAGTGGATTCGATCGCGTAGATGACAGAGAAGAGCGTTACAGAGACTGGGATAATCTGCATTACTGGTTTCGTGGTGTTGAGAAATTTGCACCATGGGTGAGGAAAATCCATCTGGTCACCTGGGGACATATTCCACACTGGCTGAATATAGAACATCCCAAACTGAATATTGTCCGGCATGAGGAGTTTATCTCAGAGAAATTTTGCCCCACATTTAATTCCCATACGATTGAGTGGAACCTGCACAGAATTCCGGATCTGTCAGAGAATTTTGTTTATTTTAATGATGATATATTTTTGCTGAAATCCATTGCAGCAGAGGATTTTTTTCGCAATGGTAGACCAGTAGATATGCTGGCGCTTCAGCCTGATGTGGCGAATGTTAATGATCAGGTCATGCCCTACATATATCTGAACAATGCCATGCTGCTGGCGAAATATTTCGATAAACGTGATAATATAAAGAAGCATCCCGGGGCATATTTTCATATAGGGTATCCGCCCATGTATTTCTTCTATAATATGCTGGAACTGGCTTTTCCCCGGTTTACCGGATTTTATACAGTACATGGTCCGTCACCGTTGATGAAAAGCACCTGTCAGAAACTGTGGGAACTGGAACCGGAGCTGCTTACGCAGGTATGCAGCCATCCATTTCGGCATAAAGAAGATGTAAACCAGTATGTGCTGAGAGAATACCAGAAGCTCAGCGGGGAATTCGTTCCGAAGAATGTACAGAAACTATGCGGATACTACGATGTAGAAGAAAATAATGACAGACTGGTACAGACGATCACCGGGCAGAAAAAGAAAATGATCTGCATCAATGACAGTAATCATGAGATTGATTTCGAGAAGGCGAAGCAGGAAATCATAAGTGCACTGGAAAAAATCCTTCCAGAACGATCTCTGTTCGAGAAAAAACTATAAATTAAGAAGGGCAAAAACATGAATATTCTATTGGCTGGCGGCTCCTGCAGCCTGATGGACAGCATGATCCTGAAACTGAGAAAAGAAGGACACAGGGTTTTTCTGCTGACCGGAGATAAATACAGACATAATAAATATGAACGGGTATTTGAGAAATACGATTTCGCCTATGACTGTGAGAATCTGAATGATATTCTGGAAAGCGTCAATGCAGATGTAACGATCCTCATGGGTGCATTTGACACGAATTACCGGTGGAACGGGGAAGAAAGAGAAATTGTGCACTTTATTTCCCACCTGGTCAATATTCTGGTGGCTTATTCAGTGGTTAATAAAGGAAGACTGATCTTCCTTTCTTCCGATGAGATCTATAATGGAAATTACACAGATGATATTACAGAGGATGAGCCATTTTCCGGAATCGGGATCCGGGCAGATGCATTATCACAGGCAGAGGAAATCTGTGAGAATTTCAGGATGAACCGTGGGCTGGATATTGTAACACTGCGTCTGGACCACCTGTACAGCATTCCGAAAGAAAAAAAGGATGTAAACAATATCTGTGCCCGGATGTGCCTGGACTGTCTGCGGGACGGTCATATCAAGGCGAAAACAGAGCATGTATTTTCCTTACTTTATGAGAAAGATGCGGTAGAATATATTTATCAGCTTGTAAAAAAAACGAAACATGAACGTAGCAGGTACAATCTTTCGTCTAATGATGTGATCAGTGAGCTCAAACTTGCGGCCATGGTTCAGGAAGCAATGGGAATAGAATCCAATATTGCAGCATTTTCGGACAGCAATGGAAGATGTGTTCTGTCAGGCCGGTATTTCGAGCAGGAATACGGGGTTCACGCATTCGGAAATCTGGAGAAAAATATAAAAGATATGGCTTCTTATATGAAGAAGCACGCGGATGTTTTTCTCAATGAGGATGAATTGAACCTTCCCTGGTGGAGAGTTCTGATCGAGAAATGGAAATGGCTGATCAAGGTACTTTTTCCATTTTTCGAAAATATGGTCTGCTTCATCCCGTTCTTTATGATGAATAACCGAACAGTAGGAAGCGAATATTTTGCAAATCTGGATCCTTTTCTTCTGTATGTGCTGCTTTTTGCCATTGTATATGGGCAGCAGCAGGCTACTTTTTCCGCCATACTGGCAGTAGCCGGATATATGTTCCGGCAGATGTATACACGAAGCGGCTTCGAGGTGCTTGTGGATTATAACACCTATGTGTGGATTGCCCAGCTGTTTATCCTGGGACTGGTTGTAGGATATATGCGTGACCAGATCCGGACCATGCGTCTGGAGAGCCAGGAACTGGAAGAGCATTTGAACAGGCAGATCGTGGATATACGGGATATCAACGAGAGCAACGTTCGTGTAAAAGAGATTATGGAGCAGCAGCTGATCGATCATAAAGACAGTATCGGTAAGATCTACAGTATTACAGCAGGGCTGGAACAGCGTATGCCCGATGAAGTTATTTTCTATGCAGTAGAAATGCTGGAGAAACTGATGCAGACGAAAGATGTAGCTCTTTATAATGTGGTCAACAGAGATTATGCCCGTATTTTTTCCGCAAGTTCCCATAAGGCCAGAAGTCTGGGGAATTCCATCCGTTATAAAGAGATGGCGGAGATTTATGATGCATTAAGCGAACAGAAAGTATATATCAACAAAAATATGGACGAACGCTATCCGCTGATGGCCAGAGGCATTTACGAAGGCGGACAGGTTCAGATGATCATCATGCTCTGGGGATTAAAATGGGAAAAAATGACTCTGGGACAGGCCAATTTCCTCACGGTTGTCAGCTATCTGATCCAGAATGCGGTACTTCGTGCACAGAGATACATGCAGGCTCTGGAAGAACAGCGTTACAGCGGACATTCCAGGATCCTGGAACCGGAAGCTTTTGAGTCACTGGTACAGGCGTATATGAATGCAGAGCTGAAGAATCTGGTGGAGTGTGTATTGATAAAAGTGGATGTTGGGAAAGAAAGATATCGTGAGATCGATGAACACATGTCGCGGCAGATGAGAGACAGCGACTATCTGGGAATGATGCCGGATGGAAAACTGTATATTCTGCTGACCAACACTACCAGAGAAAGTGCAGCGATCGTTCAGGAGCGATTCGAGAAAAACGGATATAAAACAGAGTGTATGGAGAAGATGGCAGTATGTCGCAAAGAATGAAACTATTTATCTTTCTTCTGATCATAAATTTAATCATAGTTCTCATCTATCTTATCTGGAACCACATCCGAAGAAAAGAAAGGCGTGGAAGTGTGTGGATGAAGGCAGTCATGATGCTGCTCTGCCCGGTGGTAGGGCCAATGTTCGTGCTGCTGTCGTTTCTGCTGTTTAAGCTGTTTTCTTCTCAGGGCATGGATCTTTCCGACGTTGTATTTAACAAAGACCGCACGGAGAATTTCCTGCGGCCGGATGAAGATATGGAGAGAAACATGGTTTCTCTGGAGGAAGCACTGGAGGTTACAGATAAGAAAAGTCTTCGTACTCTGATGCTGAATGTCATCAGGGGAGACTACCAGAATTCTTTGGCCTCCATCAACCTGGCACTGAACAGCGAAGACTCAGAGACAGCCCATTATGCTGCGTCCATTCTTCAGGATGTACTGAACGATTTCCGAAGTAAAGTACAGGAGAAATATCTCTTATGCCAGGAGGAAAACGAGGAGCAGGTAGAAAACTGTGTGAAACTTGTAGAATATATGAACCCCATCCTGGAACAGCAGGTACTTACAGGCCTGGAACAGCGTTCCATGACACAGAAAATGCAGGAAGTACTTGAAAAAGCCTGGACTCTTGATAAGATAAAGATCAGCAGCACAGTTTACGAAAAAGTATGCCAGCGCCTGCTGGAAATAAAAGACTATGAGAAATGTACCCTGTGGTGCGACAGAGCCATGGAACAATACCCCAGAGTCCTGTCCAGCTACACCTGCCAGCTGAAACTCTATTTCTCCTGCGGAAACAAGGAGAAATTTTTCCAGGTTATGCAGGAATTAAGAAAGCTGGATATTACGATTGATAATGAGACACTTGAATTGATCAGGACGTTTATGTAGAGCAGAGGGATAGACAAATATGTCAATGACAACGTGGTATATTTTACAATTTGCAGGTATATTTGCAGCCTATACAGGCCTGACGGTTTTTCTGCCGGCAGTCATGTTCCGCAGGATCCTTAAGGGCAGAAGACTGTCAGAGCAGTTTCTGATGTGCTATACATTTGGAAATTTTTATATCATAAATATTGTATTTGCAGTTCAGTTACTTCATATTTCGAACTTCTGGACACTGGTACTTCTTACGTTTGTTCTCAGCGTATTGATCTGGAGCCGTGTAAACCGGATTTCTCTGAAAGAATTGAGTGTAAATACAATAAATATTTTCAGAAAGATCTTGCAGGGAAGTCTGGGACCGAAAGGGGTCTGGTACAGAATATGGGAGAGAATACGGACGATATTGAAGGCGGCAGCAGGTCTGTTTTATCGTGAGGCAGTCTGTAATCCATTGCAGTGGATTCTTTCCATAGCAGTACTGGCAGCTCTTTTCTGGGTTTATGGAAGACAGCTGTTTCTTACTTATGGCTATCGGGCTTCAGATATACCGGTACATCTGAACTGGATCAACCAGATGAGCAGAGGGCATCTGTTTGTGAGTGGTGTGTATCCGTTTGGGTTTCATTGTGTGATATATTATTTGCATACGGTTTTCAGGGTAGATACTTATGTGATTCTGTGTACTTTTTATCTTGTACAGGTGTTTTTTATTCATGCAGTACTTCTTGCTATGCTGAAACTGCTGTGCAGATCACCATATTTGCCTTATGCAGGAACTTTGATTTATATTCTAGGCAGCTTTTGGGCGATACAGACATATTCGCGTTTTGGAGCTTCATTGCCCCAGGAATTTGGAATGATTTTCGTAATTCCGTCTGTCTATTTTCTGATTCGATTTTTCCAGACAGATAAAGAGAAACTGAAAACAAAAGAAACAAAACTTATTCAGGGATGCTTTGCACTGGCATTTTCCCTGACTCTGGCAATTCATTTTTATGGAACCATGATTGCAGGATTATGTTGTATAGGAATAGCTGCCGGTTTTGTTTTCAGATTTTTGAGCAAAGAGTATTTTAGGCGGATTATGGTTACCGGAATTATCAGTGTATTTCTGGCTGTTCTCCCTATGGGGATAGCTTTTGCAGGAGGAACACCCCTGCAGGGTTCTCTGGGATGGGGACTGAGCATTATTAATGGGGGAGGAACAGACTCACAGAATGAGGAGACCGTATCAGACAATGAAACGACTCAGAATATGACGATGGAAGAGATGGCTGCAAATCTCTATGGGAATACGCAAAGTGGAGACGCAACTGCCGGGCAGTCAGAGAATGCATCTGCTGAAACAGAAATGAAAAAGCCTTCCCTGACAGATAAAGTAAGAGAAATTTCAGAAAAAATAATAAATGTATGGAATATGATGGTGCAGCGTATACGAGGATTTATTATTAATTCAACGGAACAATGGCCCGCATATGTGGTGCTTATTGGAATTGGTATATTGATCCTGCTGGGAGCGCTGCTGGTTGTTTTTCATAGGACTGTTTATGGAGAAATGATCATGTCAGCAGGCTTCTGTATGGGAATGCTTACATTATTGTTATGTGCAGGAAATCTTGGTCTGCCTGTTCTGATGGATCCGGCGCGATGCAGTATTTATTATGTATATCTTCTGATTCCGGCAATGACTCTGCTGGGAGACGGAATGATATATCTGGTATTTATGCCGAAGATTCTCAAGATCTTCAGGAATGGGCTTTCTTTTATTTTGACAATTGCTCTGGTATCGGGGATGATTCAGCAGGGACTTGTTAAAGTGTCTGATTTTTCGGCTATTTATGTATATAATGGAGCTTTGACCTGCCTGACGAATATTATTAAAGAGAACAAAGATGAAACATGGACGATTGTTTCTGCCAATGATGAATTACAGATGGGACTGGACCATGGATGGCATTATGAGACGATTGATTTTTTACGTAAGATGGAGAATATGAACGAAGATACGAAGCTTCTGATTCCTACAGAAACGGTATATTTTTTTATAGAAAAAATCCCATTGGATTATTATGGAGCTTACACTGGAAGCGGTCAGAGTATTTCCCAAAAGGGAGCTGCTCAATCATTACCTAATTTCAGTGGGGATGTATACTGGACCGAAAAAAGATGGATTGTGATGTCTCGAATGTATTACTGGGCACAGGCATTTATGGAAAAATATCCTAACGATATGAAAGTATACTATGAATCGGAAGATTTCGTGTGTTATTCAATTCCGCAAAATATGTATCATCAGTACAATTTTGCAATAGATTATGGTTATAACCAGGTGCAGACACAGGAGGATGAAAATTAACACAATGGTTTCCAGAAGAAATTATTTCAGTATTGCGATCATGATGTTTGTTTTACTGTTTTTGTTCCAGTTTTCTATGGTTATCAGAGACAGCCAGAATACTTATGACATAAATTCGAATCTTACAGAAAAACAGGCAGATGGTAAAAATGTCTGGGAAAACAAACAGATTACTCCTGCTTCCATAAACAGTATGGACAGAAGTTATGCTCTTTTTGTAGGGGATAACACATCTGATATGGCAGAAGCCGTAAGCAGATGGTGTATTTATGCGAAATGGAATATGGCGCAGTGCAGTTCACTGGAAGAGTATGAAGAGAATGACCAGACACTTCCGGGGATGCTGATACTGGAATCAGAGAAATATGCATTAGGAAGTAATCTGGAAAAAATAAAGAAACTGGAAGAAAAAGGAGTTATAATTATCTTTGGGTGTCTGGAAGATCCAAGGAATATTGAAGAAAATAAAGATTTGATGGATTTTCTGGGAATTTATAAAGTTGTATCTGAGAAGACGGAACTGACAGGAGTAAAACTTTTCGAAGGTCTGCTTCTGGGAGGCGAAGTAGTTTATGAAACTCCGGAAGATGAAGACGAGAAAGAACGTCAGGATCTGCAGCTGGAAGTACCATGGTATCAGGTAGGAAGCGGAACCAAGACATATATGGTAGGACTTCTGGATCAGACGAAACAGAAGAAAACGGTAGAGAATGAGGATCTGCCTACGATCATATGGAGAAATGGAATTCAGGGTGGAAGTATTTTCAGTGTAGTGGGAGATTATATGAAGGACAGCACAGCACTGGGACTTCTGGATGGAATGGTAGCAGAAGCTTCCGAATATTATGTTTATCCAGTGGTAAATGCTCAGAATCTGTCGATGATCAACTTCCCTGCATTTGCCAATGAGAATAATGCTCAGATGATGGAACTGTACAGCCAGCCTGTAACAGGAATGGCCAGAGATGTAATGTGGCCATCACTTGTGTCTATTGTAGAGAAAGGCGGCCTGAAAATGACTTGCTTTATGCAGCCTCAGGCGGACTATCAGGATGGCGTGGAACCAGACAGCAAAAATCTGGTATTTTACCTGAAACAGATGAAAGAGCAGAATGCAGAAGCTGGTTTGTCTCTTCAGTATAAAAATGCAGATTCTTTAAAGGATAAGTTAAATCAGGATGAAGAGTTTTTCCGAAAAGTCAACAGCAGTTACCGTTATGGAGCTGCTTTCACAGAAGAGCAAAATCTGGATTCGGTGTTGAGTCTGATGAACACAGAACTGATGAAGAACGTAAGTACTCTGGTTTGTGAGTATACAGAAAAGAGGCCGGTAGTATCTTATTGTACAGATTCTGTGACTTTACAGTCTGTCACAAGTGATGGAATGAACTACACCTACAGTGATGATATTCGGATGAGAAGTATCCAGAGTTCATTGGCCTATACCAATGTTATGCTGAATATGCAGGATATTTTCTGGCCGGAACGAAAAAGTGACCGGTGGCAGATCATGCAGAAACATTTTTCCAGTAACCTTCTTACCTACTGGAAAAATTTCACAGGTTTTGACAGTACTACGCTCTCAGAGAGTAATACCAGAACACGCACATTCCTGAATCTGGATTTCTCGCAGTCCAGGACAGAGAATGAGATTATTCTGGAAACGTCTGAAGCAGGAAGCTGGTTTATTCTCAGAACTCATGGAGAAGAGATCGCAGAGATAGAAGGCGGTACGCAGAAGAAAATGGAGAACGATGTTTATCTGATCCAGGCGCAGGATACCACTGTGAAGATCCAGGTAAAAATGGCAGGACTTCATTACAGCAGATAAAATGCAGATAAGAGAGGCAGCGAATGAAAGTTTGTATTGTAGCAGAAGGTTGCTATCCATATGTAGTCGGAGGTGTTTCCGGATGGATCAACAGTATGATCAAATCATTTCCCAATGTGGAATTTATATTGCTGGCTATTGTAGCGAACAGATCTTTCAGGGGAAAGTTTGTGTATGAGCTGCCGGAAAATCTTACACAGGTTTATGAAGTATATCTGGACGATTGTGAGTGGGACAGTGGCAGCAGGAAAAGAAAATCAAGGAAAAAAGTCCGGCTTTCTCATGAGGAATATGAAGAACTGCTGAATATGGTGCTGAATCGGAAAGCAGACTGGGGTGTAATATTTGATCTGTTTCACAAGAAGCATATTTCTGTAGATGATCTTCTGATGGGCCAGGATTTCTTCGAAATAGCCAGAGAGTGCTATAACAGGAATTACTCCAATATTAACTTCTCAGATTTCCTGTGGACACTGAGATCTATTTATCTTCCGATGTTCTGGACCTTGCGGATGGATGTGCCGAAAGCAGATCTGTATCACTGTGTAGCTACCGGATATTCAGGAATTCTGGGGAGTATGGCAAAATATTTCCATGGAAGTTCGCTACTGATCTCTGAACACGGCATTTACACCAGAGAAAGAGAAGAAGAACTGATCAAAGCTTCCTGGGTAAAGGGAGTGTACAAGAATATCTGGATCGAACAGTTTAAGAAAATGTCCCTGTTAGCATATGAGAAGGCAGATATGGTTACCTGCCTGTATGACCATGCCAGAGAACTCCAGATAGAACTTGGCTGTCCGGCAGAGAAGATAAGGGTAACTCCTAATGGAATCAATGCCCAGGCACTGGCAGATCTTCCGGGAAAAACAGAAGAAGAACAGCAGTTTATCAATGCAGGAGCTGTCCTGCGTGTCACTCCGATCAAAGATGTCAAAACCATGATACAGGCATTTGACTTTGCCAGAAAACAGGTAAAAAATCTGAAACTGTGGATCATGGGACCAACAGATGAAGATGAAAAATATGCGAAAGAATGCTTCGAACTGGTAGAATCTCTGGGCGTAAAGGATGTAGAATTTACAGGAAGGGTAAATATAAAAGATTACCTGGGGAAAATGGATTTCACACTGCTTACCAGTATCAGTGAAGGACAGCCTTTGACGATTCTGGAAAGTTACGCGGCGCATAAACCGGTTATTGCTACGGATGTAGGAAACTGCAGGGAACTGATTTATGGAAATAATGACGGATTTGGTGAAGCAGGAATTCTGACACACATTATGAATATTGAAGAAATCGCCCATGCAATGGTGACCATGTCCATATATGAAGAGGACAGGCTGCGAATGGGAGAGGCCGGTTATAAACGTGTAAATGCATTTTATCGGATTGAGCAGATGAAGGCGGTTTATCAGGAAATCTATCAGGGATTTGCAGATAAACAGGGACTGACCTGGACGGAGGAACCCTTCCGGATCAATTGATGGATCTTAAACACAGGATGGAGAGAATATATGGCTGGAATAGGTGTAAAACTGACCAATATATATAAAAAGAATACACTGACTACAGATATTATAGGAATGGGATACAGTACCATTGTGACTATTGCACCGATGCTGGTGGTGATCGGCGCACTTATGCTTATGGAATATTTTCTGGATTTTTCCTCAGTGGATTATGTCACCAGAGAATTATTTTCCTGCACAGTGCTGTACATTTTTATCTTTTCGCTTCTGACAGCATCGCCGTTTAATTCAGTATTATCCAAGTATATGTCGGATGTGATCTACGAAGAAACATACGAAGATATCCTTCCATGTTATTATGTGGGAATGATCCTGAACATTTCCCTTAGTACTCTTGTGGGAATCCCCTTCTGTATCCACGAATTTCTTGTGGGAAAAGTGGATATCATTTATGTTTTTACAGGATACTGTGGATATGTTGCATTGGTACTGGTATTTTATTCCATGCTGTATCTGTCTATCTGCAAAGATTACAAAAAGATTTCTTTGTTTTTTGCCATAGGTATGACAGTTACAGTGCTGTTGTCATTTCTGCTTGTAAAGGTATTTCGCTGGAGCATCACATATGGCATGTTGTTTTCTCTGGCTGTGGGATTCTGGCTGATCGCGTGTCTGGAAATGTCGGTAGTGAGAAGTTATTTTAAGGAAAACAGCGGAAAATACCGGAAGGTTTTAGGATATTTCCGAGAGTACTGGCCATTGGTTGTGACCAACTTTCTGTATACATTGGGACTTTATATACACAATTTTGTATTTTGGACAACGGATCTTCACATGATCGTAGTAAAATCTTTTGTATGTGTAACAACTTATGATATGGCGACATGCCTTGCAATGTTTACAAATCTTTCGGCCAGTGTTATCTTTATCAGTAGGGTAGAGATGTATTTCCACGACAGATATAAAGCGTACTCCGAGGCTGTCATCGGCGGAAGGGGAGCAGACATTGCGATCACGAAAAAGAGGATGTTCCGTACTCTGGCTGAAGAACTGATGAGTCTTGCCAGGGTTCAGTTCATTATTACGCTTGTGATATTTTTGCTTTGTATGATCTTTCTTCCACAGGTTGGATTCGGAGGAATGACCATGAGGATATATCCATGTCTGGCAGCAGGATATTTTATTTTATTTTTAATGTACGCGGAAATCATTTTTCTGTATTATTTCAATGATATGAAAGGATGTGTACTTACAGGCCTGGCGTTTTGTCTGATTACGATGGCAGGAAGCATGGTTTCCACTCATTTTACAGAAATATGGTACGGGGCAGGACTGGTGGCAGGAAGTTTTGCCGGATGGACCACTGCTTATATGCGGCTTCAGTGGATGGAGAAGCATCTGGATATCCATATATTCTGCAATGGACATTTGCTGAAAAAGAAAAAAGGAGATTGTCCGTCACCGAAAGTATTTGACAGATATGAGCAGTAGGAAAGGAACAAAGGAATGGCTGTGGGAGATGTACTGAGATTATTTGTGATCGTAGCAGGTGTGTATATGTTTTTGAAAGCGATTCTGTCACTTGCAAAGAGAAAAATGACAGAACCATTTTGTCTTGCATGGGCAGTTCTGTCTGCATTGATGATCCTGTCCGGAATCATTCTGAATCCATCTCAGCTGGATCGTTATGTGAGTCTGAGAGGGCTTATACTGATCATGATTATTGTATCAGGAATTCTGTGGGGGCTGTGGTTTATCAGCACACAGGTATCCAGTCTGAAAAGGAGAAATCAGGAGCTTGCCATGCAGATCTCGCTGTTAAATCATGATTGCGAGAAAATGCTCAGAGAGCTGGAAAAACTAAGGAAAGAGAAATGAAGAAAGTATTGTTTGTGATCAATACACTTGGTGGGGCAGGTGCAGAGAAAGCACTGGTGGAACTGTTGAAAAGATTTCCACGGGAAGAATATCAGATTGATCTGTATGTCCTTTTGGGACAGGGAGAACTGATCAGCCAGGTACCGGAATATGTGAAAATTCTGAATAAAGATTATTCAGCGGAATCCGTTCTTTCGAAAGAGGGAAAACGGCAGCTGAATAAAAGGGTTTTCCGACGTTTGTTTATCCGTGTTGCCTTCCTGAGAAATATACCATATCTTATGAAGAACACAGTTATCATGCTGAAAAAAAGGAAGATCTATGCAGATAAACTTTTGTGGCGTGTTATGTCAGACAGTGGTATGAAATTAAAGAAGAATTACGATATGGCAGTAGCTTATCTGGAAGGTGGTTCTACATATTTCGTTCATGATCATGTCAGTGCCCGACGGAAATTTACGTTTCTTCATGTAGACTATGAATATGCAGGATACAACAGATTTCTGGATCGAAATTGTTATGTGGATTTCGACAGGATATTTACAGTATCCGGTGAAGTGAAAACTTCTCTGATACATGTATATCCGGAATGTGCAGACAGAACGGTTATCTTCCACAATCTGATCGACAGGAAGGAAATCCTGAGAAAAGCTGATCTTCCGGGAGGTTTCGAGGATGCGTATGATGGAAAAAGAATTCTGACCGTGGGAAGACTGACTGCACAGAAATCATATGAAACAGCGATTGATGCCATGAAGCTTCTGAAAGATCAGGGAATAAAAGTCCGCTGGTATGTACTGGGAGAAGGAGAACTGAGACAGAAACTTCAGCAGAAGATAGACAGTCTTGGTCTGACAGAAGATTTTGTTCTTCTTGGAGCCCGGGAAAATCCGTATCCTTATTATAGACAGTGTGATCTGTATGTACATGCCACCCGTTTCGAGGGAAAAAGCATTGCAGTACAGGAGGCCCAGATTCTGGGCTGCACCATTCTGGTATCAGACTGCAGCGGAAACAGGGAGCAGGTAAAAAATGGAACAGACGGAATACTGTGTCAGCTATCTGCAGAGGAAATCAGCAGAAGTATCAGAGAACTTCTGGAAGACGAGGAGAAATGCAGACAGTATGGAGAAAATGCCTCAAAGAGGATTTCAGATGAACAGGAAGATATTCTGCAGATGTTTGCTTAATATCCGTCTGAACTGAAACAGAATAAAATGAGAAAGAATAACAGTCATGGAAAACAAAAAAGAAGTTTTGATTATTATTCCGGCATATAATGAAGAAAAAAATATTGTTCCACTGCTGGAAAAACTGGAACAGCCTGAGATTGCACAGATCGCGGATGTTCTGATCATGAATGATGCATCTTCCGATGCGACTAATTACGTAGTGAAGAAAAGGAATCATGAGGTAGTAACTCATGTGTTTAATCTGGGATATGGCAGTGGTCTGCAGCTTGGATATAAATACGCAGTACGTAAGGATTATCGATATGTGATCCAGATGGATGCCGATGGACAGCATGATGTATGCAATATCCCGAAAATCTATAAGGAACTTCAGACAGAGGATGAAAATGGCTATCTGCCGGATATTGTTCTTGGTTCACGATTCATGGAAGGAAGCTCCGACTTTCCGGTTTCTTTTGCGAAAAAGATTGCTTTTGGATGGTTTCGCATCATACTTAAAACAGGAACAGGAAAAAAGATTTCGGATCCAACTACCGGATTGCAGGGGCTGAACTGGCGAACCTTTCTGTTTTATTCAAAATATAATAATTTCGATGACAAATATCCGGATGCCAATATGTTGATGCAGATGATTCTTCTGGGATTTCATGTCAGAGAGATTCCGGCTGTGATGCATAAGAGGACTGCAGGAGTCAGTATGCACTCCGGACTGAAACCTGTACTTTATATGTTTCGTATGACAGTTTCTATTCTGGCTGTATGGATCAGAGAAAAGATTCTGAAGATGGATGAAGGTAAGATGCATGCTCTGGAAAAATATGACAAATAAAAAAAGCTGGATTTTTCACGGGGAAGAGCTGACGGAGAGCACGGATATATTGGAAAATCCTGCCAGAGGGTGGTATGGAATTTATACATTTCCTGTTCAGGAGCAGATAGATCCTGAAGAACTGAGATGGAGTCTGAGAGAGGGAGAGTCGCTGGCGCTAGTGCTGCTGGATATTTATAAATATCGCAGTATGCCGTTAGATAGGACTGCTCTGGAGAATATCAGAAACATTCTCAGTTTTTTTATGCAACATAAAAAAGATGTGATCCTCCGTCCTGTGTACGACCGGGAAGGAAATGGACATGCCTGCGAGCCGGATTCCTTTGCTCAGGTGATGGAACATCTGACGCAGATCGGGAAAATACTTAAAAGCATGAAACATTCTGTGTTTATTTTCCAGGGAATGCTGGTTGGAAGCTGGGGGGAAATGCATGATTCCAGGTATCTGTCACCAGAGCAGATGAGGCAGATGAAGAATTGTATGCAGCAATATCTGGGAAAGGAGAGATATCTGGCAGTGCGGACGCCTGCGCAGTGGAGGATCCTGACCGATGAAAATGACTTTTGCAGAAAAAATTATGCGCAGCTTACATTGTTTGATGATGGAATTTTGGGGTCCATAACTCATCTGGGAACTTTCGGAACAATGACCAGGGAAGGAGCAGGCTGGAGCGGTGCCTGGATGAGAAAAGAAGAACTGGAATTTATCAGCCAGATTACAGCGGATGTACCCTGCGGAGGTGAAGTGACATCCGGACAGGAAGAGGATGAACGGTTACAGGAAACTGATTTTATTATAAATGAGTTGAAGCTGCTCCATCTTACCTATCTGGACAGCACTTATGACCGCACAGTTCTGGACCGCTGGAAAAAGGTAATATGGCCCGGAACAGGAATATGGAAGGAATCCAGTCTCTATCAGTATATTGGAAGCCATATGGGATATCGTCTGACTGTAACAGAAATAGAAATGAAAGTTCTGTGGAACGGAAAGATGGAATTTACTGTTGAGATTAAAAATACCGGGTTTGGAAGAGTTTTTCAGGAAGCAGAATTATCTCTGATAATAGAAAAAGGAAACAGCAGAAAAAAGATCCCGGTTGCTATAGATATAACAGATATTTATCCGGAAACTGTAAGCCGGGGAAAAGCGGTAACAGAGCCTGAAGAAGGCAGGATTTATCTGGTACTTCGGAGAAAAACAGACGGGCGCTATATCCGCTTTGCAAATAAAAACAGTACAGACAGCCTTTATGTGGGGTGTCTGTACTGTGGGAAGCCAAGTAAAAGATAAAAGGGACTATTTAAGGGTAAGGGTACCTACAGGAACAGTTTTACTGTCTTCATAGTCTTTATTGGCAAAATGAATATACGTTTTGGTTCTGGAATCTTTCATACGCAGTGAAACCGTATAAGTTCCTTTTTTCAGTGAACGGACATCCAGATTGATTTTGAATTCTGAGGAATCATTACCTGCAATAGAACGATTATCAATGGATGTTTCTATTTTCTGCGACTTTCCGGTATCCTGATCAGTCAGGATCAGAGAAGTATCAAACTTGATATATGCAGAGGAAAATCCCACATTTGATACAGTTATATATAGAGTGGCTGTATCACTGAAAACCGGATGAAAGTCAATGGAAGACTGCTTCATGACATAGCGGTAGCCCAGATGTGAATTGATGTAATCATAGCCGGTACATCCTGAAAAAACATCTGAAGCATCAGCGGTATTTCCGGTATATACAGAAGATTTCCATTTATCCAGAACGTCAGCATCATGCTCTGAATTAAGGTAAGATACATGCATCTGAAAAAGATCAGTTATGGCATTATCCAGATCATTGTATTCATTGTCTACAGTGACTTCACCGCCATTTGGGACATACTGGCAGAGTTTTTCCTGAAAAATCAGTTCTTCATTGCGTGTTCCTTGTTCATCAATAGCACTGTCGGATTGCAGAGGTGTGTCATCATAAGTACCCAGGTCATAGACGGAACCGAGCATACCGTCATTAAAAAGTCCCAGACGTGATTCCAGGGTGCCGTGCCATGCATTCGTACTTGAAAGGGGATTTCTGGTACGAAGAACACCGCGAAGCTGAGCCGGGGTGCGGACAGCCAGATAAATATCAGGAACGATATTCTGGTCAAGTTCTTCTATGATCTGCCGGATCTGATTAATATCATTATAATTGGAATTATTCATTTCTCCGTTATTACCGATCAGAGCTCCCTGAAGAATGTAAATACAATCTGCATAAGAATTTACAGTAGAGGAAAGTTGTGAAATATGTTTCTTTATCTGAGACAGATCAGATGGTTCTGAAGAAAGAGCCTGTCCGTCCCAGTCATACAGGAAACGGAGAACGACCTGTTTTTTCGCCCTGGTGCATTCATTTAATATTTTATTCAGTTGTTTCAAGGCATTGGTACTGATGCTGGTATTGGAATAATTTTTCAGATTGATTTCCAGGAGCATTAAAGGGTAAGGATTGTCTTTGCAGCTTTTTTTACACCAGGAGGCAGCTTTGGAAGGTTTCTGGCCATCTGAAAGAATATATCCGCTCATGCGGTAGAAGCCACGATAAGGGTTATCCAGAGACTGAGCAGATTCCTCAGTAAATGTAGGAGTATATTCTACGTTCAGATGCCGTACAGAAATTATATAATAAAGTGCGTACACGGCCAGTGCGGTACAGATAACGAAGGAAAGGCTGTGTAAAATAATGGACCAATTTTTTTTCATGGGTAAAAGAACTCCTTAAAAAGTATCTATACATACAATTATGAATTGACTATAATGTATTATAACCAAAAAGAAAGGATAAGTGAAGCTTGAAACAGAAATCCAGGACAGAATACTCGGTTATGAATACGACGGTAGCTTTTACTGCGCAGGTAGCAGCGATCCTGATGGGATTTTTTACAAGGGTTGTTTTTACCAGAACACTGAGTGAAGGGTATGTTGGAATCAATGGCCTGTTTACAGATATATTAAACATATTATCGCTATCGGAGCTTGGAGTTGGAACTGCGATCACATACGCCCTTTACGGACCTATCGCCAGGAATGATATAAAAAAACAGCAGATCCTGATGAGGATGTTCCGTACTTTTTACAGGATAACAGCAGGAGTTGTGCTTGGGGCAGGCTTATGTCTGATCCCGTTTCTTGATATTCTTATGAAAGACCGGCCGGATGTAGATCATCTGATCGTTATTTATCTGCTGTATCTTCTGAATTCCGTAGTTTCATATCTCCTGATCTACAAAAAGACTCTGGTGGATGCCTATCAGATGAATTATATTACAGTGATGTACCATAACGGTTTTCTTATACTGCAGGATCTGTGCCAGATCATTATTCTGCTGGTTACGGGAAATTTTATCCTGTTTTTGCTGGCGGCAGTTGTGTGCACGATCGGGGGAAATATCTGTATGTCCAGGAAAGCAGACAGTCTGTTTCCGTATCTGAAGGAACCCTGCAGAGATCATCTGTCTCAGGGAGAACATCAGGGGATCATGCGGAATGTAAGAGCAATGCTGATGCATAAAATTGGAAATGTGGTAGTGAATAATACAGATAATCTGCTGATTTCCAGTTTTGTAGGTGTTGTTACAGCAGGTATTTATTCCAACTATTTCCTCATTATAGGTTCTGTGCGTCAGGTGCTGGATCAGGCCATGCTGGGAGTTACAGCTAGTGTGGGAAATCTGGGAGTAACCGAAGGAAAAGAGAAGTTTAGCCAGATATTCGACAGACTGTTTTTTATAGGATATTGGTTGTTTGGATTTGCCGGCATTTGTCTGCTGGAGCTTTTAAATCCGTTTGTAGAACTGGCATTTGGTAAAAAATATCTGTTTCAGAAAGAAATTGTATTGATTCTTTGCATTAACTTTTTTATTAAAGGAATGAGACGTGCAGTACTGATCTTTAAAGAATCCATGGGGCTGTTCTGGTATGACAGATACAAGGCGTTAGCGGAGGCAATATTAAATCTGGTAATTTCTATTGCTTTGGTTACTCATTTCGGAGTAGTAGGTGTATTTGCAGGTACATTCTGCAGCACAGTTCTTACTTCTGTGTGGGTGGAACCCTATGTAGTCTATAAACACAGACTGGAGAAACCAGTATCTGCTTTTTTTATAAAATATGCGGGATACCTGATAGTTATGGCAGCAGTGTGGGGAATAACCGAATATTTTTGCCGATTTGTTAATGGACAGGCATTTTGGGTCCTGATATTAAGACTGGGGATCTGCCTGGTGGTACCAAATGCTTTGTTATGGCTGGTTTACAGGAGAACTGTGGAATGGAAAGAGTTATGGAGTCTGATACAGAGAATTATAAAAAAAGTTTCGGCAGGAGGTAAAAGGTGACAGCTTTGGAGAAAAAGCAGAAAAAAATTTCTGTGATCATACCGGTATATAATGCAGAAAAATATCTCAGGGAAACACTGGACAGTGTTATAAAGCAGAGCTATAACAACTGGGAAATACTTCTGATAGAAAATGGATCAAAAGACAAAAGTCCGGAGATTATCCGTGAATACGAAGCGCAATATCCGGGAATCCATATGCTCAAAGGACCTGGAAAAGGCCCGGGGCCTGCCAGAAACATGGGGCTTAGGTCTGCGAAAGGTGATTACATTGTATTTGCAGATGCAGATGATTATCTTCCGGATGTAGATATTTTCCGGAAATATATCAGTATGGCTGAACAGACCGGTGCAGATATTGTGGTAAGTAATTATGCCAGATTGTGGGAAAACAGAGTTCTTCCTGCTGTGAAACATGAGACATTTGCTCTGTGCAGCCCTTATTCAGAGGAATTTCGGTTTCGGGGATTCTTCTCTGTGGGAACGCTTTCCTATGTGTGGGGAAAGTTCTATAGAAGTGAATTTTTGAAAAAATATCAGATCATTTTCGGAAATATTTCTTATGCAGAAGATAAACTGTTCAACATGGAATGTTATATTTGTGATGCAAAGTATGTATTTCTGGAAGATACGGGCTATATTTACAGGAAAAATGATACATCAGTTTCATGGCAGTATCGACCTGATTCGACTCAGAACTGGTTCAAACTTGCCAATGAACTGAAAGGATGGATCGAGAAGAAAAATAAAGATCCCAATAAATATGCATCCCTGACCAGATATCTGATCTTTTTTGCTGTATTTTTTGATGCAAAAATGGAATATATGCAGCACAAAAAGTCCATATGGGCGATACGGAAAGTTTTGAAAAAATACGGGACGAATCCTTTGGGGAAAAAGGTCTTCAGTGAACTGTCGGACAGAAAGAGAAAACTGCAGCTGGATGAGAGAATGTGGAAAATTATGATCCGGACTTTTTCATGGGGAATGGAACTGCAGTGGTATGTGCTGCTGGCAACAGGGATTAAGATACTGGTTGCGCAGAGAGTGGATGAGAGACTTTCTGATACAGGTATGAGAGAATGAAAAACAGTGCCTCCCCATCTCAGGAGTCACTGTTTTCGAAAATTTTGACCAGTTTTGTCTTCTGGTTGCTTTTTTTAAAGTCATGAAGGGTCTGACGGAGAGTGGTATTCCGGACCGTGTAGGTGTTGCGGATAAAACAGAGGAAAGTAATGATCCAGAGGGCGGGCCACAGGAGCGGGAAGCGTCTGGCTCTGGGGAAGCGTACCTTCATCTGGACGTGTCCTTCTTTGAAATAAGTGAAGAAGTTGATTTTCTGGTATGAACTGCTTCCGATGAGTGATTGGGAAATGTCTGTTCCCATATCTCCATCTTTCAGAATCTGTGTTATGAAATCCTGGCAGTCATCTGGGGAATAATGTGTATTGGCATCTATGGAGTCAGGAAGTCCCAGATATTTTCGACAGCATTCCAGAATGATTTCGTAAAGGTGGCTGATCCGTGATTCTCTGCACCATTCGTGGATTCGGTGGAAATCAATTTCGTTTTCGTGGCATTTCAGATAAAAAGTGAAATCACAGAGAAGCCGGATGCCGAATCCGCTGTACAGATAATGTTTCAGCATATGATGGATCATATAAAAGACATATTCTGTAGGAGGAAACACGGTATAAGCGTATCCGTGGATAGTCTGAGTGGATTTCTTCAGGTTAGTCGGTGAGTAGATGGAATCTACAAGTTGATTGGCACGGTTGTACTGATATTGTCCGACAACGCGGTAATGAAGTTCCAGCAAAAAATGGCGGCCTGTCTTTGGAAAAGTATAACGATAAACCAGATGGTGATCATTAAGCTCTTCTTCAGGTACATACCCGCTGCTTTCCAGAACTGCCTGTGCGTTTGAAAGATCAGCAGGATCAGCCAGATATAGATCGAGATCTCCAAGCTTACGATATTCCGGGACTGGGTAACAGGCAGCCAGACTCAGACCTTTCAGAAGATAGCAGTCAATATTGTGGTCTCGCAAGAGAGATACGGTAAGCAGGGTGAAATGTTCGATCTGATAGTAGTTCAGCATCATGTTCTTTACCTGGGATTTCAGGAAAGGATAATTGGATACAGATTTGAGATATGGCAGTACATATGGAACTGTACAATGATTCTGGGCCAGCTCTGTCAGAGTCGGAAGATCAGCTGGATTTACAGATTCGGTTCTGTGGGAATCCGTGCATGCATTTTTTACTATCTTCAGATAGGTTTCGTATATTCGTTCCATAATGATCTCCTGAAAGTGTATAAGTTTGTTACTGGTACTGTGTGGACAGTGCCATGAAATAATAGTAAGTATACCATGAATATGTTTAGAAATAAAGGAAAAGGGAAATGAAAAAAACAGAAGGATATATTGTGAAGAGACTGGAAGATGAATATCTTGTGCTCCCTACAGGGAAAAGGACAGAAGAAGTGAATGAAGTGATCTCGCTGAGTGAAACAGCGGGGTTTATCTATCTGCATGCGGAAGAGGCAGAGAATATTGATGAGCTGGCACAGATAGTAGGAAAGGAATATGGCATAGACTCATCTGAGGTTTATGAGGATGTAAAAAGTGTGGTGAAAACTCTGCAGGATAAAAGAATTCTTTTGTAAAAAAGACGTTTATTTCTGGTGGATCCTGCGGAAAAAAGCTGTTAATCTGAAACAGAAAGGACGGAGCGGGAGCATTCCCAGCCATAATGAAGAAAGAAAACGGTAAACAGGATTTTTTACAGAGATTTCTTTGCCATTATGGATAAAAGCGATGAGTCTTCCTCTGAGCTGATCCGGGCGGAGAGGTCCCTCGACTTCGAATTGATTGTCACCTACCATATAGAAGCCGTCAGATGTTACCCGGCAGATGCGGTGAAGCACAAGGATTCCCTGATCCCGTCTGTAGAGGACAACATCATTTCTGCGACAGTCTGTGCTGTCAGCCTGCTGGATCAGTGCCTCATCCCGTCCTGGGATAAAAAGGGGATACATGCTGTAGCCCTGTGGTCTGATGCGGATAATATTTCCATCACGAAGCAATTGCTCCAGGTCGATTTTGTCTGAGTTCGGAGTTGTTGGGTTCATAGAAATCCTCTTTCCTGATAAATAGTATGTATAAAAAAGCGATTATTGCAGATTTGCAGATACAATAGAAGTAGATGTTTTTTAGTTCAGGTAAATACCTGGACAGGTGTATTATAGCATTCCTGTTGTAAAAGAACAATATGAATTCTGTGGATACAGAGGTTTGCTGGCAGGATGGGATAATGACAGTAATGAAAGAAAAAAAGGGGAAGTTTTCCGTAAGAATGCTTGACTTTCAGGGGTCAGATGGATATGATAAAGAAAAGATAAAACAAATAAAATGCTAGATTTTGAAGATATAAGAGGATAATTGAACATGAGAACATATAAAAAACCAGTAGTAACTGTTGATGCAGGAATGGCAGAGGGTGTTTACGCAGCAAGTGGTGCTTCTAAGGGAACTCTGAATGTAACATATTGTGGTGTATGGGACAGATGGGGACTCAATGGAGGCAAGGGTCTGGCACAGGCGGACTGGTCGGATATTGATGGAACTATCACGCTGACTATTAACTTTAATGACACAGTAGATGGGATCGAGACAGATGATGCTTCTGTACAGAAGTCCTGGTCAGGTCGGACTGCTACACTGACATTCGCAAGTACAGCAAGTAATCCGCTGACAATTGGAATTCATCTGAATCATGGAACAAGTATTGATAATCTGCAGATGACTGGATTCAGTTATTCTGTGAGTTAAGCAGTGAGATAAGGAAAGGGGATAAACATGAAAGTGTATGAGAAACCGGTTGTTTCTGTTGATGCAGGGATGACGGAAGGTGTGTATGCGGCAAGTGGAGCTGGTGGAATTAAGACTGGCAATAAAACAATTGCTGCTGATTGGGGTGGAAGTGGTCAGGCAAAATTTGATCTGGATTTAAGCAATGTTAATCTATCACAGTTAACAGTTGTACTGACATTTAATATGGATATTAGTAGTTGCTGGGGTGGTGGCGCAAGCGTAAGTTGCTCTGGTAAAACAGCAACGTTGACATGGTACAGTGCACCGACATCAGCTGAGATTACTGTACAGGCAAATGGCGATATTAAAAATCTGCAAATTACAGGTAGCTCATATTCCAATAATTAATGAAAGCACTTTCGAATAGGATTAAAAATATATAGGGGGCAGTTATTATGAAACAGTATTCTAAACCAGTAGTTTCCATAGACAATGGATTAGCAGAAGGCGTATACGCTGCAAGTGGAGCTGGATGTTATAAAGCAAGTGCATACATCCATCAGACACCACAGACAGGCAGAGGAGATTACAGAATTCAGGTAAATGGTCAGCATAATGCGGACCATACCAAAGAATCACAGGTATTAACAATTTCCTTCAACCAGAACGTTACATACGTATCCGGTGGAGCAGGACTGATTTCAGGAGATGGAACTCCGACACTGACAATCAGACTGAGTTATCATCAGAATCCAACTGATAATATCGGTTTCGGCGATCTGGTCGTAACATCTGACGCAGGTCTGTCAATTACCGGTGTAAGTATTTCAGACTAATGAGAGAATCCCCTCAGAATTCAATTCACATTCTGAGGGGATTTTTATACATATAGATAACAGATTATCCGGATCTTTAAATTAAAATTCTTTAGCCATTGCTGTTATCTCAGTTTCATTCAGTACCTCACATTTCTTATCCCGTATCGCATAAACCCTGGTACAGATATTTAAAACCGTAGGCCTGTGTGTAGTCACAATACAGGTTCTGGGATAGGTATCCTGCATAATATTTCGCAGTACTTTTCTTTCCGTAGCCACATCCAGCGCAGAAGTAGCTTCATCCAGCAGCAGAATTGGAGATTTGCGCAGCAGTGCTCTGGCAATGGAGAGACGCTGTGCCTGACCTTCTGAGAATCCGCCGCCCCGTTCTTTGATCGTGCTCTGGATTCCATCTGGCAGTTTTTCCACGAAATCCCATGCACAGGCAAGTCTGAGTGCTTCGATGATCTCTTCATCTGTAGCGTCTGGTTTTACATTTCGCATATTTTCCGCAATGGTTCCTGAGAACATGGTATTTCCCTGTGGCACATAGGAGAATAATTTTCTGGTAGAAGGTGACATCTCGATGGTGTGTTCATGATTTTCCCCAGCGCATACATGGGAAGAACCGGTCTGCGGCGCCAGAAGGGAAAGGATCAGGCGCAGCATGGTTGTTTTGCCCTCGCCGGAAGGCCCTACCAGAGCCACGATTTCATGGGGATAGGCTTCCATAGATGCATGGGCGAAAACAGAAGTACCGTTATGATAGGTATAGGTGAGATCCTGCATGTTCACACCGATACCTTCTGTTTTATACTGCTTTTCGAAGCGGCGCACAACAGAATCCTGACTGTAGTCTTCCTGAGGCATTTCCACGATATCCATCAGTCTTCCGGCTGAGATAGTCAGTGAAATCGCAGATGGAACCAGACTGACCAGTGAATTAACTGAACTTGTAAGTGTACCGGACAGAGACAGAAACATGGTCATGGTTCCGTAGCTGATGGCATTGCTCCATACACGGTAAATTCCCCATCCGTAGCAGCTGTAGGATACGACAAATCCGATAATGGACATGAGAACAGAGGTCAGAATGGACATTTTCTGGAAATCCAGTCTCATGTTAATATAATCTGTCTGAAGAGATTTCAGTTTATCAATATAAAAATGAATCAGGTCAAAAGCCTTGATCGTCTGGATATTGGAGAAAGCCTCCTGATTAAATCCATAAAGTTTTGCATTCATAGCCGCACTTCTTTGATTGTTATCACGCATTCGTTTCAGAAGCGGCTTCGAAAGCAGAGCACTGAAGGGGATTCCAAGCAGTGCAAAAAGTGCGAAAGTAGGGTCATAATAAAGCACGATTGCCAGTGCACTGATAAAACGAAAAGTATAAATGATCAGGTTGGGGATCCAGTTCAGGATTCCGCTTGAAATGTTGGAGGCATCGGAACTCCAGCGTGTCACCAGATCTCCGGTGTGGTAATCGGTCAGGGATTCCCATTCAGTGACCAGCATTTTGGCAAAGATGTCGTTCTTGATTTCGGAGTCAACCTTCAGGTTAATGAAAGTAGATGCATATCCGGATGCCTGCGAAACCAGAATGTTTGCGACAGAGAAGCCGATCATTGCGGCAAAGGTACTTATAAGTTTCCCGGTCTGGTGTCCGGTAATAATATCTACCAGATCTCTGGAAATCAGACTGGAAACCAGAGAGACACCTGTTCCGACCAGACCAAGCAGTGTATACAGGATCATGGCTTTCCAGTAACGTCTGCCGTACTGATAGATCCATAATGTCTGTTTCCACATTTTTTTCATGGTTCCCTGTTTCAGGTGCTTCCAGATCAGGAGTATTTTTTCTTTCATTGCAGCTCCTCCAGTTGATCAATGGCATTTTTCATCACGCAGGCGGCAGAAGCATTCTTTGTACAGAGAAGATGTAGTACCGGCACGCGGTCAGCGATTTCCCCGGCAAAGAAAAGATTTTCTGAAAGCTGGCGTTCAGTCCATGCAGGGGAGATCATGCGCTGCATGACACGGAGGACTTTTTCCGAAGGATTTAACTCTTCCAGATAATCTGTCTGCAGGTCGCGCCCAAGGAGGACAATTCCTCCGAGTTCATATGCTTCGGCAGTAAAAATACCGGAAGTTCCGCACCAGGGGATGCCATAGACGATGATATGATCCTCCTTTAATCCAAGAAGATTCAGGTCTCCGTTTAAATACGGTGTGTCAAAAAGCTCATGCCACAGAGCGGTGTGTGTGGATTTTCCCATTCCGGAATGACCGGAAAACAGCCATGCTTTTCCCTGATAGAGAACAGAAGCTGAGTGGATTGCAAACAGTCCGTTTCTTTGTGCTGTGAAAAGGAAAAACAGCCGTATGGCGTGAAATAAATTTTCTATATTTGTTTCAGAAACCTGTGGGTGGCAGTAAATCCGTACATAAGTACCATCTTTCAGCATATGAGCTTCGTAAAGATTCTGCATCTGTGGGAAAAGGACAACATAACGGTCGGGATTTTCAAAAACAGTCATTTCAGAATTCTGCAGAAGAACCTGTCCGTAACAACGACTGGGCGGAGGCGTGGTGACCAGTTCGATTTCCTGTGAGGTATCATCATCCGAAAATTCATGATAAAAAGGTTTGAAATTTGGGGAAATCAGTTCTGCAGAACCGTATAGTTTTATACAGATTCCTGCGATTATCATAGAGACAGAAGGGATTGATGAAATCAGGTGGAGATCTTCTGTGATCATTCCCATAGCTGTAAGCTGTGTCAGAAAATCCGTCACATCTTTCAGAAGTTCAGGAAGATAAGCCTCATCTAGATGATAAGTCCTGGCAAGTATTTCTGCCAGTTGATGCGGTTCGGCACCTTCATGATGCTGAAGTACATTCCACAGGAAAGTACTGGTCTCATTCAGCACAAAGCCTTTTTTCAGATCGGCAATCTGCTGACCATAAGGTAAGAGATAACTGATACCTTTGATTTTTCGAAGTGTATATCCGGGCTGACATTTGAACATGATAAAAAAGATTCCTTTCTTTTTCAAAGCCAATTCTTGTAAACTTATATATGTGTTGTGATGTCTGTGACTATAGCAAATTATAACACTGAGGAGGGAAGAAATACAAGCTATTGCCAATTGATGTACAAAAGTATAAAATAGTTTCAAAAGCAGGCAGTATCAGACTGCCGGGAATGTAAAGGAGGAAAAGCTTTTATGGACTTAAAGAAATTTGTGCTGGAAGGTAATCCTGTATGCAGAAAGGAAGCTGTGATCGTGGGCGATCATTTCAGGATTACAATGCTGACAACTGCCCTGATCCGTTTTGAGTACAGCGAAGACGGAGGATTTGAGGACAGAGCAACACAAATGGTATGTAATCGTGATTTCCCGGTGCCGGAATTCAGGGTGAGCGATGGCGGTGAGGAATTACATATTTACACCAAAGATCTGGAAATCCACTATGACAGGCAGAAATTTTCTCCAAGCGGTCTGATGATACGTGTTGCGGGTGGAAAAGCCAGCGAGCGTGTGTGGCATTATGGTGATGAACCAAAAGATCTGCTGGGAACAGCCAGAACCCTGGATGAAGCAGACGGTGAGATTTTGCTGAGTCATGGAATTATGTCCAGAAACGGTTTTTCAGTGCTGGATGATTCCCACACAATGGCTATGGGCGAAGATGGAATGGTAGAGTCACGTCAGGGAAACAGAGCAGACTTTTATTTCTTTGGATATGGTCACAGATATGTGGAATGTCTGCAGGATTTTTACAGATTATGTGGAAAAACACCTCTGCTTCCAAGATATACGTTCGGAAACTG
>SKEP01000307.1_pt1 | contig 33134 bp, 17 predicted proteins | sample 4826901 | NCBI WGS metagenome assembly SKEP01 (sample SAMN11008806, study PRJNA524170) | human gut metagenome | biome: Human fecal sample; material: Feces; isolation source: fecal sample from pouch patient p4, p43, p49, p54, p55 | host: Homo sapiens | place: Israel: Tel-Aviv | collected 2014-03-20
CCTGAAATTTCATGAAGTTCCTGATCATAAACCAGATATTTATAGCCTTCCTCAGTCGGTTGCACTGTTAAATACATACCAGACATTTTAAATTGTACGGTTATTCCCTCATAATTTTTTAATGCCGCTTTCCTGTCATAACCATCAAAAAAAGCCTTTGGACAATTACGTTCAAACTGTATCTTCTCCCGTCTCTCTTCTTCTGCATATTCAATTTCTGCATACATTTCTTCATAATCCATCACATTTGCATCTTCTATGGACAATCCTTCTTCCTCTAAAATATTCTCCATTGCTTCTGAAATAGAAATATTCGGATTATCGTAGACACCGCCATCCATTTCCAGATAATCCTTATCATAGAACGTATAATCATAACCGTCTTCTACCGTCTGAATTGTAAAATACTGATCTCCAATCTGGTATGCTATCTCTGTATCATGCACTTCCAGACTGTTGCCTATCTCTTTAAAAGTATTGTATATCTGCGGATTCAGCCAGCCTTCCACTTCCTGGCAATCATAGATCAGCGTATCTACTCCATTCTTGCACTGGATAAAATCAAGACTGCCTCGCAGCGGTGCCGTATTCTCAATTCCAAGAGCTTTCATTTTATGGTTAGGCAAAGAGTAATATGCTCCAAGGGCAGCTCCAAGATCCTTATATCTCTCAATCTTCATCCCACCTTTTGCTGCCAGATCTTCAATCACATAATATTGGTCAATATAATGATTTTCTGGCATTTTCAGATCAATGCCATTATTTTCTCTGACTTTATGTATCTCGAAAAAACTGAATTTCTGTTCTTCCCCCCGCAGATTCTGTCCGATCAGTGTCGGCTCCCATGTATCCGTACTGATTGGCTGCTGTTCCATGATTTTCATAACTGTTCCGTCTGCCAAGATAACGGTTGCCTGTCCTGGAAGATTCATCAGGTCATATACTGTTGCACCATTTTCTTCCAGATATTCTGAAATAGCTTCCCTGGCTCCTTCATCAAATCCATGCCAGATGTCCTCTGCCACCAGTGTTCCATTTTCCGATACGATAATATCTGCCACATCCTGACCGTATTCTTCACTCCGCATCTGGAAGAATCGCTCCCCATGATAAGTTTTCATATCAATCGCATACCATGTACCTGTATGTCCGTCTGCTTCATACCCTCTTGTAGTTTCAGTGATATGCTGATTTTTCACGCCAAGCACCTCTTCCAGTTTCCGGGTGCGGATTTCGTTTCTTGCCATATCAATGAAGCCATTCAGGACTGCAGGATGGCTTTCCACAATATAATCTCTGTTCAGATCCATTCCCCTGCTGATATTTTCCGGAATATCAATGCCATCTGCCCACTGCTTATTGCCATCAGAAAATCTTCCATCATGGGAAAGCTGTTTCAATGTATTTGCCAGAACAAAGGCAACTCGTTCTTCCCCATATTTTTCAATCACACCTATTGCAGTATCCGCTTTCAGGCTCATGCCATCAAAGTTTTCTGCGATTGCCTGTTCGATTGCATTTTTACAGTCGATATTCAGTTTTCTGGAATCCAGGTAAGCATCTACATTTCTCTCCTGCATAGCCTTTTCCAAAGTTCCCATATAAACTTCCGGATACGCTTTTACAGGATTGGCATTTAACATTTCAACTCTCTGTGCCACAAAGTCCGGCAGTTCTGTAAATCCAAAGGAATCCACATAGTATGCGGTTAATCTGCCGCCCCGGTTCATAATGATCACATCACTGACTGACATGGAATGCCCGGTAAAATCGTTTGGACGTTCTATATTAAATCGCTCAAAAAGGTTATCCAGTGTCGTAGCATCTCTCAGTCTTTCACTGTAAACCATCTGATAGTCTTTACCATCTACGGTAAATCCCATTTCTTTTGCCGCTTCCAGACTTAAAAACTGATACCCTCTTTCTTCCTGTCCGCTGTTGATCTGATAAATACCATAACGGTTTCCATCGCTTTCCAGAAGAAGCGTTTCTTTGATCTTTACTTTTTCTTCTGGTGTCATAACCATTTCCTGGCTTCTCCGGTAATTTTCCCATTCAAATTTCGTCACTCCGAATAACCCGTCATGCTTTAAAATATCCAGTTCCAGATTCATAACCCTCTGCGACTGCTCCTGACCGCCAATTGCTCCGGTCAGCCCGTAAATCGTTACTCCCTCATGGTGCAGTTCCACTGCCCGTTCCCTGGTAAGCGGAAGCATACTTTCTGAATAAAATCCGGCTTCATGCAATTCTGATAAACCGATCATCGAATCCGGCAGACTGTCAATCTGTTCCTCCGCTTCTCCAATCAGTTTTAGTACCGCTTCCCTGTTTCCATCCAGAATAGATTCTGCAAGATTCTCTGCCAGTTTTTCCGTCGCTTCCCTGTCATCCAGTTTATAAGCAAAATTCACGATAAGGTTTCTCTGGTCATTGCTGAAAATCGTCCGTTCCTGTTCCAGACGGTTGATGGTCTGCTCCGCATACTGCATGACACTCAGTTCTTCTGTCTGCTCCACAGCAGTTACTTCCTGCTCTGGCCTTTCGATATGAAGTTCCTTGAGTTTTTCCTCAATCTGTCCGATCATATCAGCAGAAGTCTTACGGATGGTGTCCATAGAAGCACGAAGCTCTTTCATATTTTTACCGGAAGACCAGCTCGCAATATAGGAAAAGGAATACTCCGATGTATCCAGTCCAAAATGGTTGCATACCACATAGGCAACACTTTCTGCTTCCACTTCCCTTGTAAGCTGGTCTTTTACGATGCCCTCTGCTTCCATCTGGTCACGATCATGCAATACTGCATGTGCCGTTTCATGCACCGCTGTTTTCATGGTCTGTGCTTCACTCATGCCAGGCTGGACAGCGATATATTTATCGACAAGCTGATAAAAGCCTTTCGCCTCCCCATCAATCTCAATAAAACGGATGGGAACCGGGGCAACCGTTTTCAGTGCTTCCATAAAATCATGGTAGATCAGAACATCCCCCTCCAGTTCTGATACCTCAAACTCTGGAATCGGTTCTCCTGTGGTCTGACTGACATCAAATACTGTCGTAACCCGGAATCTTGTAATGACACGCTCTACTACTTCTGTTTCCGGCTGTCCATCTTCCCCGATCACAATCTCTCCTGTTTCCGGATCAGTTTTTTCAATCTCCTGTTTCTCTTTAAACGGAGCCGGGGCAATGATCTGGATGCCTTTTTCCCCTCTTTTTACCTGCCGGTTAAATTTCTTCTGCCATGCCTGATACCCCGCTACCAGTGTCGCTTCCGGTTTCTGCATGGCGATCAGCAGAGTATTATTGAAACTGTAATTATGGAACTTTGCCATTGTATTCAGATATTCGGTATACTTTTCTGATGTGAATATTTCTGCAACACCCTGTTCCAACTGCTCTGTAATCTGCTTTAATTGTTCTTCTCTGTTTGCCATAATCAAATCCTCCATAGAAAAATCCCGCCAAAGCTCTGGTCACTCTGACGGGATACCCTTTATAACTCCTGTTCATGTTTCTTTTTAGGTTTCTGCTGTGTTTCTCTTGTCTGCTCCTGCTGTTTCTGTTCTTTCAGTCTTTCCAGAATAGATGTTTTATGAACACTGTCAGCAATTCTGTCCTGTCGTTCCTCCGGCATGTTTACTTCCGGGTTTTCCCCGATTCCCTCATCTGCCAGAAGATTTTCTCCCCCTTTCTCATCCATGTTGAGCATGGCATTTAATTCTGCCAGACGTTCCATTTTTTCACTCAGTTCCGCTTCTTTCGGGAATGGCTTCTGCACCTCTTCCTGTGCGGTCTTTAACTGCTGTTGTACCGTTTCCAGATTCTGCTCGGTATCTGCCAGCTTTTTCCCGATTGCAGAGAGTGCATTATGAATTCTCTGGATATTGCCCAGAGTATCCTTTCCGAACTCAATTTTATAAGAACATTTTCCCTTGATCGTCATGGTATAAGTATTCGACAGGAAATTATATTCTGAAGAAAGTGCAAAACCATGATATTCCCCGATCTGCCCTGCTGATTTCACGGACTTCAAGCCGGATGCTGCTGAAAGTAGTGCAACTCCCGCTTCTTTTTTATCGGTATACAGCTTTCCACCGACTGTCATTGCAAAGTGGTCATTATCCTGTAAATCTATTCCTTTAACCACATCTGCATCCACACGCATACCGGCAATCTTCTCTTTTAATGCGGTAATCTGTACTGGATACCGCTTTGCAATATCCGATTCCAGACGATAGATCTGACTGGTGTGGTTTGCTTTCAGAAGTTTCAGTTTACTTACCTGCACATCCAGATCCATCTTTTCTTTGATGTATTCGTTTCCTGTTGCCAGTGCCTTGATCTCTGCATAAGATAGAGCTGTATCATCTACATCTTCACAGGCACGCACCGGGGATTTACTGGTCATGATCTGTGAAATAAACTTCTGCTTGTTTTCCAGAATCTGCCACATGTACGAATCGAACGTATTTTCCGTTACATACCGGAAGATTTTTACCTTGTCATTCTGGTTTCCCTGTCTGAGAATACGTCCCTCCTGCTGTTCCAGATCAGACGGTTTCCAGGGGCAGTCCAGATGATGCAGTGCAAGTAATCTGTCCTGGACGTTGGTACCAGCACCGAGTTTCGGAGTAGAACCCATCAGGATTCTTACCTGTCCGGCTCGCACCTTTGCAAACAGCTCCGCTTTTTTTACTTCCGTATTGTACTCATGAATAAATGCGATCTGCTCTTTCGGAATTCCCCGTTCTACCAGCTTGTTTCTCACATCATCATAAACATTGAACGTTCCATCAGTTTTCGGTGTGCTGAGGTCACAGAAGATCAACTGGGTAGCCTGTGTATCTTTTCCGTCCTCCCATACCTGGAAAGCATTCTCCACACAGGCATTTACCTTGCTTTCCCCTACATCTGGCAGCATATCATTTAAAAGCCTCTGGTCTAATGCACATTTTCTTCCGTCATTGGTAATCTTGAGCATGTTATCTACCCTTGGATCTACCACACCGCCACGAACCTTTTCTGCACGTTCTGAAAAGGCTTCCACCATTTCTTTCTGTTCCTCACTTGGCATTAACACTTCATTGATATATTCTGCTTCCGGTACAGGAAGATTCAGCATGTCCGCAGTCTGAATATCCGCAGCTTCTTTAAATATAGAGATCAGCTCTGGAAGATTAAAGAAACGGGCAAATCGTGTTTTTGCACGATAACCCGTCCCTTCCGGTGACAATTCGATTGCCGTAACTGTTTCTCCAAAAGTTGCTGCCCACGAATCAAAATGTCCCATTCCCATATTCATTAAAGTATCATACTGGAGGTATCTCATAATGGTGTATAATTCAGTCATACTGTTTGATACGGGTGTTCCCGTTGCAAACGTGATTCCCTTTCCCCCGGTAATCTCATCCATGTACCTGCATTTCATAAACATATCTGAACTTTTCTGTGCATCGGTCTGTGAAATGCCTGCCACATTCCGCATTTTTGTGTATAAAAAAAGGTTCTTGTAAAAATGTGACTCGTCCACAAACAGCCTGTCCACGCCTAATTGCTCAAAAGTCACCACATCATCCTTTCGTGTCTGGTCATTCAGTTTTTCCAGTTTTGCTTTCAGGGTTTTCTTTGTCTTTTCCATCTGCTTGATCGTATACTGCTGTCCCGCTTCCTCTTTTGCTGCTTCAATAGAATAGGTAATATCTGCGATCTGATCTTCCAGCAATGAAATCTGCCTTTCCCTGGAAAGCGGGATTTTCTCAAACTGGCTGTGTCCGATAATGACCGCATCATAATCCCCTGTTGCGATTCTGGAACAGAACCGTTTTCTGTTTGCCGGTTCAAAGTCTTTCTTCGTTGCCACCAGAATATTTGCTCCCGGATATAAGCGTAAAAAATCGCTTCCCCACTGTTCCAGCAAATGGTTCGGAACCACATAAAGACTCTTTTGTGCCAGTCCCAGACGCTTGCTCTCCATACCGGCTGCGATCATCTGGAACGTCTTGCCTGCACCTACACAGTGTGCAAGCAGGGTATTATTTCCATAAAGGATATGTGCCACCGCATTTTTCTGATGCTCCATCAGCTTAATTTCCGGATTCATTCCGACAAACTGAATGTGACTGCCATCATATTCCCTTGGCCGGATGCTGTTAAACCGTTCATTATAAATTTTGCAGAGTGTTTCCCGTCGGCTCATATCCTTAAAAATCCACTCTTTAAACTCTTCCCGGATCAGTTCCTGCTTCTGCTGTGCCAGGGTGGTTTCTTTCCGGTTCAGTACCCGGTGTTCCCCATCCGCATCATGTATTGTGTCATAGATTTTTGTGTCACGCAGATTCAGTGCATCCTCCAACAACCTGTAAGCATTTGCCCTTTGTGTTCCGTAAGTTGCGGTGGAAAGCGGGTTATTGCTGCTGTCCACGTTCTTTCCTTTTACGTTCCATTGTCCGGTCACTTCCGCATACTGTACTTTGATACGCTCATAATTGATATGCTGTCGTGGTGTATGGAATGTTTCTGCCATGAACTCTGTAATATAGTCCGGCGAAATCCATGTTGCACCAAGCCTTGCTTCAATCTCGGAAGCGTCCAGATCTTTCGGCTGTACCCGTTCCAGTGCCTGTACATTGACCATATATTCCGGGTGGTTCTCTGCAAACTGCTTTGCAATGTTCAGCTTCTCCCTGACATTCCCGGAAAGATACTCGTCGGATGGCTCCCATTTATCCGTAAGCGGATTCTTGAAGATAACACCCGTAAGCTCCTCTGTGACCTCTTCCTCTGTTTTCCCGGTAAGCTCCATCATATAAGGAATATCCACTTTTGCCTTTTCCCCGATAGATACCGCCAGTGCCTCACTTGCAGTGTCTACCGATGTTACCGGCTCTGCCCTGCGGATCGTCCTTTTCGTAAATATGTCTGCTTTCCGCTTCAACTCGCCCTTTTCGTCCAGAAATTCAAGGGAAGTCAAAAGGCAATAGCTGCTGTCCATGCTGAACGCCCTTTTATTTGCATTGCTGCTGAGTAGTCCATACTTGGCAGTAAAGCTGTCATAAACCCGGTTCAATTCAGCCTGTAAGCTGGCGACCTCTTCATCACTGCATTCTTCCAACTGCCGTTCCAGAAGCCTGTTTGTTGCATCCCGGATAGCAACCATACCTCTGACACGCTCGCCTGTCACAACGGGAAGTTCCATCTTATTCATAACAGAATTTTCCCTGTAATAAATGTCCTCTCCGACAAGTGCAAAGCTGAAATTCTTAATATCCGGATTTGCCGGTATGGATACTACCTGTTCTTCCAGTTCCGTATCTGAAATCTCCTGCTCTGTGATGGTTCCCTGGATATGCTTTACCGCTTCTTTTAACTGCTCTGCCAGATCTGCTTCCGCTTTTGCCTTTACTGTTACTTCCTGTTTTCCGTACTGGGTACTTTCTGTTGTGAAATCTCCAAGCACCATTTCCGGATGATTAGCAAAATAGGAATTGACTGTATAACCTTCTGGTGTGGTTTTTAACTGTACCCAGTCTGGTTCTGTGATCGCAGCCCTGTCCCTTTTCTGGAAAAACAGAATATCCGCAACCACACTGGTATTGGCATTTCTCTGGAAAGCATTGTTCGGTAAACGGATCGCCCCAAGCAGATCTGCCCGGTTTGCGAAATACTGTCGGACTTCCGGATTCTGCTTATCCATCGTACCGCTTGATGTGACAACTGCCACCACTCCACCCGGACGTACCAGATCTAAGGATTTTGCAATAAAATAATCATGGATCATAAAATGGTATCTGTCATATTTGCGGTCACTGACCTGATATGCCCCAAACGGTACATTTCCAATCACGCAGTCAAAAAAGCTGTCCGGGTAACTGGTTTCCTCAAATCCTTGTACTGCAATCCTGTTCTTCTGGTAAAGCTGTTTTGCAATCTGCCCGGAAACCGGATCAAGTTCTACGCCATACATACTTGCAGCACTCATACTTTCCGGTAAAAGTCCCATAAAGTTTCCTACTCCACAGGACGGTTCCAGTATATTTCCCTGTTTCAGTCCCATATTTCCAAGTGCTTCATACATAGCCTTGATGACTGTCGGAGAAGTATAAAAGGCATTCAGCGTTGATGCCCTTGCTGCACTGTATTCTTCTGGTGTGAGGACTCCTTTTAACTGCGTATATTCCTCTGCCCAGGCACTGTTTCTTTCTTCAAAAGCCTGTGGAATACCGCCCCATCCAACATATCTTGACAACACTTCCTGTTCTTCCGGTGTTGCCAATCTCTGCTCCTGTTCCAGTTCTTTCAGCAGCCGGATAGCTTCCATATTTGCTTTAAACTTTGCTTTCGGACCGCCAGCACCAAGGTCATCGTCCGTAATATGGAAATTATGAAGTTCCTGTTCCTGCACCTGTTCATTCTGCAGATATGGTAAAAATTCTCCCTCATAACCAAACAATTCGTTCTCCCCTGGAATATAATTTCGTCCGGTTTCCATACACCGGAAAATATCAGCTTTTGATGAACCACTTGCTTCGTAGAATCCTGCATAGGAATATAAAATATCATCTTCTCGCTCGTAAGCAGTCAAATGTAATTCTGTATTTCCCCTCGTCTGGTTTACCAGTTCTTTTCCTTCCAGACCTTGAGGAAGAACACCCACTGCTTCAAAATGATACCCCTGATATTCAAATATATTCTCATCCCATTGTTCCTGCACGATTACGGATTCCGGCTCAAACTCTGATTCTGGTTCCCCTTTTTGTACCTCCTCCATTTCTGCAGACGATTCTTCCACTTCTGATTCTTCTGGTTCGGAAGCACTCACAATATCAAATAAAGACATCTGATATCCATTTAAGACATCTGCCTGATCTGGTACTTCCTGTGTCGGGAAAATCGTATAGCTGCCTTCCACATACTGATGTACTTCCGTCAAAAGCTGTAATTTCTTCTCATAAGTTTCATTCACTGATTCAAAATCCAATGGCAGCATTGCCAGTGCATCGTCCATCGCCTGTAACAATTTCTGCGATTGCTCCGAATCATTCAGCATAACAGGAAGTTCTTTTCTTGCTTCTTCATTAAAGAAATCCTGCTTGAACGGACGCTCGATTTCTTCTGGCAGCCTTGCATAAAAACTGATCACTTTTCCTGCAATCCGTTCCCTCTCATATTCCGGCATACGGGAATAATCTGCGGAACGTAAGAACTGCTGGTTATCAATCAGATAGCCGATTCTTTTTGCAACTTTTGCCCAGGGCAGCAACACCGAAGTATCTGGATTCCCATAGTCCCCTCTCTCCAGCTTCAAACCTTTCCCATCATAATCTGCATGTGAATTGTCTGCTCCACATAAAGCATGGCTCTGACCGCCTATCCCATATTTTTCCTTGATAAAATCTGTCCTTGCCTTATCATCTCCATTCAGAAGATAAAAAGAATAGGTAGAAAGCCTTCCATCCGAATACGGACCGCCACCGGCAAGAAAAGCATCTATTTCATCTTGAGTAATAAATACCTTATGTTCCTGCCATGCGAATTCATCTCTGGCATTATATGGAATTACTTCTGCTGCAAATTTCTGAAACTGACCGGATATTCTGATTGGATTATAGGTGCGGAACCGCATAATGCTTTTATCTTCCTCATAAGCCATTGCCAGTCCTTCCAGACGCTCGTTCAGATCTGCCAGCCACTCCGGATCTGTTAGTTTCTCTTCCAGATAATCAGTAATTTCCGGATAAATACTGTGAAGATATGGTAAATCCTCTTCATCAAAGACAAGTTCTGCTACACCCTCTGCCATATCCGCTTTCATATAGGCAAGTGCCTGAGCATGTTCCTTTATCGCATTCTCCCTTGCAACATCAAGTACGGACTGCGGTGCATACTCGCCTTGTTTCAAAAGCTGATGGATACGGCCACTCACATCTTTCCAGGACAAAAACGCTTTATCCAGAATCTGATCGGTAACGGTATGCCCTACTGCAATCTGCAATCCAGTTTCATCAAACCAGACCGAATACTCCATACCATTGATTTCAAATCCCTTTCCACCAGTCCCATACTCCCGCTTCACAAACTCCGTATATTCCTCCGGTGTCTGTTCACTCATAAAATTATAAATGATACGAAGCTGGCTCTTGCTTCGGTTTCCTCCGGTTCTTAAAACCTCATCGACCACCTCACTTGGAATGGCAATCTCCCCAGCGTAGAGGGCAGCTATTCTGTTTTCGATTTCCCTTTTCTGTTCATTTACAGATGGAAGTTCGGGCAAAGATAAAGCAGAGGCAATTTCTTCCTCTGCTTTACTTAACTGATCTTCACTTGTGTCTTCAATTAGCTGTACACCAATTCCGTCAAGATGCTCTCTTCCGCTGTTGCCGTCAGATTGTTCATATGTGCTGTCCACGCCATCGGGTTCTCCTCTTTCGATGGTGCCGGATTCTTCTCCAACAGTTTCGCCATCTGTACTTCCAATCTCTTCTGTGCTGTTTTCTCGATCTCTTCCAGATGGCTGTTCAGTTTCCCAGTCAGTAACAGGCTCTGATACAGGCTGTTCTTGTGTTCCTTCAGAAATGTCCTCCGCAGCATTCCGTATTTCCCAATCTGTACCTCTGTCTCCTGGATTGTCAGATTCGGAAACAGATAATCCCCTTTGCGATGATATGTCAGTTCCATGCTCATTTCCTCCTTCATCTTCCTGTGAATATTCGTTTTCTATGATTCTGTTGTTGTTTTCTTCGCTTTTACGAATTAACGTGTTAAATTTATTATAATTCCTTTCCTCAGAATTTTCAATACCCTTTTTCATTTCTTCTAATGAAATACGGTGTACAAATCTTCCAATATCCACTAGCACAGACTCACTGGCCATGCTCGTCGCATTTCCAATAAATGTCAGCACTGATAAACTGTTATAGTCTGTGATATGTACGAAGTCCATTTCTTCCTGCCGTTCCAGCGGATCAAGTCCGCATCTGGAAGCCAGCGTATAATAAATGCTGTCTGTCAACAGACTGCGAAATTCGCTGCGTATGGTATCTTCTTCCAGTTCCTCCAGGTATGTTCCTTCCGTCACATATGTCAAGCCATCCAGGTATTCATCCAGATTTTCTTCTACCATATACTTCGCTGTTGCCATCAGTGCATCAGAAAGATTTCCTGTATCTTTAGCTTCCAGTCCATAAACTTCTTCTAAATGGTTTAATAACTCCTCCTGTTGCTTCTCCTGCAACCGCCACAGGTAAGGGGTTCTTCCACCTTTTACCTTATGAGTATCCTGAATATCAAATACATATCGGAGTCTTGTTTTCTGCATGGTTTCATCCAAAAGAGCAATTCCCTTTGCTCCTCGGTTTACCCACCGCAGCATTTTTTCATTCCATAATTCCAGCGAAGCACAGGCAGTTGCTTTTGGACGCTGTGCGTGGATCAAAAGCTGATCCATAAATGGATACCTGTATAACCTGGCTGCGGTATCCAGATAATTCATCCAGTCCCTTGGTGAACTGCTGATATGGGCTGCATGATATTCTGCAAGTCCACGTATCTCATCTAAACGAGCCATAACCTATTCCTCCTTCTGGCTGTGCTTTATTTTTTCTTTTTAGGAAATTCCAGACTGAATCTGGCTTTTCCATCTTCTACCCCAAGTACAAGATCAGCATCAAATTTGCTGTCCTTTTTCTTGGAATACAGTCCTTTTACATGGGTACGTCCCTTTTTCAGAAGATCCACTGCCATCTTTTTATCCATTGATTTTTTCATGCTTTCCAGAAACCTATTTGACTTCCATAAAGCAAACGGACAACTTCTGTCAGAACAATAATAATTGGTCTTACCTTCATATACATCGGAACCGCATATCGGGCATTTCCCAATTACTTCCCTTGCAGTCTGAAAACGATTCCGTTCTTCTTCTGGAATCGCCCTGCATACTGAAAGAACCTCGGTAATCATAGATACAATCCCATCCATAAATTCATCATCGTGGATTTTTCCCTTTTCCATCATCAGAAGCTGATTCTCCCATTCTGCTGTCAGGCTTGCGGATTTCAGATTCTCCGGCATTACATGAATCAGCTCACAGCCTGCCATCGTAGGAAAAATCTGTTTTCCTTTACGTTCTGCATACCCGGAAGATACCAGCTTCTCAATAATATTGGCTCTGGTTGCCGGTGTCCCCAATCCCTTTTTCTCTGTTTCAGAATCAAATTCCTTATTTCCCGCTGTTTCCATTGCAGCAAGCAGAGTATCTTCGGTAAACATCTTCGGCGGAGAAGTGTAATGTGTACTCTTCTCTGCTTTCACAGAGTCAAGAGTCATTCCTTCCTTATATCCTTCTGGAAGTTCTGTCTTATTATCCGGTTCATCAGATTTCTTATCCTTTACACAGTATTTCCGAAAGGCTTCTTCCACTTCTTTGAAGCCCATCTGCACAGGCAACTTTCCTTTTGCAGTAAATTCATGTTCTTTGCACTGTACGGAAATTTCTGTCTGCTCATAAAGGTACTCTTCCCCTGTTGCCTGAACAAGCTGCTGTCCGATCAGCATCAGCAGATTTTTCTTTCCACCGGAAAGTCCTCCCATGCCTTTTTCCATTGCTTCTTTTGTCGGTAGGATTGCATGATGATCAGATACCTTTGCATTATTAACCACACGATCTATGTTTCCCCTAATCTGTCCAGATTCCAGAAACGGAAGAAAATCTGTCATGCTTTCGGCAAGCATTTTTACCGTTTCTTTCATATCCTCGGTTACATACTGACTGTCTGTTCTCGGATAAGTAACCATCTTTTCTTCATACAGTTCCTGCAGCATATCCAATGTTTTCTGTGCAGTGTATCCGAAAAATCGGTTTGCTTCCCTCTGCAGACTGGTCAGGTCATAAAGTTTGGGCGGAGAAGTCTTTTTCTGTTCTCTTTTCACTCTGGTCACAACAGCTTCTGTCCCATCACAAAGTTTTCTTAATTCTTCCGCTTCTGTTTCAGACTGAATATTTTCTGAAATTACCGCAAGTCTTCCATCTGACAGGGAAACCTTATAATAGGCTTCTTTCTTGAAATGCTCAATTTTCTCTTTTCTTTCCGTCAGCATAGCAAGCGTTGGTGTCTGCACTCTGCCAACTACCAGACGTTTAAAATATCTGGTTGTGTAAGCTCTCGTTGCGTTCATTCCGATCAGCCAGTCCGCCTGTGCCCTGCATACCGCAGCATTACAAAGCCCTGCATATTCTCTCCCGTCAGTTAGGGACTGAAATCCTTTCTGAATGGCTTCATCTTCCATTGAGCTGATCCACAGACGCTTCACTGGTTTCTGACAGCCTGCCAAATCATAAACTCTTTTAAAAATCAGTTCTCCTTCTCTTCCGGCATCACAGCCATTGACCAGATATGCTACATCTACCCGGTTCATTAAGCTGCATAGCACATCAAACTGCTTCTTTTTATCCTCTGACACCTGCACTTTCCATACTTCCGGAATGATCGGCAAATCCTCAAACTGCCATTTTGCATATTTTTCATCATAAATTTCCGGTGGTACATATTCTGCCAGGTGTCCCAGACACCAACTGACAATGCAACTGTTCCCCTCCAGATACCCGTCCTTTCTCTGATAAGCAGATAAATTTTTTGCAAGGCTCTGTGCCACGCTCGGTTTCTCTGCGATCACTAAAAATTTCGCCATGTTTTCCTCCTGTTCCTGTCAAAAAGGCAGTCCATAAAGAACCGCCCTTTCTCCATACCTTATGCTTTTTTGTTATTTCTGCTGATCTTCCGCATTTTCTTCATCTTCATTGATGTAACTGTCATCAGCAAATTCCAGGCCTTCCTCTACAATACCGTCCTCTTTTTTCTTTCGGAATTTACTTAAAACAAAAGCAGCTAAACCACCGAATACCAGTACAATGCCGCCGCCCAGGATCGCAGAACCAAACATTTTATTACCACCGGATTCTGGATTCACTTCTGTTTCTGGCTGTACGGTAGTTTCTGGTTCTGGTGCTGCAGTCGTTTCCGGAAGAACAACTGCTGATTCCTCTTTTTTCTCGGTTTCCTCGTTTTCGTCTAAGAACTCTGCCAGATCATTTTCATCTACCAGTGACATCATGTACACGTTCTCGGAAGTACCGGAACGGTCAATGACCATATAAAAGGTATTTCCATTCTTTGTCTGTACAGTCAGAAACTGCTTGGAACTGTCATTCTCCTTATCATCCACAAGCTGTCCGTTTCCCGGTGTGGAAAACGGTGTTTCCTCTGTGGTAGGCTGCTCTGCCGGCTGTTCTTCTATCACCTGTTCCACTGCTTCTGTCTGCTCTGCATTTTCATTTGCCTGTGCAAATGCAGTCACACTGGCAGAACCCATCAGTATTGTTGACGACAACATAATCATCAAAATTTTTTTCATTACTTTATTCTTCATCTTCCAAATCCTCTCTTTCTTCTATCAGTCCGGTTAACATTTCGCTATCCATATTTTCTTCTTTCTTTATACCTGTTTCAGAACTATCCATAGAAAGATTGCCCTCTTCATCAAACTGCATGGTAACTGTTCCGTTCTGAATTCCATCCAGAAAAGTCAGCATCTTTCGGCTATCCATTTTCATGGAACGGATTGCCTTAATGATTTCTGCATCTTCCATCTGCTTTTTCTGGATTCTCAGTTGCCTTACATGCTCCTGCAATTCCAGAATCTTGTTTTCAGTTTTCTGAATATCATCCAGAACCTTTTTTAATCGCATATTCATCTCTTATTCACTCCCTTCTAGTGAAGTCTGCCAAATGCCATAAAATGTTGCTGCCAGTAAGAACTTGCAATGCTTGTATACTGAATCGGATTCCCGCAATGAATCATCATGTTATTTCCTACATAAATTCCAACATGGCTCGCTCCCGGCGTATCATAAGTTCCCTGGAAAAAGATCAGATCTCCCGGTTTTGCATCAGATGGAGATACATAGGAACAATAAGAACGAAGTCCGTCCGCTGTTGTTCTTCCCACGTTCCATCCATTTCCGCAATTATTGATTACCCAGCATACAAAACCAGAGCAATCAAAACTGGTAGATGGCGATGCACCGCCCCAGACATACGGATAACCCAGATATTTTTCCGCTTCCCGGATCATCTTGGCAAACTGCGGATCAGAAAGTGCTTCTGCCGGAATATCATATCCAAAGCCTGCCCCACCTGTCGGAATTGTGTTAAGGTCAAACAGATAATCACGATTTCCATAGTATTTGTTGTAAGCGTCATACTGCTCCTGTTCCTTGTCTGTCATACGGTTTCTTAAAACTGCATCCAGGTTATGGTTCGTAAGTGTTACATCCAGCCGGTTCACTTCTCTTGTTGTCGTTACTTCCACTTCCTGACTTCCATTGCTGTCTGCTATGTATGCTTCCCAGGTCTGATGCCCATGTGCTGACGCAGAAGCATGATCGCCGTAGAATACATCAAACTGCACACCATACTGTGCAAAATTTCCGGTATCCTCAACTACATACTCCACACCATTCATAATGACATGGGTTCCCATTGGCACAAATGGATTAGAAGCATCCACCGCAATCGTGTGATTCGCCTGTGGATACGCTCCACTTGCAGTCGGGCCTCCACTCCACTGCCCGCAACAAATCGGACAGTTGCAATATCCACTGGTCACAACCTGTCCCAGTGATTCTCCAACCCTGACTGTTTTCTTTTCTGTTACGGTTTCTCGTGTTGAATCCGTATATAATCCATACTGTTCCCTGAAAATCTCCTGAATCTCATCCGCAACCTCGGCATAGGTAAAACCGCCATACTTGACTGTCAAATAAGAAATAAGCTGATACGGGTTGTGTCCGATCTCATCAATCTGGAACTGGAACTCGTCATAATCGGAATGGTTTGCTTTCATCTGATTGATCTGCTCATTCAGTGCATTTTCCAATGCCACATAAGCATTTTCCGCAGCATAAATATCCTCATCCTCACTGGAATAACTGGTAGAAATAATAGCATTGGAACTGCCCTGGAATAACGCAGCACAGCTTGACAGGCTCGTTGCCATTAACGCAAACAGCAGCACCAGAACTCCTATAGACAGGAGGATATTTCTGTTCTGTGCCACAAGCTCCTTGACCGCAGCTTTGGCTTTTTCCGTAAATCGCTGTGCGTTTACAAGCACTGCGTCTTTCACAGCTTTTCCCTGTTTCGCAGCCTGATACTGCTTCTGGTAACGCTTTTTCTGCAATAATTTCTTTAATGCAGACTGTTTCTTCTGCTCTGCTTCTTTCTGAACCGCCTTTTTTGCTTCATTGGAAGCACTGGTGCTAAACTGCAAACGGGATTTTTCTGTTTCTTCCAGAACAGATTCCCTTAACCGATTATTTCTCTGTCGTTTTTCTTTCAACCGTTCCCGAACGTAAATTGACTTTCTTGCAAGACTTTCTCCCGCAAGTTCCATCTGATCTGCTGCATCAAGAGCAGCATTATCATCGGTATCCTCTCTGATTTTTTTCTGACCATAGGCAGATACCGTTTCTGAAACAACGGTTGCTCCCTTTCTTGCCATTCTGCTACCGGGAATCATACCTTTACTTTCATCTTCAAAGGAAAGATGGGATTTTGATTTTTTCTGTTCTTTTAGCGTCTGTTCCCTTTTCGTCTTATCTTTAATCTCTTCCCGAAAGTCTTCCATTGATTTTTCATCAACTTCTGCCTTTTCATGGTAGCGTTTCTGCTCTTTTGCTGCATAGGCTGTGACCATCTTTTTCTTTCGGTTCTGCCTGTCCGGTTCTGTTATTTCAGAATCACGTTCAAATTTCCATTCTGGATGCCCCCGGATACTATCTTTCCGAAGTCTGGAACGTGAAACAGGCGGAGATTTCTCCCCGCCTGCTTTATCATCACTCATTTCTGAGTTTTCCATTTCTTCCGTTTCCGCAATTTCTTCCTCTTCCAGAGAAGCGTGTCTCGATTGCAACCTGTGCTTTCCTTCTGTCACTTCCTCAACCGTTTCTTCTGCAGTATGAGTTTTTCTGACCTTTCCAAAGTCCAGCTCCTGTTCCCTGTGTCCGGCTGTTTTCTTCTCATCTGCCTCACGTCCGGTAATCCGCTTTTCCTTTTTACTGCGGAGATTTTTTTCCCTGAGTCCATCCCGACTCATCTTCTGGACAGTCTTGTCCCTTGCTTTATATTCATGCTCCTGCATGGTCATCATCTCCTGATCTATGGTAATTTTCCGTTTTATTCCTTTCCGCTATTTTTCTTTGCAACCAGTACCATACGCCCATTTTTCTGGGAATACTCACAAGTAGACAGTGTAAGTAACTTATCTCTATATTCTGCTGTTGTTCCTGTCTGATAAAGTGATTTTTCCTTAACGGAAGCAACAAATTTTTTATAATCAGCCACTGTTCCAGCTTTGATAAAACTGTAATAATCAAAATCATTTCCTGTATAAACGGGCGTTGTAAATGCTGCAAATATCTGATATTGTTCATTTCCCCATATCGTGCGGAACAGGATTGTCGGATGTTCTTCGTAAAATCCTTCGTCCTTATATTTCTCAAGGTCAGCAAACATCTTCCCACTGTTCATGTGATGTCCATATATGATCAGATTGTCCGAATCCCCTGGTACACATTCCTCTGCCAGAAATAAACATCCATTTGCAGAATATTCCCCATTGAAATCCCGATGCAGATAATAATTTTTATCTCCGGGCCGATACATGACCGGATAGTCTATTCTCGTTCCATCAATGGTCAGCCAGCCAATACAATCCGGATTTTCTTCATGCAATGCCAAAATTCCAGCATCTACCTCTATCAAAGAATCGCCGGAAGCATCTTCTTCCGATTCATCCTCTCTTTTCTGCATTAGCTCCTGCAGTTCCTGCTGTAACTGATTATCCTGTCTTTCCTGTAAAAAAAATCCCATCAGAAAATAAATACTGATTGTAAACAATACAATGGATATAGAAAGTAACAATCCTGCCACCCATTTCCTCATGTTCTGCTGTCACCTCTTCAACTATCATCTCTGCCTTTAATTCCGAGTTTTTCACGCTTCTCTACATCTTCCGGCTTCGATGACATTAACGCATAAAGCATAAGGGTATTATCGAATCTGTCCTTAAATGGAATAATTGTATTTCCATAAAAAATCAGCCCTTCTCCCTCTCCACTGTTTGTTACATAGGAAAGCTGGTGTGTTGAAATATTAAGCTGTTTTGCCAGAATCTGTCGATCCCCGGATGCCTGGTTGAGCATCAGGATAAAGTCTGAGTTTTCAAAGATATTCTCGATTTCCCTTGATGCAAGCAGGTCTTTTACGTTCTGTGTGATACCAGTCGGAATACCGCCCCACTTACGAAATCTCTTCCAGATTTCTACACTGTATGCTGCTGTCTGTTCTTCTTTCAGCAACAGATGGAACTCATCAATATAATATCTGGTGGACTTATGAGCAGAACGGTTGACTGTTACCCTGTTCCAAACCTGATCCTGAACAATCAACATGCCAAGTTTTTTAAGCTGTTTACCAAGATCTTTAATATCGAAACATACCAGACGATTGTTCAACTCTACATTTGTACGGTGATTAAACACCTTCAGGGAACCATTTACATAGATTTCCAGTGCAGTTGCCAGCCTCTGCGACTCTGCCTCTTCCTGTTTGCGAAGCAGATTATATAAATCTTCCAGGATTGGCATTTTCTCTGGAACCGGATCAGAAAGATAGTCCTGATATACCAGACGTACACATCGGTCAATAATTGTTTTTTCCACTGGTTCCAGACCATTTTTCCCTCCTACTATCAGTTCACAAAGCGAAAGGATAAAATCTGATTTCAGAGATAGCGGATCGTCATCATCCGCATAATTGATGTTAATGTCCATTGGATTGATGTAATCATGACTGGTCGGAGAAATACGGATAACCTGCCCGTTAAATGCCCTGACTAACGGAAAATATTCACCCTCCGGATCACAGATGATAATGTCGTCTTTTGTGACAATAAACACATTGGTAATCTCTCTCTTTGCCGCAAAAGATTTACCAGATCCAGGAGTACCAAGTATCAGACCATTTGGATTCTTCAGCTTTTTCCGATCTGCCATGATCAGGTTATTAGACAGGGCATTTAACCCATAATAGATAGATTCCCCACCCATAAACAGTTCCTGCGTTGTAAATGGAACAAAAATAGCTGTCGATGTGGTAGTCAATGCCCGCTTGATCGGAATCCAGTTTTTTCCAAGCGGTAAACTGCTCATAAGGCCCTGTTCCTGCTGATAGTCCAGTCTTTTTAATGCACAGTTATATTTTTGTGCAATACCTGCCGTCTGGAATACCACATTTTCCAGCTCCTGTTTATTTTTCGCTGTATTTAAAAACACCACAGTCACAAGAAACATTCTTTCATTTCTTGACTGTAAATCTTCCAGAAGTCTTTTCGCTTCCCCTCCGTATGTATTCAGGTCAGATGGAATAATATCCATATCATATCCGGAACGTACCGCTTTTTTCTGTTCCTCGATTTTCATGCGGTTAATGTCCGTAACCTTACTCTTGACCAGTTTGATTGCTTTCATCTGGTCGATGGACTGGATATGCAGATTAACAAGCAGGTTACAGTCCATTTCCAGAAATTCAGCAAGCATTTTATCCGTCAGCTCTGGTGCCAGAATCTGCAGATAGCATACTGCTCCGATGGTATCTCCCATCTGAAAATCCTTTCCATTTTTGAACAGGAAACTGGATGGTGCAATATAATCCTTTGTATTCAGCCCGGTACGCAGCATATCATCATAGCTGAACCTGAATGGCACTTTGACATTCTGGTTGAATGTTTCATACATGATCTGCAAACGCTCCGCACCATTTAACGGATACGCAGATACCCCAAAAACCTTAAAATTATTGAGTATATCTGTTTCGATACGTTCCAGTTTTGGTTTTGCTTCCCGGATATTGTCAGCTTCAATTCCAAATGTAATGTACTTGGTTCTGACAAGACCATTATTTCCTTTTGCCAACTGATTTCTGAGCATCTGGGCAAACTCCATACGCAGATCATCAAAACTGTCATTCTGCTTTTTGATACGGATCACATCTTCATATTCTGTCATGTTGCTGTGATGATTGATAAAGGACAACTGAAAATGGATGGTGCTGTCAAAATAATTCAGGAAATCACACCAGTTCTCAAAAATCGCATTTTTATCCTCATTCTGTGCCAACTGATAGTTGATACCATAAAAACGAATCGTCTTTGAATAATACCCATCCTCCACACGACAGATTCCGTCTTTTCCCATTTCCCTGTATGGAATGGACTGCTGTGCGGTAATATCTTTCCCTTTATTTCTACTGTCTTTATTCGTACTGGATATTTTCTTTACAGTACCTTTTTTTCCACTGGATTTTACAGAACCCGACGGCTTTGTCTTTTTTTTATGCTTTTCTTCTTTCTTTGCCTGTTTCTGTGCCGCCTTTTCTTCACGAGCAGCCTGTTTTGCCGCCTGCTTCGCAAGTTTTCTTTCTTCTTTTTCGTGTGCCTTATGTAATTTCATTTCATATTTCTGAGCTTTTTTCCAGGCACGTTTTTCCCGTCTGCTTAATTTACGTCTTGGTCTGCGGACACCTCGGTGTCGCTCCAGTGCTTCATACCCCGTAACCATCGGTACTCCCATCAAACGCTGTCTGTCCTTTGCATAATCTTCTGCCTCGTCCGGATCAAACACTGGTAAACCATCAGCAGAATCCTCTTCATCCAGCCACCAGTCATCCGGATGGGAAAATTCTTCTGTCTGCTCTGGAAGATTCTTATCGTTTCTTACTTTTTCCACGAACGGTACCTCCTTTCGCTTTTGTCAAAATTCTCTTTTTTTCATAGAGGTTTTCCACCTCATATTTCCGTACCGGAGGACGGATAAATTTTACTGTAATCACGTTTTTGAGGACTTTCTCTAAAGGAAGTCCATCTTTTTCATACATGGCAAATAAAAAAGCCGGAAGCATCAGCAGACACATTCCGGTTGCCGCATTACTCGAACCAATCAATCCCCTTGACAGGAAATAAAACGGAAGCCCTACTGCCGCTGCAATACCAAGGCAGATAAGCTGTCGTTTTGTAAGATTGAAAATAATTTTATTTTTTACTTTTGTCAGATCTTTTGGTACTGATACAAAAGCCATTTTCATCGTCTCCTTTTCCACATTTAGTGTGCATTAAAGATGCTCTTTGAGAAATTAGCTGTTTTCATAAGACTGAAACACAGTATCACTGTATATGCCATTACACTGAGCAGTGCCGTATGCACATTGTCTGATACCTGTATGTTTGCAACCAGCACAGAATAAATGCCCACGCATACCATGATAAAAAATCCCTGAAATGCCAGTGCAAACAATCCTCTTAAATAATTGCTGCCAATCTGTCCCCATTCCCGGTTGCTCATAGTGGCAAATGGGATTGCACCGATTGACGAATACAGATAAATTTCTATCATACGACCATATAAAATGACCGTTATAAAAACGGATATAACCTTTAGGCACAAGCTCGCCAGAAGCGTTTCCAGTGCCAGTATAATCAGCTCCCCTACTTCCATTGATTCCATTGCTGTCTCCATCGAGGTGATTACCGAATCAATATTGATTGCCGTCTGCTGGTTGATAACACCTGCAGCCCGGTTCACTACATTCTGTCCAACATCAAAAATTGCCATTGTGATCGTAAAAGCATTGCTTACGAACCATACTGCAACCCACATCTTGAAGAAATATTTGAAAAACATCCATGTATCTATGTCATGCATGTTGTTCTTTTCGGTGAGCATGGAAATCAGCTCATAGCACAACACAAAGGTTATGATCATTCCGGCAATCGGTACGATCACAGAATCCGACAGATTTTGGATCAAGCTGAAAATACTGCCACTCCAGCCCTGGGGCGTTTGCCCAACCTGACTAGCGATGTCACCGGTTTTTTCATTCACATCGGTAAACATGTTCGTCAGGTTTGAGCTGACCATGCCTGTAAGGAGGTTACGCATCCATTCTTCTATGGACTCAAAAATCTTATCCATGCGTGTTCTCCTTTCCTACTGCCACGGCTAAAACAAATTCGCCAGTAATGGTACAAGCTGTGTACCGATCAGAACGACACCTCCACCTGCCATAAGCTGCTTGATTCCCTGTGACTTGGCTCCGGGATTGTCATTTCCATATCCTTCCAGGAGATTGATAACTCCCCAAACTGCCAGACCAGCTCCGATTGCAACAACCAGAGTCTGTAAAATATTAATTGCAGATGTAAAAAACGCCATAATCTATGTTCTCCTTTCGTAACTGCTGTTTTCATTGTGATTTTTTAACGTTTACTACTCGGAGGGTTCCGCCCTGATGGGCGGTCTTTCATGCTTATGCATATCACTACCTCCCAAAAGGGCATAAAAAAAAGAGCTATGTATGTTTTACGTTACATGCTCTGTGCCTTCATTTTCACTATTTGATTGTTTTTCCAGTTCACTGCCTTCATACACATAAAGGTCGAACGCTTCTTCCGGACTTAACCGGACTTCCATCTGATGTTTCATATATTCTTCCACATGAAACTCATTCTTTTTATCATAATCGGATAACTGCTGATACCGTTTATGTTTTGTAATGTCAAATTTATCACTGTAAAACGGACGGACACCACGAAGCTGCAAAATACACTTGTTGCCGTCCATGACTGCCAGTTCGTCCCGGCTCATCAGTTCTTTTCCTGTTTTCTGATAGTTCAGACCGTAAGACCGACTTTGTCCTCTTGTATCAGAAGTGTTATATAAATCAATGGTTTCCTTTCCCAGCGTCTCCGAAATTTCTTTCAGAGTGGTACTTTCCTTTCCACCAAGGAACAGCATGGTATCGCAGTTGCCTGTGATAGTTTCGGCGGCATCCTTGTAAATGGTCTTGAGCTGTGATTGTGACTGCAAAATAATGGATGCAGAAATCTCTCTGCTTCGGATCGTTGCAATCAGCTTATCGAACTTCGGAATCTGACCGATATTTGCGAACTCGTCACAGAGGATTCTTACATGATAAGGCAATCTTCCATGATGAACGTCATCGGCCCTGTCACATAACAGATTGAAAAGCTGACTGTACATCATGGCAACCACAAAGTTAAATGTATCATCCGTATCAGAGATTACAATAAACAATGCAGTTCTTTGATCTCCGATCATATCCAGCTCCATCTCATCATAAGACATAAGCTCCCGCAATTCCGCAATATCAAAGGGTGCGAGTCTGGCACCACAACTGATCAAAATACTTTTTGCTGTCTTTCCTGCAGCCAGCTTGTATTTTTTATACTGCCTTACTGCAAAATGATTCGGCTCGTCTCTTTCCAGCTCCTCAAATAACAAATCCACTGCATTTTTAAACTCTTCATCTTCTTCCCTGGTTTCACTGGCATTGATAAATTCCAGCAGGGTTGAAAAATTCTGTTCTTCCTCCGGTGCTTCATAGTAGATATAACCAATCAAAGCACAATACAGCAGACGTTCCGCTTTTGTCCAGAAATCCTCGGAAGATTTTTCTCCCTCTCCCTTGGTATTTACCATGATCGTATTTACCAGTTTCAGAATGTCTTTTTCCGAACGAATGTAATGAAACGGATTATAGTGCATACTTTTGGCAAAGTTGATGGTATTCAGCACCTTGATTTTGTAAGGAGCCATTACCACTCTGCCATTTTTATCACGCAGGATTTTCCCATTTTTATCTTTCTTCGGTGTCCCTCGTGCTAACATCTTACCACATTCTACGATAATTGTCCCCTTGGGATCAGTGACCACAAAGCTCACATTATCCGACATCTGCATAAGCTGTGGTTTCACATAAAATCTGGTCTTACCGCTGCCAGATCCCCCAATCACTATGACATTTTTGTTTCTGGCATACTTTGGTTTCTTTGGTCTACTGTTCATGGTCAGACGTTCCGTTTGTGTCAACAGAATATTATTCTCAAAGACCGGATCAATAAAAGGTGCTATATCCTTTTCATTTCCCCATCTGGCAGAACCATATTCCTCCCCTTGGCGAAACTTCTTTCCATTCTTTCCTTTGAAATATACCACTGCCCACACACTGACTGCAGCAATAGTTCCCGCAGCCAGACTTTTCGGTTGTATACTCGGCAACAACTTTTTAAACGCTAACGGATAGTTCATAAGAAGAACCATCAGCCTGTCCACCACTGTACTGCCTCTGCAATATTGATACAGCCAGGTGCATTTATTTACCACATAAAATACAACCACATACGGAATATGCAACAGAACCTTTTTTATCACTTCTGCATTCGGGGGACGCACCTGAAATCCTTTCAGTTTTTTCTTTATATTTTTTATCCCACTCATAAGGTCGGCTCCTTCTGTTTTTCTTTCGATTTTTCCCGTTCTCTCTGTTTATCCTGGCTGCGGGCTGCGATTGCCTGCTGTAATTTCTTACGGACAGACGGTTTCTTTGTTTTATTCAATGTCTTTCCGGTAAATTCCCGAAATGCCGCTGTCATCACATCCACATCCCTTGCCTTGAAGAAAACAAAATATCTCGGTGGAACTACGGACTTATCACGTTTCAGGCTAAAATCAATGCCATACTTTTTTGCCACTTTTTCAAAAGCCTTAATATTGTTATCCGTAATCTCAATGTTGGAAAGCTGAACATTCTGCTGTGCCAGCTTCTTTAAACTCTGCTTCCCATGATAATCTTTATCTGGCGGTCCTTTTACCTGCTGTTTTCTTGCTTTCTCTGCTTTTTCTTTCTCTATTGCTGCCAGAAAACGCATCATTGCCTGTTTCAATAAGCGAACTGTCACTTTTCCGCCAGTGATACACAGGGACACTGTTTTTTCATTCACTTCTTCCTGCATCAATCTGTTCCTTTCTATGGTTTTCCAACAGACGGTCTTCCTTTGCTCCTACCCGGATACAGCAGTACAGAACAAAGTTGACTGCTAATACCAGAAGAATCCCTGCAATAATCAATAACGTTCTCATTTTATACCCCTTTCATCATTCAAAAGGGCATCTACGACTTTGCTGCCCATAAATGCCCCTCCATTAACTTTTATTTTCTTTTTTTTGCAATCCAGACTGCTGATACACTGCCTGCCATGCCTGCAATCGCAAGCAAAATCCAAATCAGCATGTGTGTGTTATCTCCGGTTTTCGGTGTATCTGTTACCTGTGTAGACGGTGTTTCCGGTGTTGGTGTTTCTTCCGGTTTTACCTCATCTTTCATCACTACTTTCTGGATCTCTCCGGTATCCTCCACTGTAAATTTCACATCTTCCGCTACCAGATATCCATCAGGGGCAGACTCTTCACGAAGTGTATACTCCCCAATCGGAAGCATTTCTATGTAGTGTGGTTTTTCCTCAGAAGTCCAGCTCTCTACTGTCTTACCGTCTTTGTCAAGAATGGTCAGTTTTGCTCCTGGCAGTTCCTTACCGGAAATATCTGTTTTGGAAATTTCTACCTTGGTCACATCATCTTTCATTTCGATTTTCTGTGGCTTTGCAGTGTCTTCAACGGTAAACGTGATGCTTTCTGCTGTCACATAACCATCTGCCGGTTTTGTTTCTGTCAGAGTATATTTCTGTCCGACTACCAGTTCTTTGATGATATGAGCTTCTTTACCGGAAGTCCAGGAATCTACAACTTTACCGCTTTCATCAGTTACCTGTAACTTAGCTCCTTCCAGTTCTTTTCCGTTTGTCAGGGAAGTCTTAGTGATCTCGATTACAGTCGGCTCATCCTCAAAAGTAAAGGCATAAGATACTTTTTCCTTTTCTGCACCCTCGTACTCAAACGTGAACTCCTGTATTTCATCCGTCGTTGCAAATCCAGATGCCGGTGATGTTTCTTTGATATAATACGCAAAGCCAATCGGTAAATCTGCCGTAAAAGTCAGCTTGCCTTCTTTGTCCGTTGCCAGTTCCTCAATCACAGTATCTGCTTTCAGAATTACTTTTCCGTCTGCTCCTGTAATATCCTCTTTGGCACAGAGGGCAAATACCGCACCTTCCAGTACATGATCAGAATCTTTCTCTTTTTTCACAACTTCCACTTCTGCTTTCTGGCGGTTATTCTGCCAGTCAGCAGAATAAGTAACTTCTGCAGTATCCTGATCCCGGTATGTCAGATCAATCTCTCTCGCTTCATCATCCAGTACAAAACCGTCCACTGTAGCTTTTTCTTTTACATAGTATTTACCCAGCGGAAGTCCCGATACCTTTGCAATACCAGTATCGTCCGTTGTTATGGTTGCCACCAGCTCGTCTTTTTTATAATAATCTTCACCTTCTCCGTCAGCAGATTTCACGTCCTCTAAAGCAAATACTTCAAAAGTAACATCTTTCAGGCTGCCTGTTACATACTGGAATAAATGGCTGATCCATCCTCCAACGGAATCCAGTGCAGTTACTTTATCCAGAAATTCTCCCTGTTTATTGATGATAATCGTTCCTGTCGGCACATCATCTTTCATTTCAACTTTCTGGATTTCCCCGGTATCTTCAATCGTAAAGGTAATCTCTTCTGCCTTGAGGTATCCATAAGGAGCCATCTCTTCCCTGAGAATATAGGTTTCCCCTACAGTAAGTCGTTCAATCAGATGCTGCTCGCCTTTTACAGATTTCCATGTATCAACTACATTTCCATCTTTGTCCAGAACAGTAAGTGTCGCACCTGACAATTCCACGCCAGTAGTTAAATCAGACTTGGAAACTACAACCTTTGTAGGCTGGTTCTTAAATACAGAAGATAACTGTACTACCTTAACATCCTGTCCCTGATATTCTGCTTTTACTTCCAGAACTTCATCAGAAGATACATAACCATCTGGTGCTGCAAGTTCTTTGATATAATATTCACCAAATGGAAGATTCTGTGTAAATACAGCCTTTCCATCTTCTCCGGAAACAGCTTTTCCAAGCAGTGTGTCTGCTTTTACAATTACAGCTCCATGAGCTTTCATATCATTCTTTGCATAAAGTCCAAACTCTGCTCCTGCAACGGCTGCTTCTGTATCAGCATCCTGTTTTACCACAGAAATTTCTACTTTCTGACGGTCATTTTCAAAGATAGCTGTCTGTTCAATGACTGGTGTTTCCTGATCTTTGTAAGAAAAAGTAATGATCTGTGCTTCACTGTTTAAAGCAAAGCCATCCGGTGCTGTCTTTTCAACAATCTTATAACTTCCAAGCGGCAGATTTTTCAGGACCGCTTTCCCATCTTTATCCGTTGTAACCGTTTTTACCAGTATTCCAGCAGCATATTCCAGAATACGGTTTCCATTATCATCTTTCTGGAAATCTGCAGTATAGATGTCCTCGGCAGCGTAAATCTCAAACTCTGCCCCTTCCAGATTTTCTGTCTGATATGTAAAATCATCCTTGAATCCGTCCAGAACTTCGCCCTTTTTCACGATAGTCAGTTCACCCTTAACAGGATGGTTCTCATAAACTGCTTCAATGATCACATCCCCGGAAGTTCCGTCCATCTGGTATGCAGTATTGGAATCTACTGTTACCTCATAGTAATTTTCATTCAAAGTATATCCATAAGGTGCATTTACTTCCTCAATGCGATAATGTCCGATTTTAAGATTCTGCGGAAGAATCAAATATCCCTGCTCATCTGTAAAATAGGATTTATGTTTTACCGTAGTCGGATAAGTTGTTACCTGCTCCACATATTTCTCAGTGTCCATGTTGAAAATCTTGAACTCTGTATTCTTCTGAAGCACTGCCTTTTTCGTCTCATCATCCTGTTTGATGATTTTCAGTTTCGCTTCAAACTCGTCATCCAGAAGCACTCTCCATGTCTGTGGCTGGTTCGGGTTGTTCTCAGTGATACGCACTGTAAAATCATCTACCGGAGTGTAATTATGAGGTGTCGTGGTTTCACGCACAATATAAGTTCCATAAGGAATCGCAATACTGCAGGCATAACCTTTTTCATCTGTAAAGATTTCTGTTGCTCCGTTTTCCCCGATCACTACCGGTTTTGCAGAATCAAAATCATAGCTTCCATCCTCTTTTACTTTCAGGGAAGATACCAGATAAGCGGTAAATCCTGCCCCTTTCAGTAAGTCGGCATCGGTCTTTCCGTTATTTGCCGCCTTGATAATCTGGAATGGCTGTTTCATTACCTGCTCCAGAGACAGACAGTCACGTTTTACTTCTGCTACAAGATCTCCTTCGTAATTGCAGACCAGATCATGTTCTTCTTCATCTGCCAGATAACCAGTTGGAGGAGTAATCTCTTTCACATAGTAATTACCAAGATATAATCCATCCACAGAAGCCTGTCCATTCTCATCTGTCGTAAGAGTGGCAACCTGTTCTCCTGCTTTATAGATCACGCCAGTAACACCATCCGGATGCACAATATCCTCACGAGCATACAGTCCATATACTGCTTTTTCCAGAGTGGCATCGCCCTGTGGAACTGCCTTTTTGGTTTCTTTATCCTGCTTCTGCAGAGAAATCTTAGCTGTCACACGTTCATTTTTGAATGTATGCTTGAATGTCTGTTTTGCTTCTTTATCATTCGTATAAGAGAAAGCAAACGTATAAACATCATCTGTGTTTCTCACATACCCTTCCGGTGCCTGCACTTCTTTCACATCATAAGAAAATCCAAGCGGCAGGTCTGCTGTAAACTTCGCTGTTCCGTCTGCTCCTGTTGTCGCTTTCTGGATCAGTGTCCCTTTCTTTACAATGACGGTTCCATCCACGTTGGTAATGTCACTTGCAGCATAAAGTCCAAAGATTCCTCCAGCCAGAGGATTTTCTGTATCTTCATCCTGTTTTGTTACCATTACTTCTACTTTCTGTCTGTCATTAGTAAAGGTTGTCTCAGTGAAAACAACATCCACATTCTGTCCTGCATAGGATAATGTTACTGTCTTTTCCTCTCCGGCATTATAGAATCCTGTCGGAGCCTGTTTCTCTTTTACGATATATGTACCAAGATACAGATTTTTAAGAACTGTAGCTCCGTTTGTATCTGTTGTCAGATTCTCTTTTACTAGATCATCCTTGCTGTAAACTTTTGTACCATAAGCAGTTTTAATATCTGCTCCAGCATACACATCATAAACAGCACCACTCTGTCTGCGTTTCTCATACTTAAATGTTGTTCCATTTTCTGTTACATCTGCACCAACCAGAACCTCACCTTCTTTATAAACGGTAAGCTGTCCCATCTGTTCTTCATCTGGAACGGTAACAGTTGTGGTCTTGCTGACTTCCAATTTCACATTGTAAGCTGTTGCATTGATACGATATCCGCTTGGAGCTGTAATCTCTTTCAGATATACAGTATCCTGTGTCTTAGTGATCTGTACGGACGCTTCACCGTTTTCATCCGTCGCAGGTAACTGTGTGATCAGTTTTGTGCATTCTGCATCACTGTATAATCCAAACACAGCACCAGACAGTTTTGCGTCTGACTTGGCATCTTTCTTGATCACCTTAACACTTGCCTGCTGTACCCAGGATACTTTGAAATCTACATATTTCTCATCATCAACGCCTTCACCAAATACCAGAGCCAGATCCTGGTTTCCGGAACCTGTTGAAATCTTATAAGCTGAATAATCTTTGGTAATGCTTCCTTTCATGGTTGCAGACCAGCTTCCTGCCACATCACTCACCTGTGTTAATGGTGCAGACAGATAAAACTTTGTACCACCACAAATTTCCACACTTTCTCCGGCTTTACTTGTTTTACCTGTTGTCAGGTTATGAAGCTGTACACCTGCCGGAAGTTTCATGGTAATGGTCTGTAACGCATCCGCATTAAATGTAATATCCTTTGTTCTCTGACTGTTGCCATCCACATAGGCTTTTACATCTGCATCCGAAAAGGACATTGCCACATCTGGAATTTCCGGCTGTGAAATACAGTAATTATAGAGTTTCATTGCCAGATTCTGTGCTGTACTGTTTGCACCTGAAAAAGCATCCCCACTTCCATTTGCATAAGATGCTGCCAGATGTACCAAGATAAATCTGGCTCCTGTACTTAAATTGCCACATCCGTTTTCTTCTGTAAAAAAACCATCATCACCAGAAGCCTTTGTACCGTAATAGCACACTTTTGCAAGTGCTTTCCCATCACCAACTTTATTGATCGTATAGGTTCCACTTCCTGGCCCTGGTTTGGATGGCTGCACACAGTATGCTGTGGCAGATATATTACCGAATTTTACAGTGTACTGATAAGTAAGATATGTTCCATATCCATAATCTGCATATCGGTATTCTGCCCCTCTGGTCACAGAAACCTGCTGTGAACTTCTGGCATTGCCTGCCGCAACCATAAAGGTTACTGTTTCGCCTTCATTCATTGCATACAGATTAATTCCATTACTCTCTGCCTGCTCCAGTGCTTCTGAAACAGTTAATTCAGATTCCAAATCTGCTGTACTTTCAGAATTTTGTGTTTCCCGGTGCGACTCCGAATCCTCCTCGCTCTGCTCCGTATCTCCAGTATCATCGTCAACATTCACTGTACTTTCCGAAGCACGCTCTGACTGCACTTCTGTTTCCGGTTCTTTCACTGTAATGTTTCTGCTGATTCTATAAGCAGGATGACCGCTGACTGTTTTTACTGCATAGACAGCTTTGTAAGTATCCGGTGTATGTGTGTCAAAATCTGTACCAGTTTCGTTCTTTGCTTCATGGAATAAAATCTTGATTTTGCTTTCATCTACACCTTCGATTCCCGACAGATCAACTTCTACATCAAATTCCTGCCCGTAAGAAAGTTCAATATCATTTGCCTTTACGATTTCATCCGGATCAAGGGAATCTTGAACGTCTTTTAATTCTGCATACTGCTGTTCAAATGGTATTTCTTCCGGTTCTAATTCAGAAGCCGAAACTGCTACTGGCTGAATAATGACAGAAGCCAGTGTTGCGACTGCCATAAATCCGGACAAGAATCTTTTGAATCTCATTTTCATTTTGACTGAATCCTCTCTTTCTTCTATTATCTGCTCTGTTTTCATGCAGGCTCACACCTGCATTATTCAATCATTGAAACCACCTCCCACATCTTATTACTGATACAGAAATAACTCTGATAACAGCACATTCATATGGCAGTGCCTTTTTTGAAACACCGCCACATGGTATCTGCTGTCATCCTGTAAAACAGGAATGACACTCAGGTAAAGTTCAGGATCAAGCATTAAGCCGCAAGAGGTAATTCGTAATCGTTCCTGCAAGGGGTGCCTCCCATCTGTATCCCTTCACGTTTTCACCGGATTCCCGCCGCAAGAATGCGTAGCTGAAAAGTTCCGGGTATCCTCTCGCTGCTGGTATGAAATTGTCAAGGTTCAATTTTTAAGGGGTATTATTATCTCGAATTGAAAATAGACATTTGCCCCTTCACTAACCGCATGTGTGAAAGGGCAAAAATTAACCTGTTTGAAAAATTTTTTAGAAATTTTTATTCCAACATTGTTTTATGTGTTTTCCAGTTGTTCTTTTAACTTCTCCAATACTTTCTTCCTCCGGTTTCTAATCGTCTTTGGGCAGCACCCAAAATACTGTGCCGTTTCTTTTACTGTAAATTCTTCAAAAAACAATAGTGTTATCAGTTCTGCATCCTCTTTAGTCAAATATCCCAGAGCTTCTTCCAGTTCCTGTATTTCTGACAGTCTGATAACGATTTCTTCCGGTGATACTACCGAAAAAGAGCAGTCATAGCCTTTTTCCTGTAATTCCTCCATGCTGCATACCCCATGCCTCTGCATTTTTTCAACCTGGTATCGCTCTTTTCTTCCAGCCTGATACCAGGCCAAATATACTTCCCTGGTAACTTCCACAAGCGTGTCATTTATACGCAGCATATAGCGTTGTCTTTCTTTTGGCTTTTTACCAGGCATACTTCCAGTCTCCTTTTTCCAATGCTCTGGCAGAGTTATCCGAATTATTCCGCATTTTCTGCATTGCCTGTGAAATACACTTTGATACTGCTGGAACTGTAATACCCAGTTCATGCGAAACTTCTTTTTGTGTTTTCTGCTGAAAATAAATACGCTGGATCATCTGTCTCTGTCGCTCTGTCAGCAAATCCATCAGCTCTCTGACTGTTTCCTCTGCAATGATTTTTTCAAGCAGACATTGTCCTTTATCTGCCAACTCGCACCATTCTTCAGAAATACAGCTATATGAAACACAATTATTATGTTCTCGTGTTTCCCTGTTTCTCCACAGCCGGTCTTCGCCTTCTAATATCAGCCTTACATACCAGGGTTGATCATCGAAAAAATTCTCCTCAACAACTGCTATTTTTCTTTCTGCTTCATATACATAATCTCGACAGGTAAATAATGGAAAAACCGTTGCATAGTCCCCCACACAATAGAGAACATATCCGGTCTGATATGCGATAATTTCCGCACAATCCATCAACCTCTGCTTCGCAACTGCTACCTCATTTTCTCTTAAATATTTAGCGGACGGAACCTTTCTTCTTTCTTCCCTGTTACTTACAACCTGTTTCAATTCCTGCAATGTAAGCATAATTACCACCTTTCTGCCTGCTGGCAACAGGTGCCCATCAGCAGAAAGGATAGGATTCTTACTGTTCAACTGACAAAAAGGACAGTAAAAAACAGCTTCCGGTACACCCGTTTTTTTAAACGAGAGCCTGAAACTTCTTTACTGCCCTTTCTAATAGTTACAATATTCTCTACTTTATTTTCTGTCTGATGCCAGCATCAGACTTCTTGGCATTTCTTTCTGCTTTTATGTTCTTTTCATTTTCCATCAAAACAGAATAGTCTCCCATTGCATCATAAGGACACTGCCTCCGATAAAGCAAATTTTCTTCTCTGGTCATCAATCCTATCTCCCTTCTTTATCTCTCTGTTTTCCATTTTAACAACACAGGATTCTATTATCCTTAGCATATATGGGGAGTTTTTTTATTTTGCACCCCATATATGGTGAAATTTCACCTGTATTCATTAAAACTGTCTATCAGAGAATCTATGGTCTGCATGATAATTTTCTGCTCTTTCCATTCCATCTTCTGAATACGGTAAAGCACTTCC
>SKEP01000012.1_pt3 | contig 33119 bp, 36 predicted proteins | sample 4826901 | NCBI WGS metagenome assembly SKEP01 (sample SAMN11008806, study PRJNA524170) | human gut metagenome | biome: Human fecal sample; material: Feces; isolation source: fecal sample from pouch patient p4, p43, p49, p54, p55 | host: Homo sapiens | place: Israel: Tel-Aviv | collected 2014-03-20
TCCAGACATTGTTTTTGAAGGAAAGGACGGTAAAATCGTTGCTAAGGTGTGCAACCTTACGAATGCAACAAAGAATGATTTTACTGTGGTTTTGGAAGATAATTTCACTGGTGAAGACTTCAATGTTCATCTTAAGCAAGATAAATTGATGATTATTAATGGTGATTATCGCTGCGAGCTGATCATGAACAAGATTATTGAGCTCAACCATACCGAGCGTGAAGTCAAGTATCTTATTACGTTGGATGTGAATTAATCGAAGATGAGGATCTAATTACAAAGGCAGGAACTGTTCCTGCCTTTTTCATATCTGTTGTCTTTTTCGTAAATTGGTGTTAGAATAAAGGAACGTTAATTATGTGTGATGAGGTTTGTGAAATGACGTTGACTATTAATCAAGGTGAAGCTCTTTGGACCCAGAAGTATCGTCCAAATAATATTGATGAGTGCATTCTTAGTGCTAAAACCAAGGCCATCTTTAAGGGGTTCTTGGAAAAGGGTGATATCCCAAATCTAATTTTGGCGTCCCCTGCTGGCCACGGAAAAACAATGAGTGCTCGAGCAATTTGTAATCAGCTCGGTTATGATGTGATGTTTATCAATGCGTCATTGGAAAATGGGATCGACATTCTTCGTAATAAGATTCAAAATTTTGCAAGCAGCATCAGTCTTTCTGGTTCAAAGCATTGTGTGATTCTTGATGAAGCTGATTATCTAAGTCCTGCTGCCCAGCCTGCTCTTCGCAGCTTCATGGAATCGTTCTCCAAAAATACTCGTTTCATTCTTACATGCAATTATCCTAACCGCTTAATTGAACCTCTTCATAGTCGTTGTACACTTATTAATTTTGATGTCGATCCTGCTGAGCGTGAAGACCTTGTTAAGCAAACATTGCGCCGAGTATTTGCGATCCTCAAGAATGAAAATGTCCAATTTGAACCTAAGGCAGTTGCAGTTGTAGTCAATCGTCATTATCCTGACATTCGTCGAGCGTTGAATGAGCTACAACGTTATAGTGCTAATGGTGCAATTACGCTGGATATCATTAATGAAGCAATTACAGACAACTTTGAAGATCTCGTCAACGCATTAAAGGCTCAAAATTTCCGTGAGATGCGTCAGTGGGTGGCGATGAATAAAGATACTGCTGGTGAAAAGATTTTCACATATTTTTATAATAATGCACACAAGTTCATGAAACCTGACAGCATTCCTCAAATGGTTCTTACTAGTGCTGAGTATCAATATAAAGCTGCATTTGCCGCAGACCAGGAAATCAATATTGCAGCATATTTGACAGAATTGATGGCAAATTGTCAGTTTCTCTAATTCAAAGGAGGGATGATGGCAGAGAGTAAACAAAATCTCAGTTTTGTTTTTGGAGAGGATGGTTCGATTGGTCAAGAATCTATAGTTGATCCTGAGCTCGAATTTCAGCCCGAAAAGGTAAAGAAGTTATCTCCATTTGATTTTGTCAACGCAATTAACTACTCAAAGGAAGATATGTTTGCTCCAGATTATTCTGGGGAGCGAACAACACACAGTGATAGTGAATATCCTAAATTTATTATCAATCGTGCGATGAGTTATTTTCCCGACACGATTATGTTTGCAAATGCTGCTAACACCACACTAAGTAATGTATCAAATAGTAGTCATTTCGATTTTTATCGATATGGGGTTGGTCGTAAGAAGCGTTTTAGTAAATGGGCCAAACCTATTAATAATGATACAATTGAGTTGCTTTGTCAGTATTATCAAATTAATGTAACCAAAGCAATCGAAGTGACTCAAATATTGAACGAACAGCAAATTGATGCTATTCGTCAGAAGATGAGCCATGGTGGAAGAGCAAAAACAAAATGATCGATTTGACAATATTCGATCACACATTATAGAGATTGAATTGAAGGATCCTTCTTGTTTCAGTAAAATTGCGGAGGTACTGACTCGAATTGGAATCCCTTCTTATAAAAAACACAACTTATATCAAACTGCACATATCCTTTATAAGAGACAAAAATATTATATTGTACACTTCAAGGATATGTTTGCTTTAGATGGAAACCAATCAACAATTACACAACTAGATATTGATCGTGTACGAATGATCGTCAAGCTATTAGTGCAGTGGAATCTTTGTACTATTGTTGATGATACTGATGTTTCCAAGTATAATATTCCTTTGCTGGTTGTCCCTCGTTCTCAACTCAGCCAATGGAATTTGGTACCAAAATATAGCATTGGTCATTACCATTCTAAACATTAACACATTATAAACTGGTGAATTACTATGGACAAAATTGAACTTAACGATGATTGTAAGATTAATGTAAAGCTGGCCAACATCAACTGGAACGTTGTTCTTGATTGGCTAGCTCACACCCCATACACAGAGGGTCGTCAGATCCTCACAGATCTTAATGAACAGATCAAGAAGATTGACAAGGATAGTCAGGAAAAGGAGTTCACAGCTTCTCTGATGATTCGTCAGTTTAATACATTGATTTTTGGCCTTGGTCAGGCGCCATATTACCTTGTTGCAGATATCGTTCAGTCGATTTATGCCCAGGGTCAGGCTGAAATCCAACGTCTTCGTGAAGAAAATATTCAAGCCGCTGTTGAAAAATCCGAGTTGAGCCCTGATAATACTAATACTGAGGTTGAGCAGCCAAAGAAGAAGCCAACTCGCCGCACTAAGGCTAAGAAGGCTGAACCTGCTGCTGAATGAAATAAGTTAGTTTGAACAAATAAAGGGAAATATAATCAATGTCTTTTGAGATCGTTGCCAACTCCAAGAAGCACTTCGTTAATGCTTTTGATGAACATAATGCAATCGTTGTGTTTGATCTTCTTGGATATGATCGTAAGTCGCTCTCTGTTCGTATGAAGCCGGCTACTGATTTCCAGGGTTACCTTGTAGAAGTAACTTCCGATCAGGGTTATCGTCCAACAGTTAATGTTATTCGTAAGTCAAAGTTTGCTGAGTTGATTGAAATTGAAAAGCCGAAGTCTTTTGAACCAATCGTTATTGCGTCTGCTAAGGTTGTTTCGTCTGACAAGGTAACCGCGGAAGCTGAATTCGTTGATGGTGCTCTTGTTGTTCTCATCAATCAGCCGGTACCAGAAGAAGAAAAGGTTCAGCATATTGCAATTAATTGTCAAGATGATGCAACCGCTTCAGAAGAAAAACAAGATTCTATCGAACAGCGTTACAAGGAGCTGATGAAGAAGTATGATCTTGACAAGGATCGTCCTTGGAAGGAATATTCTTGGAAGGAATCTCCTTGGAAGTACACTGAAAAGTATTGGTTGAATGATAAGCCAGTTGAAAAGGCTGAATTTGAAAAGGCAACTGGTAAGAAAACTAAGGACCTTCTTGGTCATCGGTTTGGCGATGACCTTGATGAAATGTTCAAGGTGTTCAGCGACGTCTTTGGCGATCGCAAGTAATCTAGAAACCATCTTTAGATAAGCAAAGGCAGGAAGCATGTTGCTCCTGCCTTTTTCTTTGCAGTATAATAATACAACCACAAAATCAAGCACTTAAGGAAGAACAACAATGCAGTTTGAAGACAAAATTATTGCAAATATTCTGTATGACGAAGAGTATGCATTCAAAATCCTCCCGTACACCAAGACTGATTATTTTGATCAGGATTATAAAATTGTTGTAGGCGAGATTGTTAAATTCTTCACTGAATATGGTGCGATTCCAACTAAAGACGAATTGATTATTGAGGTGTCTAATCGTCGAGGCTTGACAGATAAACAGGTAGCAAATATCAAAGATCTTATTGCATCTTATAAGCGTGATGATAGTGATCGAGAATGGTTGACAAAAAACACGGAAAAGTTTTATCAGGAACGTAGCCTTACTAATGCCATCATCAACGGAGCATCGATTCTCGAAAAAGGCAATCAAAACACTAATGAAATTCTTAAAATGGTTCAAGATGCACTGAGTGTTAGTTTTGATAGCCATCTTGGCCATGATTACTATCATGATGTTCAAACACGTTTTGATGCATACCATCTTAAGGAAGATAAAATCACCACGGGGGTGCCAGTACTCGATAAGATTACACTGGGCGGATTTAGTCGAAAGAGTCTGAACTGTGTGTTGGCTAGTTCAGGAGCTGGGAAGACGCTTTACATGATCAGCACTGCCTGTAATGCACTTAGGGCGGGGTACAACGTTCTTTATATCACGCTTGAAATGAGCGAAGTGCGAATTGCAGAACGAGTTGATGCGAATATGCTTAGCGTGACAATTCCATCTCTATCAAAAATGGATATTAAGCAATACACTCAAAAAATTGAGAATATTAAAGATACTAAGCATGGTAGATTAATTATTAAAGAATTTCCAACTAGTAGTGCTGGAGTTCTTCATTTCAAGAATCTTCTTAATGAACTGAAGATGAAACAGGGATTTATTCCTGATCTTATTGTGGTTGACTACATCAACCTTATGACGAGTTGTCGTTACAAAGCTGGGATGGTCAATTCGTATGGGATGGTTAAAGCTGTTAGCGAAGAACTTCGAGGACTTGCTGTAGAACAGAATGTTGCTATTCTTACAGCAACTCAAACAAATCGTAGCGGGATGAATAGCAGTGATATTGAGATGGATCAAGTTAGTGACAGTATTGGTCTTGTGTTTACTCTCGATATGTTATTTGCTTTGATTCGTACTGAAGCTCTTGATCAAGCCAATCAAATCATGGTTAAACAGCTTAAAAATCGCTATACAGACTTGAACAACCTTCCTGTTATTGAATTGGGGATTAATCGAGATCACATGAGGATCTATGATATGGATGCTGATCCATATAAGGTTGATCCAAATGATTACAAACCCAAGCGTGCAGTGGTGCCAATGAGACAGCAAGAAACAGCACCAAACTTCTATCAGGAAAAGAAGATTCAACCGAAGAACGATTTCAGTAAGTTCCAATTTTAAAACAACAAAACGCCACTAACTATCAGTAGTGGCGTTTTCTTTATCATTTGTTTAATGGCCGATTTTAACCCCCAGAATGCGTCGATCACTCATATAGAGTTCACACCCACAACACAGTCTATCAACGTCGTAAACACGAAATTAGACGAATATAAAGTGCAATCCGCAACGTATCGAACCAGCAATGGGGTTCGTTTTTCAGACTTGAAAATAGTTTGCAATGACACTAATCAATGGTCGTACTCCAGTTTGTTCATGTATAGTGTCAATCGCAAATGTTATTATTCAATGTTTCCTCCACCTGACTATCAGATCACAAAACATAGTGTTAATAATATTCCTCTTCTGCCTGAAGAATACGATGTGTTGTATCAAGTGGACAATCCTGAGCACTCAATGAATGTCTGTTTTGATCTTGTCGGCGTTCAACGACATGCACATGAAATAACCGACTCTAATACTGGAACAACAACAATTGTGTGGGGAGATTGGTATGATTGGAGTCAAACATACTCAATTACTATTGAAACCAATTTAGATCGTCATTGTGCATTAATTGCTGAGGCCTCTAAAAATGGCAAATATGCGAAACTAGCTCCAGAGCCTTGAGATGTTTTTTTTTTGTAAGTATATTATAGATACACATGCGCAATGAAAGATGAAGTCAGTTTCATCTTTTGGTTAGTATTTCACTGAACAAATCATGGAATTGATACAAACATTATGGCAGGTGATTGTTGCAGGTGGACCATCTGCTATTATTAGTCTTTTATTTGCAGCCGTCGTTTATCTTGCATGGGAACGCCAAAAGCTAGCAAAGGGCATTGAGCGTTATCAAAAATTACTTCTTGATAACCGCGATCAATATAGTGATAGTATTATGGAAATTATTGATCGATATCATAAAGGTAACCTTGAATTGATTCAAGCATTGAATGAAATCAAGACAGTGTTAGCGACCATGCAAAAAACAATGTTTTAACGACGAAATAACAATTGAACAAATATGTTTATTAAAAGCCTGAAAGCGATCAAACAGACGTTATCGAATGATCGTGAAGAAAATCGTTATTATCAAAATCAATATTCTCGAAAATTGGAAGAAATTGATAATAGCTTCACTGCACTTAAAAAAAGCAGCAACGATCTCGCATCTGTAGCGTCTGAAATCTCTACAATGCTTAAACGTCATGTTGAAATGTGTGAAAAACGGTTTGTTGCAATTACAAATGTTATTGATGATGTTGTAATTATTAAAACAATTAATCGTCAATGGACCCATGTTAACAAATATACATGCAAGGTTTTTGGTATCGATCCTGAAGTTTGTATTGGAAAATCCAACGATGAAATAATAGCAATTTATCCACACCTCAAACCGATTTTAACCAAACTGAGCGAAGTAGAAAAAGAAAGTTGGAAACATCGACAGATTCAATGCATTAATCTGAAAATTGATGTTAATGGAATTCCTACAATATTTGATGTAAATATTAATCCAATAGAAACTAATGACGGTGTGATGCACGAAATTGTTGTTGTTGGTAAGAACATTACACCGTATGGAGGTATCAAATGAGTGCTCAGTGTAATTTGTATCTCGACAAGGGGGCAGATTTTAATGCTACTGTAGTAATTACTGGTATCAATAACTGTCCGGTGTGTATCAACAATTGGAAATTTGATTGTCAAGCTCAGTTGATTTATAATCCAAAAATCAAGGTTGATGTTGTTGCAGAACCAGATCCTCGAATTAAAGGTGCATTAAATCTGTATATTCCTGCCCACGGAACTGAGAGAATGCCGACTGGAAACTGGCAGTACGATATTGAAATGAGTTATAAAAATCATCCTGCCGAAGTTAATAAAAAGCTTCGTGTTCTCAGTGGCAAAATAGTTGTCAATGAGAACATCACAACAAACTGTTGGTAATATTAGAACAAATTTCATAAAGGGGAGATTAATTAATTAATCTCCCCTTTCTTTTGTGAACTACCCTTGACTTAAGTCAAGGGTAGTTCACAACGAAATTCGAGCAAGAAAACCACAGGTGCTTTGGTGTCGTGGTAGTTCACTTATTTTTAGGTCATGATAGTTTCTTAAATATCATATAGTGACGTCACTCGAACTTCAACAAATGTAAGCAATGCTAAGAAATCCTCGTAAAACGTTGCAAATGTGCAATAACAAGGTGACCGTTAGCTTGCCATTAACTGAGATTGATATTGAAGAGATTATTGATCGTGTTGCAGAAGCAATTGGTCGACCATCAATAGCTGATATCGAAGATGTTGATCTTACCACTTATGGATTATATGACGGATACGTTCTTGTATATGACCATATCAGTAAGAAATGGCAATCTACCAATTATCTTGACCGCCAAATTGTTGATGGCGGTGAATACTAAAACATACATATTACATTATTAACGCGTTAATAAAAGGCTAATTTAAATGGCTCAATCTGTTATTCAAATTAAACGCAGTCTGGGTAATGCTGCTCCTGGTCAACTTCGTCCAGGCGAGTTTGCCTACAGCTCTGCTGAAACTGGTGCTACTGGCACAACCGCTGGTGTTCTTTATATTGGTGGTCCTTCTGCTAATAGCCAAGGTTTTGCTACTACCAATTATGTTATTGGTGGCACAAAGTACACATCCCTTCTCGATGTAGAAGCTGGTAAGCTTACTGCAGGTAAGGCTATCGTTGTCGATAAAGACGGTGGTGTAGATACAATTCACGGTGTCAAGAATACCGACACTGGCGAAACAAAGCTCGTCATTGGTCTTCCAGATAATGATAATCAGAAAGTTGTAATTCACGACCCTTATGTCAAGAATAAGAGTGGTGAGATTATCAAGCTTGATCAGTTTATTGATCAGTTTGTTAAAGATGGCGTAATCACTCTCGTTGCTGGTGACGGTATTGCTGATATTACCAACCAGAATGGTACGTATACCATCGCTCTTGAGCCAACAGGCGCTCAGGCCGGCACATACGGTAGTGAAACTAAGGTTCCTTCGTTTACCATTAACCAGTATGGTCAGATTACCAACATCGAAGAAAAGACTATCAGCACTAAGATGAATGTTGAGGATGCTACTGGTGATGTAGCAGGCAATGTTGATCTTATTAGTGGTAAGTTGACAATTGAAGATGGTTTGAAGCTAGATGTTGCTACTCTCGGAACAGCCAAGGTTGCAGTAGACGAAACGGTGGTACGTACTGCTGGCGATCAGACAATTGCTGGCGCTAAGACATTCTCTGCTCTTCCTATCGGTACCGCTGCTCAGACTGAAATTAAATTGGCTGAAGGTAGCAATGAGCTTGCTAAGATGGATACAATGTTCAAGCAAATTGTTAATAAGAAAGGCAAGACAACGAAGAGTGCTGGTGGCATTCCAGTCGGTGCCGATCTTTCCAACAAGACATTGCTTGAAATCATTGGCGACATGCTTTATAGCTACCAGGCAACAACCAATGTGCGTTTGACCGCTGCTAACCCAACAGGTGGTGTATTTGAAGCTGGTACGGTTAAGAACATTACCGATGCTACTGTTGCTTGGAATGCCGGTTCTACCCAGGTAACCAAGGCTGAAGTGCTTGTTGACGGTGTAGTTAAGGGTACCGGTACTGTATCTGCTGGTACATCTACCAAAGTAACGCTTGATTCCCCAATTGAAATTGGTCGTTCTGGTGTATCAACGACAACGATTACCGGTCGTGTTTGGGACGATGAAGGCAAGAAGAGCTACAGCGGTGGTAGCATTAGCTGGACTTATGTCTATCCGTTCTATTACGGTGCAGTGCCTGCAGCTGGTGATGTAACTGGTGAAATGATTAAGGGCTTGACAAAGAAGATTGAAGCCAAGGGCAACAAGAAGTGGTCATTTACTGCTGATTACCAACGTTGCGTATTTGCTTATCCAGCCTCTCATGGTAACATTCGTCAGATTTTTGACGCAAACAACTTTGATGTAACATTAACATTCAAAAAGAGCACTGTTCAGGTTACTGGTCTTGATGGCACCGCTCAGAACTACAATGTATACATGAATGAAGCTGCTACGATTACTGACTTCGCTTTTGATTTCCGTTTTTAATTGAGAGAAGGATACAACAAAATGGCAATTGATTTTTCTAAAGGTATTAGCGTTGCATCCGGTTTTAGTCTTCAGGCTAAGAAACCTCTCGATGTACGCGTTGTTGCTCAAACACTAGATGATCTTAATGATCTGATTAAGCAAAATGCTGCTTATGCTGGTTTGATCGTTTATGTTGAAGCTAATAAGGCTTTCTATAAGTGCGTTAAGGCTGAGGCTGGTGGTTCTCAAGACGTACCAGATTACAATGGTTGTTGGTTACCATTCCTTGACGGTCAAGCGGTAGACAGTACCGTTGTTCACAAGGAAGGTGATGAAACAATCAACGGCACAAAGACGTTCACGACTGCTCCTAAGATCAATACCGAAACAGTAACGACAAAGGAATATGTCGACGGTCAGTTCGTTGAAAAGGTAACCAATGAAATTGGCAAGTCACTCCAGGCCCATCATAAACAGCTCGATACATTCTCTGCTTTTGATGAGCAAGGCATTGTTCATCGTAATGCTGAAGGGGTCTTCAAGGGCATCACCGTTTCTGGTGAAAAGGGTGTTGATGTAACACTCGATCCTGTTGGTGGCACACTCAAGGTTGGTCTTACTGATGGTGGCGCAGCTGGTACATTCTTCAAGGTTACTACTGATGCACAGGGTCGTGTAACCGCTGGTGAAAATCCAACTAAGGTTGACGATTTTGGCATTGTTGACGCAGTTCACAAGACCGGCGACACGATGAGCGGTGTGCTAAAATATGCTGGAACAGTTGATGAAAGCATGTTTGATGCAAATACGCTTATCACGAAGAAGTATGCTGATAACGTTGCATTAGGTTTCGTTTTCCACGATGCTTGTCGTGCCGGTGCTACTGAAAACGTTGAAGGTACGTACCAAGATGGTAGTCAGCCAGGCAAACCTGGTGTTGGTGCTACATTTACAACCAGCGTTAAGACATTTGGCGGTGTTACTGTCAAACAAAATGATCGTGTCTTGCTCGTTGCTCAAACTGATGCTAAGCAGAATGGTGCTTACACTGTCACGTCAATTGCTGATCAGGTGACATTAACCCGCGCACATGATTTTGATGGCGATCCTGCAATTTCCTTTAATGGTGCTTCTTTCCTCATTGCCGAGGGCGATAATAAGGGTCAGGTGTGGCGTCTTTCTAATATTGGCACACTGACATTCGGTACAACTGAGCTTGAATTTGTTCAGATCTTTGCTCCTACTCAGTTAATTGCCGGTGATGGTATCTCTGTTAATGGTGCTACGATCAGCGTTGCACAGGGTAACACAGTTAAGGTCATTGGCAGCAAGCTTGAAGTAGCTTCTGGTAACGACAACTCTGGTAAGGTGCTGTTTGCTGGTGCTAATGGCTCTGCTGCTAGCTGGAAGGAATTCACCATTGATGATATTGCGAGTGGTGTTCTTCCGATTATTAAGGGCGGTACTGGTCATGCCAATAACGACGAAAAGGTGATGCAGGTTGGTGCTATCAAGCTCAAGACCGCAAGCACATCTGATGTGTTTGTTCCAACTACCGGCACACTTGCAACACTTGCTGGCAGTGAAGTTCTTACCAACAAGACAGTCAAAGCTGTAGAAGCTGGTCAAACCGCACTTGCAGTACAGAATGGTGATATCGTTGGTGAAGCTTATGGTGAAGGTAATAAAGCTCCTGAGCTCAAGGGCTTCATCATCGACTGCGGCACATACTAATCATTCGGTTGATTGAGTGAACTGCCACAGATGCTAAGCATCTGTGGGGTTCCTGCTTGAATCGTTATAAAAAGGGATCTATTCTTAAGAATAGATCCCTTTTTTTGTTTTGTCTCACTGTTGACCTTTTCAAAGGGTTGTGGGAAAATAATGATAACTTAGGAACAAACAAGGAGCTGCACAAATGGCTACTACTGCCCGTCAGGACAAGATTCTTGCTACGATTGAACGTCTTAACACCCGCAAGGAAAAGTTCAAAAATGGCAGTTACGACAAGAAGTATGAAAAGACGTATGGTGATGATGGTCGTGATCACTATCATGCTGAATACATTGATGACAAGTATGAATGCTACAAGATCACCAAAAAGAAGTGCAAGCGGTGGGAATATTATCGTGACGTTGACTATTGCTATCTGATTCGTCAGATCAAAAATAACGAGAACAAACTCGATGATGCTAAGCGACTTGACGCTAAACAGGATTCAGCTGCAGCTAAGAAAGCCGAAAAGACTGAGGTGAAGAAAGTTACTATCAACAACCTTCCGAAGCCAATCGCTGACTTCCGCGAAAAGATGATCAAGCTGAACACAGAATATATGCTCGATCGTTACCACTATATTCACAGCCTTGGTTACAACGCTTGTCGTAAGCAGGGTCTGATGAAAGAATACAACTACTTCACCTCCGCTGACGAAAAGCAAATCAAGAAGGATGTCGTCGACAACATGGATAAGATGGTGATCAATCTTATGACACGAATTCAGGACAAGGTTGGCAAAATCGAAAGCACTTCTGGTCTTCGGGTCACACAGGCTAACAAAAACGAAGGATACGCGATTAACGGCACAGTTAAGGGCGATAAAGGCTCTTGTAATGTTCGAAGCATTAGCGCTGGCGGCTACAATATCCAGTGCTGGCATATTCGTACGATCATCCGTTAATAGCAAAGCCCCTTCAAAAGAGGGGCTTTTTGTTTTGTACATACTCCAACGAAAACAACAACAATAATTTTATGCAGATTCACAATAGTACCGATTTTGAGTTTGACGATATCGAAGGCACCTATTGTTATCTTGAAAACACATTGGGTCATCATGTGGCCACAATTACAATTAAAAATACAACAATTACAGTGATTGCAGCCCGAAGCGATTATCAAGCGGTTATTGACGTCATTGATTTTGAAATGGATGATGATGCACTAGACACTATCAACGAAACGCTTTTTGTTCCGGCCGGTTGGGTAGTGTCAATTCCTTTTTTAGAGCAAATTCTTGATATTGCGCTTAAGCAAGGTTGATGGGGAAATGTGTCCATCCCCGTTTTCTTTTCTATCAATTAAGCGTATATTAACAGCATAAAGAAACAACGTCAAGGAGATAATTATGGGATGTGATATTCACAGTTTTGTAATGGTTCCGTCTAGTGATGCTGGACTTTATCAACCCATTGTCAGCTACACATATAGCACATACGATTATTGGAGAACAGTCCAGCCTTATGATGATCGCTACTATGAAATGTTTGGTTTACTGACTGCAGGATGTTGTCGTGGCAATGATTACACACAGTTGGGTATTAATCCTCACTCAGGGCGCTTTAATAAAGCATTGGTAGATCCTTCATCGATCGACCCCAATCACATTAGTGATGATGAAGTCTCTTCACAGAACCCATCACCGTTTAACACCATTGCAATCCGTTATTTTGATGACGAGAATGATGCCTGCTGGCACACACATGGATGGACGTCTCTACACGATTTAAAGCAGTTTAAACGCCAAATAACACGATATTTGGATCAGAACAACAAAACACTTGATTCTGATCAACGAAACGAGTTACAATATCTTAAAGCTGCTGTGAAAAAGATGATCATCAACACAACAGCAATGCTCAACAGTAGTTGGGTATGGGACGTTGATGATGCACACGTTATCGTCTGTTTCTGTTTTGACTCTTAACTTAGGATAATTTGTGAGTGCAAGCCACAGATGCTACAGCATCGTGGTAGTTCACTCTTAATGTAGCGTTGTGTAATTAATTCGGAGGATATTATGGGTTGGGATGTTCACTGTGCGTGTCAATATATTGACAATGAAGGTGAGGTTCATTGTGCAGAAGATTATCAGATGATTTGTTGTGTTGGCGAACATCCTGAATATCAGGTGCTCGATCCAGCAGCCGAATTTCGAAACTACAACCTGTTTCGTCCGCTGATTGGTGCCCACAACACTAAACAGCATATCGATCGAGAACTGGATTATTGGAAGGAATTTCGAAAGAACTCATACTCAGAGTATGGTCGCTATACAACTGAAAAGCTTGAACAGGAAATGTATCCAGAGACAAACGAGCCGGCCGACGTTATCGAAGCATGCGAAGTTAATATGGTTGATGGCCAGACCGTGATGATTGATCGACAAGGCAATAAGATTGCTGTTCCTATTGATCCTGTTGTGTGGGGTTGGGTATTTGAACATTCATATGAAGATACTATTCGAGCGGTATCGATTGAACAACTAGAACAATTCTGCGATTCACATCTTCAGTATCGAATGCTTCAGGATTTTCTAAACAAGATCAACAATCGATATATTCGTTGCAACGAATTCAATCGTCGAAATATGATCGCGCGACACGAAGATCCTATTGATATCGATCGAGCAAAGTTTTATATTTTTTATGGATTTAATTATTGATGAGTGTTGATATAAAAATGGACAAAGAACAGCTTGCCAAAGCTATTAAGTCGGTTCAGGAACAGTGGCGAGATCTTAATGATGATCTTAACAGCAGATATTCAGCTGGTACTGTGTTCTTGATTAAGATGATGTATATTATCCTATTCATTCTTGCTGCATTTGTGGTTGGTGTTAGTGTGATGGTCCTACAGATCGTCAACATGTTTGCCAAGTTTATTGTTTGGTTCACAGCAGCAGCACTTGCTGGATATGTGACGATCTACACGATCCTACCGTGGTTTGATATCGATTTGATTGCATGGATTGGCCAACTTCTTTAATCAAGCTGTACAGCAAACGAAACTGTGCAGCTTGCAAGTTAGTTCGTGAACGATTGCAACAGTTTGGAGTATCGTATAATGAAATCTTCGATCATCAATCAGCAACACCAACTATTGAGTATCGACGACATTTTGTTCGCCCTCCAATCACAACAAGAAAACTAAAAGATTTTCTCCAGTTGCATAAATTAATGTGAATGTTTTATATGAGTTCAAGCAAGAAAACCACAGATACTTCAGCATCGTGGATGAATTGCTTGTAAAAGTAAAGTATAAATAAAATGTAGATGGTACCTATGGAATGTAGGGATCCAAAGAAGATTAAGAAGCTCTTAATCGATATTGAAAAGCGTGTGGAGACAAACCCCTCTAGACCACTAGAAGAAGCGATTCAACTGGTGATCCAAGGGTTGTCTATGAAACACGAAGCCACTGATGGTTTACCATCGTGGTAGTTCATTAGAATGAATAATTTGATACAAAATAACCGTGAGTGCAAACCGCATAAGCTTCAACATAGTAGCAAACATCCATAAATTAAAGGCGCCCAAAAGGCGCCTTTAATTATTTTTAAATCATTGCTTTGGAACCAAAGTCAAATGGTTGAATTTCAAAAACAATCTCATTAAGTTCAATTTCAGATTTAGCTGCGAGAATCTTTTCACGATATTCCCATTTAACTTGATAAGCCATGCTAGCAGCTGCACTAATTTCATTCTTTAAACGAACAAGATCGTCGTGTCTAAGCATATGAGGCTTATCCTCAAAGTCCATAAAAGCAATTGTCCCTTCTGGAGCAAATTCCTTTACAGAAGCAAGGCCAATCAAACCATCAACATTGTTAAAAGCAGTGACGTTGCTATTGGCTTTAAATCCAAGAGAACTAATAATAAACGTTTTATTACTAGCGCGATAAGAGTTAAACCACGATTCAAGTGATTGAAGTTTGCTCACGCGAGCATTTTCAAGAACTTCTTGAGGATCTGGGTCAGGAATAATAACTTCCTGTTCCTTATATTCAACACCATGGCCGGCCCAGAATGTCACACGAGCTTGTTTTTGTGCTTCGTGGTCTGCATCAGATGGTTCAGGACCAAAACGTTTGTTTTCATTGTTTTCAATTGCACGACGAACACTCCAACTGTCGCTGTAAGTGTTACCGTTGTACACATATGAATATCGATAAGTGACTGACATAATTTTCTTGAGCTCAAATAATGTCTTGTATTAACCAATACTTATTTGCCAACAAACAAATAATTTGCTATAATATTGCTAAACATATCTGGAGCCACAAATCATGAGTCTATATCTTGATACCAAATACCTGATGCTGCTTTCAATCAAGCTCAGAAACTTTAAAAAGGTTTCTGAAGATGTATATCATGCTAGCTGTGAAATTTGTGGGGACAGTAAAAAAGACACAACCAAAGCTCGTGGATATTTTTATAAACTCAATGATAAACTGTGCTACAAATGCCATAACTGTGGAGTATCAATGACGTTTATGCATTATCTAAAAACTATTGATCCCTCTTTGTATAAGCAGTATGTTTTTGAAGCATTAAAGAGTAACCAACAACAGAAAATTATTGAACAGGATTTGAAGCAAAAAGTTGTTATTGATAGTCTACGTGCAAAAAAGACTATGACCACAAGTGATCTTGTAGCCGATAGTGTTTTAGATTATGCAACTCGAATAGATCGACTCGACGACTCTCACCCATGCAAACAATACGTGATTAGTCGATCAATTGGACGTGATAAGTGGCCACTTTTGTATTATACAGACGACTTTAAACAGTTCACAAATAGATTTATTCCAGGAAAATTCAAAAATGGTCACGATCAACTAATTGATAAAGAAGAACGTTTGTTGATTCCTTTCTTTGATAAACATGGTAAAGTCACAGCTTTCCAAGGACGATCTTTAGATCCTCATTGTAAAATCCGATACTACACAATTCGATTAGATGAAAACAAACCCACAATATATGGTCTTGACCGTGTAGATTACAGCAAACCAATATACGTTTGTGAAGCGGCGCTAGACAGCTTGTTTATTCCAAATTGTATCTCAGTAAATGGAGCTTGCTATCAAGATCCTTTAATTGAGCAAATCAAAACAAATGTAACAATTATTCCAGACAATGAACGAAGAAACAAAGAAGTTTGTCGACAAATTGAAAAGATGATTAATGGAGGATTTAAAGTTTGTTTGTGGCCAGAAGGGTTGCCTTTTAAAGATATTAATGAAGCAATATTGGCAGGATATGATACCAATGAATTGCTTCAAATTATTAACGAAAATACGGTATGTGGATTGTCAGGGAAAATTAAATTTAAATTGTGGACAAAGTGAAGTACCACGATGCTAAAGCATCGGTGGTTTTCTTGCTTGGATCTTTATAACATTGGCAACTTTAAGGTCCCACCTTTACAGTTGTACAACCAGGGCCAAGAATATCCCCACAGCTCGCAGCACACCCAGTAAACGCAGCTGCTTTACCATTAACAATCACGTTAGGAGATCCACTAGCAATAACACGGCCGTGTGGTCGCTTTGAACCATAACGAATATGAGGGGTGATTACATGTCCAATCGTACACGCAGCTCTCCCTTCAAACATGACATTAACAGAACCAGTTGCTATGGCGCCAGGAGGTCCATCAGTTCCAACAGTCATAGTTCCAATAACTACTGCAGCAGGCATTTCAAAAGGTAAATTTATATTTTAAAAATACTTAAGGGGCGTCACAAGCGCCCCTTAAATTTTAAACAACTTAGTTCAAGCAGACATCATTTGATTGATGTTTGTTCGTATCGATCCATGATACTGTCATCCACAACATTAACAACCAACGATTGAGTATCAACCATAGCAAATTGATTCAAGTTGCTAATTACGTCATTACTCTCCGGGTTGATTGTAAATGTCCAATCTCCTTTATCAATTGACAAAATATTCAAATCTTCGATCTTGACGCGGCCAGTGCTGTAATCTACGGTACCGCAATAACGCACAAACACTTTATGATCTTCATTGTCGTAGTAGAATAATCTCAACTTCCCATTTTCAGGGTTATCATCAATGTAACATATATTGTGTGGTTTATCAGTGCAAACAAATCCAGTACTTTTTACACATTCGCTGTAATAGTTTGATTTGTGAATCTTATTACTAACATCGATTGTGTATGAGTAATTAACCTCTAATGCAGGCTCAACTTTAATTGCCAAACGAATTTTTGTCGAGTTATTGCTAATTGACGAATCGGCATTATCAATAGCATCGACCAATTTACTATAACGAAGGATGCTCCCAAAGTTTGTTAATGTTTGATCCCCGTAATTTGTAATCGTGTTGCGTACAATTGTTTCAATATCAGAAGCTGTTTGAGTTGTTAATCTACCATTAAAATGTACGGTACTGTTAACAATAATGTACAAATAATCAGGCTCAACAAATTCAACCAACTTTGTCATTTCCTTTTTATTTTTCAATATTGAGTGAATATTGTTACGCTCATTTTGTGTTAATGTCAAGCCTTCTTTTGGAATCACACACAAAAACACTTTTCCATATTGAGGTGGATCCATATCTTGGCCACCCCAAACATTAAGTGCTTTAATATTTGCAAAATTGGCCATAATAATTGATCGATAATCATTAACAGTAATGCATCGATCTTGTGTTGCAAACACTTTCGGTGCCAACAGTCGAATGCTTTCAGTGCTTTCTGGTTCGGCCCCACCTGTAGCACGACTAGTTGTAGTAACAGTCATTACCGCGTTAGACGAAAATCCAATACTCATCAAGTTACGACTATATCGAAAAACACTAGCCCCATTACATTTTGCAGGTTCATCGCCACAAGACAAATACGTGATGTACACAATATCACCTGCACTGAGACTATATCCCAACATTCCGCTACCAAACTCAATTTGGTAATAACCTCGACCATCTGTACCAATAAAGTACACTTTACTATCACTGGTAATATCGACAATATTTTCAGCTTTATTAAATGTTATCAATTGCTGATCGTGTTGGACTTGAACAGTTAATGTACTAAGATCAACGTTTTTATTATCGAGGACAAATTTTTGAACAGCATCACCACTGTATGTTCTTTGCATTGTGATATATGTTCCTTGCTTGATCGAAACATTATCACAGGTGAAAGTTGTTGATCCTTCTTCACGATGTAAAACATAATTACCATCAGTGTAGAAAGTATAATTTGTTCCATCCACTCTCGAGTGGAACAAACTGAATTTCGGAAGTGCAATATCTGTAACGGATGAGTTAAAATTATTATCGGTTACAGTGAGCTTGACAATCGCCGTTGAAGCTCGAGCACTTCTTGGGAGATAATTTAGAAGGTTTGCATGTGAAATAACACTTTCACGTTTAAATGCAGTATCTAAAAAAGCTTCATTTAATGCAAAGTTATCATAAACACTATTGTAATGAGTGTTGTATGCCAGGAGATTGATTAGTGTGGATAGTGCACTACCTGTAAACTGATAGTCAGTGAATTCAGTCTGATATTGCATATATGAGCGCAATGCCGAAGCAATGGACTCAAAATCAATACTCCCGGTGGTAAAGTTGACAGCATTGGCCATAATGTGGATAATATGTTTTATCGGTTTCGATTAACAGCAAAGAAGTAGCTTGAGGTTTCCCCTGTAGCTTTGATCGTGTAATCAATAGTAATGTTAACACGATTGCGAATTGAATCATCTTCAACAACAACATCATTAACAATTACACGAGGCTCAAAGTTTTCAATTGTATACGTAATTGCACGACGAATAGTACTAGCAGTTAGAGGAGTAATTATTTCAAACAATGAATCTTGAACCTGACTGCAAACTTCAGGATGAAAAGGACAATCGTATCTTCTCATTAAAATTAAATTTTTCAATGATTGTTTGATTGCATTATCATCTACTTTTTTACTAACATCATCAGTCACTGGATTTGCATGAAAGCCAAAATCCAAATCGACGTATCGTCTTGTACTTGAAGCCATTAGTCGAAACAAAGAATAACTAATATTTTCAATACTTAAAATAGGTTGTTTTGAAAAATGAGTATTAATTTGGTATTTGTGTGTATTGCGATTATTGGATGGTATTGTGCCTTAATTTCTGGATATGTTTGGTATATTGATAATGTTTATCAGAAAGGCAGAAATTCTATCGGCCGAACAGTTGATGTATCAGATGTGATTGAGCAATTTGAATTGTGGAACGACAAAATCGAAACCAAGCAGGCAGCTTTAGACTTCTATCACGAATTGAATCAAGTGTGTAATCATCTGTTTCACAATCCACTTAAGTTAATGATTACACACGAAGAATTTAACAATTTAACCCTTGAATCAATCAAACAGTTAAACCGAGATGCACTAGCTACACTGAGAGACCAAGTGAGTGAAACGTCATTTAACTAATGACAAATAGACGTCATCACCAATAATTTTGGTCGCTTTCTGAACTAAAGCCCATTTACTAAGAGTGTTATGATTGACACGCAAATTAACAATTCCATTATAATATCGTTGATGGTCTGATGTTAAAACATTGCGATTAAATTGGTACCACGCCTCGTAATATTTGCCTACAGACTTGGTCGATGTCATCATAATAATCTCACGAATAAAATTACCTTTCCCATATTTTGCAACATCTCGTAAAACATCTTGACTGCTACTGTAATATGTTTTCCAATCACTTTCAACTTTAATTCTTTTACGCTTACCTTTGACCGTGCGAATTTTTGAGCTTACAACAGTTTTAAACCCAATGTATTGTTTGCCTGTGATTTTGTTTGTAAAAAGATATACAAAAGCTTCATACTGATCTGGAATTTGTTCAATGGGTTGTCCATTCCAAAGCCACTGTTCTGGTTGATCGTTTCTGATCATATCAGTCAATGGCTTTTCTTTTTTAATATCCCGCTTTCGAACTCGTTCCTGCTCTTTAACATCGGGCAATAATTCGTTCAAATCAAAATCCATGCTGCTCCCAAATTAAGTATGATTAATGCACAAAATGCACGATTTACAATTACTTAAGGGTGTTCAATGCCTTCAGTTTATCATCTATTAGCTAGACAAATTCCAGCACACATTCAGCAGGCTCATCCTGTATTTTGCAAATTTATTGAGTATTATTATCGTTGGTTACAAACACGTGGTTTTGTATCTTTATCTGATCTTCAAAACATTGATAGTGTTACAAATTCAATCACCATTAAAGATAGCACAGTTGATCCAATAAAGTATTTGCATCACACTATTAGTAACGGATCTGCTAAAGCTGAAGTTGTTGGTGTTGATCAAGACCGTCTAATTATTCGTTATCTTACTTCGGATGCAAAATTTGCTCTAGATGATAATATCCACATTCGTGCAAACAGTGAAGACAAATATACTGACGACCAATACAACAATTTAGACCGTGCGACGATTAGTCAGGTAGAAACACTTCCTAGTGCTTTTATTGATCACTTCAGTAAAATGTTGGATAGCGATCAAATTTTTGGCACCCACACCCCAAATATTGCCACAATTCTTCGCAATGTTCGCTCTTTGTACAAAGCAAAGGGTAGTGAACGTGCTTTGAAGTATTTGATTAAAGCTACAAAAAATATTGATGTTGAAATCAAATATCCATGGGACAATGTTTTACGTCTTAGTGATGGTCGATGGAATCAAAAATTTTGTATTACAGTAGCTACCGATCCAAATTATTGGCACTATGTTCCGTTACAAATCGATCATATTCGTCTCATGTATGATGAAGAAGATGATTATGGAAATCAAAAATATAAAGATTTTGCAGTCGGCAGAATTGAAGTTTTTGCAAAACAAAGTGAAAACTACGATCATGGTCTTCTGATCGACGAAAATGCTGAACCTTTTACATTTGACACCTTAACACATACTCAGTTTGATGAGGGGTATTGGACTAACGGTAAAATTATTAATTTTGACGACATTACCGCCTTTGATGATCATGGTCCATACTGGAACCGTGATGAATGGTATGGTACTGACAAATACAAACCATACGAACGTGATCCAGTTTCTGGATCAATTATTTTCAATCCTGGTGAAGATCGTTGTTATGGCACATTTGGTGATCGTAAGGTCAATATGTACATTCGCTTCTATCTTGAGGAAGACCCAAATGCTTTAATCAATCAAGAGGTTCGTGTCATTGAAAAAAATGATCTTGGACAAGAATACGTTAGTTATGTTGGTAATGTTGTTTATGGAATTGATTCTGTATCGGTTAAGCAACCTGGCAAGTATTGGCAGACTGGTCAAATTTTTACGGCATCAAAAGAACAAATTTGGTACACATATACCGACCCCAACCAAAATGATGAACACAACGTTTCGTTGATCAATAATAAAGGGATCCCAATTGAATACAGCATTGACAAACCACTAATCGGTCGTGTATTAACGACCGCCGATAATGGTGCTATTAAAACTGTTGAGATTCTTCAATACGGTGATCATATTCCATATGGTGCTGGCAAAACAATCACGATTTCACCTTTAAGTGGTTGTGATGGTCAATCGACACCTGAGATGGATGCTCAGATTGAGTTGACCTACAGTACTGTAGGTTGCAATGCTGGATTTTTTGATGATTTTAGTGGTTGGTTAAGCTGTAATGATATTCGAATTCAAGACAGTGATTATTATCAACAGTTTTCTTACGATATTATTGCAAATGTCGATGGAAACGAATTTAAAGATATAGCGAATCTATTACACCCAGCAGGCACCAAAATGTTTACAGCCTATATTGTTGATGCAGATTTGGATGCTCAGGTGGGTTTCGATATTGACGTTCATAGCCCATGGCAACACGTGTCGCTAGTTGAAGTAGCAAACGCAACTGAAAAATTGACCAAGCTGTTTATCAAAAATCTCCATGAATATGTTAACGTTGAAGAGTTTTTAGAAAAGACAGTTTATAAAAATTTAAAAGAACGTGCTGCGTTGTATGATGGTGATGGCGAAAACAACATCATGTACTCAATAGAGCTCAATTATGATAATCCAGATGAGGATTATAAGTGGGTTGAACGCACAGTTGACACTAAAACGTTCAAGAAAACATCATATGTTGATAGTGGATTTATTCATTCGTTACACATCAACTATGATCAACATTATGTTCCTGATGTGCCAGTCAATCCGTTTCCAGAAGTGACCAAAGGCGGCTTTGTCAAACTGTTTTACTGCGACGGCATTAATATTATCAAACGATCTTTAGACAAATTTTATAACAAAGGTGAAAAGGTAATATTGGAGTTTGTGGTGACAAATACAACACGTTATCGTTTTGATAAGGTTACAGTCACTAGCGAGGACAAACGTCAATCAATCGATGTTACTATGAAAATAATTAGTGAAAATCATTATCAAGCAACGTTTGAAATGCCTGATGGTGATGTGGTTGCTAATATTGAAGGAAGCACACTTCGTTGGCCAGTTGTTGTTCAATTTACAGAGCATGGCGATATCACACCAAGCAAGGTTGTTGCTTTTAAAGGTGAACAAATAACTATTGAGACAAAACCAGATGATCGATATGCTTTGGGTAGTTTGTATTATCAAACCAAGTATCTTGGAACAACATATATTACAGAAACGAAAAAATTCATCATGCCTGATGAAGTTGTGACTATTGGTGCTTCGTTTGTTAGTAACGGTGGGACTGTCAAGCTTAATTGTCCAACAAGTCTCGATGTTTCTGTGTGGGCAAATAACAAAAAAATTGGCGAAAATGATTTTATTCGCCAAGGCACAGAAATTGAGCTTAGAGTAGGATCAACTGCCGTATACACGTTCAATGGAGCAACATACAATAGTCAAGACGGTTCACCCATTTATATTGATAGAGACAATCCGAGATTTTCTATGGTCAATTATGATATCATAATTGTTGTTGATAGTGATATCAAGACAAATGTAGTATCCAAAACGTGTAGACTTATAGGGATGCATGCAAAGGGAACACTTCAAGTGCAGCCTGAAGGATTTGTCAATATTGGTACTGAGTGTAAGATAATTGCCGATCCCGGATTACGCTCTGAATTAGATCAATTGTGTTATGAAGAACTGAAACCAGATGGATCCAAGATCAAACATCTATTAGCCAGTGATTCACTAACTCAGCAAGTGTTCACGTTTAATGTGGGGTTATATCCTATCAATGTCATTGCTGATTTCAAGCCAACTGGAGGTTATGTTAATAATGACATTGAATATGAAAATAATGTAATTACAACTCCCAAAATTGGTACTTGGATTAATATGGGTGAGAATGTTACTATTAATGTGCCACCTGTAGAGGGAATGATATTCAAATCACTGGAATATGGTGATGAAAACAATTTTGGTGATGGCGACAAAACGGTTGTAACCGAATTGCCACATACGTTTAAAATGGGTCAACTTGATGTTTATATTACAGATGTGATTTATACACTAGTATCATCATCACTAACGATTCAACAAAGCGTAGGTGGTACAATTACCTTGTCAAGCCAAGGTAGTGTTCTCGCAGGGACCACCATTAATGTGACCGCATCAGCTAACGATCGATATCGCTTGGTTAAATTGATTTATTCAAATAGCCGAGGTACATTTGATATTACCAAAGAAAAAACATTTGTGATGCCAGCCGTCGATACCACCGTTGGTGTAACTTGGGACAAATACATCTATGATTTGAATAATGTAAAATCATCCGGTGGAACAATCCTATTGACGGTTGATGGTCAAGCGCTTCAGAATGGAGTTAATCGTGTTAATAAAGGTAAAACAGTAGTCGTCGGTTCTAAAGCGGACAGTGGGTACAATCTTGTTAGATTAACATATAACTCAGGAAGTGGAAATGTAGATATTACTAATAGCAAAGAGTTTGTTATGCCAGCAGCGAATGTCACTTTCAATGCTATTTGGGAACGAGCTCGGTATAGCACAAAGTTGAGTGTTCCACAAAAACGAAGCACGTCATCAACAACAAATGGAAGCCAACAAGCATATAATCAGTGTTACATTACGGCAACTGTTGATGGCAAAATCTTTAATGGATCAACTCCTAACGGAGCTGTAAAGTCAACTGCAGTTAATGTCGGCGATGTGGTTAATATTGATTTGGTATCCATTCCTGTAGCAAATCCTCAGAATGGAGGGACTGTACAAATGGTTATTCAAAGTGTGGTAGCGGTTCAGAAAACAACGAATCAAAACATCATACAATTGAATAGTTCCAATCAAGGATCGTCATACTTCTTTAGAATGCCTCCAGATGATGTTACCGTGACAGCCACTGTATCACCATCTTTCAAACCGGCTTAATAATTAATTCTTAACAAAAGCGAAGCCCATGGGCTTCGCTTAATACAACAATTGTACAATGAACGAAAAAACTAATATCTCAGAAAAGGTGTCGATTGTTATTGTTGATACCAATGGTAATATTAAACAGAAAGTCAAAAGCAAATCCTAATAAGTAATTGCTTAGAAGCATATAGGCTATAATATAATGGAAAGCACTCTTCAAGTAAATGGAAAGTTCGTTGTTGAGGTTATTGACAAGGATGGTAATCTTAAGCAACGAGTAGAGCAGCACAATCGAGTTGTTGATACGGGGCTAGAACAAATTGCAAGTTTAATTGCCGGTCCAGATAACGATTCAAATTACATTTCGATTCCAACTCACTGTGCAATTGGTTCAGAAAGTCGTGGTGTAACGTCTTCTGATACAAAACTGATTAATGAACTTTATCGTAATGTTTTTGATAAAGTTACGCGTACTGGTAATGATATTCAATACAAGACAACATTCCTTCCTGCTCAACCGGACGTATCCAATTGCCGTGTAGAAGAAGTTGGTCTCTTCAATGCAGCTACAGAAGGATGCATGTTAAATCGCTGTGTATTCCAACCGGTGTATAAAACACGTAACGACACATTAATTATCACATACACATTAACCATCATGGCAGTGACTAGCACCCACGATGAGGTGCTTGAAGACGAAACACCTTCTGCGAATCGTTAAATCATAAGCCCCATAATGGGGCTTATCCATTATTAGCAACACGTTGCTTTATTGTGATGGTGTGTGGATAATAATCATATAGAAACAATAAGGAGCAACAAATGGATAAGGTCATCGTCAACGACGGAATCAACCCTGAGTTCGCTTATGAAATCAGTGGTTCTACCGATGGGCAGCTATACAGTCCTTTCTTCCACTTCTGGTTTGGTGCACATCTATACCTTGTCAATCCCTCCGCTGCTACTGATCTTTGTGTTCAGTATCGTGGTGATCATATTGTTCTATTGATCAATCACAATCGCGGAATCTTGTCGATCTTTCTCAAAGATGAAGCTTGTGGTGTTGACTTGCTTGAAGGTGCTGAAAAGTATCGTGTATATATGAATGAACAGCAAGTCACCAAGCTCATCGAATGTCTGCGTGAATTTGTTCGTCAGTCGATCTAATTCACTAAATACTCGTTGATGTTTCACTCATAGACGTCTTATGATTGTTAGATTAAGCAATATAATAAGGCAGGCGATGAATGAGATTGCCCAGGCTCATAATCATACTCGTTTGGCTGAAATTTTAATCAAAACGAGTCAAATGATAGAGCCATTATTTGATTATCAAAGTCAGCAATATAGAACAATAAAACGTCTAGCTCGAAAAGTTGAGTATAATCGTCATTCACACCGACAAGATTATTATCAACTTAGAGCAGAAGTTATTTCGTTTTTGGGGCGCATAGTGAGCTAAAAACAAAGGGCACATTAAATGTGCCCTTTGTACGTTTTTCAAGTATAGTAATTACAACTTGATATACGTTCGAATCGTCAATGTTTTATTATCAGTCATGTAAAATGGTGTATTGTTGCTGCTGTATAACATAGTTCCGCTATATTTGTCAGCTTCTGGTTTGTTTTCTACAGAGATGATAGGATATGAGTATCTCTTCCCAGTAATAGGATCGGTAAATTGCATCACATCCCCTGGATTAACATCACGATAAATTGAGCTCATCTGTTGTAACATAAACTGTGTGTTTTCCATGTATAACACACGATAAGGGGTGAGTCCAATATACACAATACTGTCATTTTTCAAATTACCACTGATTGTGCTTGGTGGATCGACCGTTAAATTAAACGTCAACACCAACTCTTCGTTTGGAACGATTACTTGGGAGCAAACAGTTCTTAAATTCTCGATGATCCCAAATTGTCGGAATTCTTGTTGATATTGTGCTAGTAAATTATCGCTACGAACCACGACATAATTTGCAACAGTCTGTCCATATAACTCTTCAACAGCATTAAATCCATGACCTTTTGATGGTGGCAATATTGCATATGCTTCCGCTGTTGGATTAGGATTAGGCTCACGACGATTAACGTCTTTGAATGAAATCTTAGCGCGAGTGTAATTTTTCCCAGGATTATCAATAATCACACGAACAACTGATCCGCCTTCAATCTCAGCATGAGCAACACACCCCTCACCATCACCTTCAATAATAACTTCAGTAGCACCTGTATAATCGGCACCAGCCTTCGTCATTTCAATATTGTAAATCGCTCCAGGAATTGCTAACTGTTCAACTACACTTTGTTCATTAATTTGAATCTCGCCCCCAATTTTAGTGGTAAATTGAGCCGGCTGAACATCATACGGATTTTTATTACACACTGCTTTAACATCAGCAAAAGTATAACCAATACCAGGATTGGTGATTACAACCCCTTCAATTTTACCATTAACAATTTTTGGATACGCGGTGCAACCTTCTCCGTCACCAGTAACAACTATTTGTGTAGCTGTGTCTGCAGGATAATTGATTCCAGGATCTTCGATACTAACGTCACCAAGTTTCCCATCGTTTGTGATATGAGCTTTTAACACCGCTTTCGTGTGACCGCCCTCGTGTGGATATTTTGCTTGACCTCGACCACTATAATCGAGTACAGTAATTGCTGGAGGTTCTTTAGGCAAATAGCCACTACCCGGTTCGGTAATAAAAACGGCTTCGATCGATCCAGTGTCTGGATTGACAATTGGCACACATGTTGCTTGTACATCATTAACATCTTTAGGTGCGTCGATAACAACCTGTGTTCGTGGATCAGAGCTATAACCACTGCCACCATCTTGAACAATAATTTGTTCAATGGCTCCTCGATTGTAAAATGTTGTTTCAATTGCCTTTTGAACGGGTAGCCATTTGCTATTGTAGAACTTAGATCGCTTAGTCAATGGTACCGTAAACAAGTATTTCCAAACATAACCGTCAGTGGTTCGAAGTGTGTCATAACTAACCCCTTCCGGCTCAACTTTAGACGGAACTTCAGTATATGTTCCATCTTTATTGATTTTTCGACCCGTATTCAGACACTTAAACACTTGATACTTTTTGTTAACACAATAAAAAGGATGATCCGGATCAAGTCTGGTCATATCTTTTGTATCGTCCCAGGCAGTGTAAACAGTATCATATTTCCAAACATGGTTTGGAGCAACAACACTAATATCATTGGCACTGATTTTATGAACATATGCAATATTATCACGCATAGTAATTTCATTTGCATATGCTGAATCGGGATCTCGATGTGGATTTTTACCATCACCATATTCAACAGTGATCAATGTCCCATTTTTGTTTTCACATACAGGACAATCGCAATCACATTGATCAACGACAACTTTATCATCAACATATTCACGCCATTGATCAACTTTACCAATCCAAATGAATAGATGATTACGCTGATAAAAAACATCTTCAACCATCTTTGTGACTAAACTTTGATGAAATCCGGGACGAAAAGCTGCCATTGTTACACAGTGTTTGGGTTTTTGTTACACGATATTACTTACTGTCACACTTCCACAAATACTAAGTAATTGTATTATTCTCGTTTTGAGAAACTATTCTTAAAAGCGCTTTATAAAGGAATATAAACAAATGGCTACTTTTTTATCGCCAGATGTCGTAATCCAAGAACGAGACGATTCCACTAGTAACCGAACTTACGGGATCAGTACTGGTGTTGCAGTATTGGCTAGCAACTTTGGTCCTGTACTTGATCCACAGCTCGTCAATAGTGAAGATGATCTAGTCAATATTTTTGGACAGCCAAACGACAATAACTATAAAAACTGGATGTCAATTGCTAACTTCCTAGCATACTCTGACAGCTGCTATGCGATTCGTATGGAAACTGAAAATCAGTTTAACGCAAACGCTGCAGGCAAAACTGGTTGGGAAGTCGAACAATTTGAAAACAGTAAAGGTATGATGGTCGATGTTGTTGATGAAGATGGAGATCCAGTCAAACATCGAGTTGGTCTTGTAATTAATAATGACGTTGATTACGCAGCCAACTACGAAAGTGGTAATGGTAACTTCGGCGAATTTGCTGCTCGTTATCCTGGTTCCATTGGCAACAGCATCATGGTTACATACGCTGACGCTGCAACATTTAAAGACTGGGTGTGGACAGACGCTAATGGTGATGTTCACGATTGGCGTCTTGAATACGCTGCCGCTCCAGGCACTAGCCGTTGGGCTCGCACACGTGACGGTCATAATGACGAAATTCACCTTCTCGTTATTGATGCTGGTGGTCAAATCACAGGCTCAAAGGGAACGATTCTTGAAAAATATGAGTATTTGAGCAAGAGCGCAAATGCTCGTAGTCTTGATGGCGTTGCGAGTAACTATAAGCGTATACTGAAAGATCAATCCAACTATGTTTATTGTATGGATTATCCAGATAAGGATCTTCTAACTCCAGCATACAATCAGACTATTCTTCAAACAGTTACTAGTGAAGAACAAGAAACTCAACTTCTTGAAGATGGTGTTAAAGTTGGTGACCAAATCATCAATACAAAAGAAAAAGTCATCAAAAAAGCCATTCGTGAAACTGTTATCAGTGATGAAGGCGTCCGTAAAACAGTAATCAAATTCGTTGAAGTTGCACAACTCCTTGACTGGGTTAAACTTGATTATAAAGTATACGACCAAGCACTTCAAGTGACCTATCAACTTTCTGTTGAAGAAGGTAATGGTGAACCAAAACTAACACCAATCGACACCGATGAAGGTGCATGGGGTGTTGATTGTGAAGATGTTACATTTAAGAGCCTCAAGGCTCCATACTTCAAGCAGATGAGTGGCGGTACCAACGATTTTGAGTACACTGATGCTGATGAAATGAAGGCGTGGGATCTTGTTGCTAATAAAGAAAAATACGACGTTGGCCTTTGTATTTGCGGTCCGGCTGATGCTACCGTTAGCAAGTACGTGATTCAAAACATTTGTGAAGCTCGAATGGATTGTGTTGCTTTCTGCTCACCATCAACAGGCGATCGTGGTCCAATTCTTGGCACTCTTTCTAGCAACGATCGTGCAGAAGGAATTACATCTTCTGAAATGAAGGTTCTTCAACGCACACTAGCATATCGTAACGAAGCTAGCTTTGGTGTCAACTCTAGCTATGGTCATCTCGATAGTGGTTGGAAGTATCAATACGACAAATACAATGATTGTAATCGTTGGGTTCCATTGAATGGTGACTGTGCTGGTTTATATGCACAATGTGATACGACGACCAACCAATGGACTAGTGCAGCAGGGTTTAATCGCGGTCAGATTAAGAACGTGATCAAGCTTAGCTACAGCCCAGAAAAGGCCCATCGTGACCAGTTGTATCCGGCTCAGATCAACCCTGTGGTAACATTTGTTGGTGAAGGTACAGTTCTCTATGGTAGTAAGTCACTGCTGAATAAGCCTAGTGCATTCGACCGTCTTAACGTACGTCGTCTTTTCATCTACCTCGAAAAGAACGTTGCTGAAGTTGCTCGCTACCTCATGTTTGAACTTAACAACCCAAGCACACGTGAATATGCGATTAATTTGGTTGAACCAATTCTTCGTACCGTCAGTGGCCTTGGTGGTGTTGAGAATTATAAAGTTATCTGTAACGAACAGAATAACGGTCCTGACGTGATCAATGCAAATAAGATGGTTATCGATATCTTTGTCGTACCAAATCGTACTTGCGACTGGATCCAATTGAACTTTACGTGTTCTAAGAGCGGTCAGACAACATTCAGTATCAGTGGTGAATAATCAACATTGATTATTGAATAAAGGAAAAGGGAGAGAACTAGTTCTCTCCCTTTTGTTTTGTGCGTTAAAACTGTCCATGTTAATATGACTCAGTGTGTTGACTTTTAGATGATTCGCATGGATAATAATTACATCTTTAAGAAAAAGGAGCTTATGATGCGTGTGATTGTTAAGGTTATTGATCCGTACTGTGATGATGTCGAACTAATTGTTGCTGATGCTGAATACGTTTCACTTGAACACGATAAAACAATCGCACGACTATTTGTCCACTTCGGTGGTCGTATTGTCACATCGACACGTGAATTCGATTACAAGGAAATTCAGCAAATTTATCTTGACTGGATCACTAATGACAAAACTATTCTAGATTCACGATGTTTTGGAACGTTTGAAGAGTATTCCAGTGTTGTGGATTAAAAAATAATAGCCCCAATTTGGGGCTATTATTTTAACCAAATTTAATCATTATCCTGTCGACATGCAGGGGGAAGCTGTTTTTGTAACAACTCACTCTCATAAGCGGTCTTGCAATGATTTTCCTGCCAAAAGAAAATATGATCAATTAAAATACAAGGCCATTTACGATCACCTTTGACATAATGGCGCCAACTACGGCTGCTTAAACTTTCATCAGCCCAATTTCGAGTATTTGCAAATAAAAACAATAGCGTGTTCAATAGTTGATCAACGGCTAACAAAAACTGAAACACATTGTGCTTCAAATATTTCCAACGTTTACGCATTACTGATTGGTTGTAATACAATAACCAATACTTAAGAAACACGATGCCAAATGTGTACCACATAATATGGTGGCATATTGTTATGAGCTGCACCACCACTAGAATAATCTCTTAGAGCCAATCGATAATGGTCAATTACCACCATTTAATGATGTAATGATGCATCATTTTCGATGATAAACACCTCTGGACTCTTCAATTCTTTAACTGTCTTAATTCCGTTACTGATGTTGCCACTCCACTGCATCCATATTCCATCTTGACCATCGTCGTCATCTTGATTATTTTCTGGATTAAAATCGATTTCAGGATCAGTGACTGATGGCATTTCAAACACTTCTCCATACAGATCCAATTTAGCAATAAATGTCAGCGTGTATATCACCAAGCGCGATTCTGTATAGCTGCCTTCATATGAATCTGTGAAACTACAACTAGTCAGACTAATTGGAATCGGTTGAATAAGATCAAGAACCGTTCTAACGTTCAGTGTTAAATCAGGATTGAATTGTGGAAGAATTTGTTCAACGATCTGTAAACAATCTTCTATGTTGTCGCTAACAACATACATTCCAATTTCAACATTCCACGGAACTGGGGTCTTTACAACCTGAGCGTTTCCGTCTTCATCTACGCATGTGATATTTTGATTGCGACTCTTTTTGCGTGTTGCGTCATATGACATCCCAGTGATATCGAATGCAATTCTTGGAAGCGTGATCTTGACTTGCTTCTCACGAGTTCCTTCCATTATTTGCTGAATCCACTTTGCACGATTGCTGAACGCAATTGGTACCCTAAGATCTTGTACCGCAGGACCATTCTTTGAATCACCCCTTCTTCGAATGATGTGAATATTTGAGAAGAATGATCCAAACGCCGAAATCGTTTGTTTTATTGTTGAATGATAAAATGAGCTCATTGTTCTGTTTGTTATATTGTGTTTAACCCGCTTAAAATCGTTTATAATAGGCTTTATGACTTGACCCTTTATGATTAGTCAACCAATTAACACGAACCGTTTATACACGATTTTAGAGGTGTTTAAACGCGTATTTCACCGTTGTCGATAACTGTTAATATCTTCGCATTCAATAGTACCAAATGGGTTTTGGGGATCCCAATTATCCGGGCTATTTTCTTGGTGTTCTTTAGTGAATGCCTCATTAGCTCCCCATCCATCGCCAGCATTTTCAATAATGGTTCGGAAAATTGGGGTAACAACTGCTCGTTGTTCACAATTACCAATTACATGAGCAACATCGGTACTATGATAACCTTGCCCATGATCTTCAACAGCAATTGCTTCGATTCCACCTTCTTCGTTTAATGTTACCAATGCAACAGCACCGTTACCTGTTAAACTGTCAATAATAATTTCAGGAGGATGAGTATATCCTTTACCAGGATTTTCAATCTGTACCTCAACGAGACCGCCCCACAGATTGGTATCAGGGTCAACGTCAAACGTCTTGAGACTTTCAAACATATCAATTTCAGGGATCCCTGTGTCAATATGTTGACTACTATATTGCATCAATTCGATTGTTAATTTGAAAGTGTAGTAACGACCGAGTTGAGCATACTGACCACTCTTTTCATCTACAAATTTTATCTCAAAAAGTTGATCTGTGGTAGGCCAATAAATTAAATCACCAGTACATGGACTGTCAGGAATAATAGTTGTTCCGTGAGCACCAATATTCTTTTCCCACTCACGACGGCTGATTGTAATTGTTGCACTAAGATCAGCAATTCCACCGAACTTCTGCATCAAATATCCATTACCCTCAAAACCACTTGAAGCATTTTCAAGATACCCACTAAAAGGGTATGCGTGTTTGAAAATACTATTGCGATCTTCATTAAAAATGTTAATATCAGCTACAGAACTAATAGTACGAGGAACGTAATAAAATGTTTCACTGTAGATGTTAATCGATTCATCAATCAAATCTTCTATTAAATCTTGTTCTACAGGATTATGGTGATCAAAATATGGGTTGCCCATTTAATTATATTAACACCAAAATGTATTAATAATATCTATATTGTATCTATTCATACGAATCATTACAGATAGATTATATTTTGTTTTACATCTAGGGAACGTAGTGACCTAGATGTGTTAGATCTGAATGTAATGAAGATCTAACGAATTAGGAAAACTTTAAAATCTTTATTTTTAACTTTTATCTAACTTTTGATTTCTCCTAATAATAATTGATTATCTAATTTTTTCAAAGAAAAGTCAACCAATTCTTTGGTATTTTTCATAAAGGAAAATACCCATGTAGACTTATTAATGATACCTAATACTCGTTAATAT
>SKEP01000308.1_pt1 | contig 32870 bp, 24 predicted proteins | sample 4826901 | NCBI WGS metagenome assembly SKEP01 (sample SAMN11008806, study PRJNA524170) | human gut metagenome | biome: Human fecal sample; material: Feces; isolation source: fecal sample from pouch patient p4, p43, p49, p54, p55 | host: Homo sapiens | place: Israel: Tel-Aviv | collected 2014-03-20
TAATATACCTATTTGTCAATGCAAATAACAATATTGTATGTGTTTACATTAAATACCACATAAGTATAGTGCTTTTGTGATTTTTCACATGTGGCCTGTAATTCAATTGAATTACAGGAAAATAAAAGGTTAAGTCTCAATGTCATTAAAGAATCAATCTGCGGCTGTTTTATGCATCCACTGCACAAGGAGTGTCGCAATAAACAAGGCACTTGCCCACAGCAAAACAAAACCCAGATGCACCACGGCCTGTGCTGTCAGCCCTGCCTCCAGTGATTCACTCAGCTGTAAAACAGCCTTGGTCAGCAGCATGGATGCAATGGTATCCAGAATTCCTCCTCCATGAGCCACCTCATAAAAGCCACCCGAGATAATGGATGCCAAAACAGCAAGTGCACTTCCCAGCATATTGGCTGTAACCTTCTGTGCAAACAGCGTATTCAAAAACAGGGCGAAGGCTATCACAAACAAAGCTAAAACAAACAGCAGACCGGCATAAACTGGCAGGGAAAAGCCGATTTGAGCACCAAACAGCCGGCACACGGCAAGCATCATAAAGGCCGGCAGAATCACAGACAGCATGGTAAATGCAATCATACCACCCAGATAAGAGGAAAAGGATACCAGAGACAGCAGTATCCACTTCATACGCCGCAGCTTCTTATCCTCACCATACTGCATCATATAGACCAGTGACTGCATGTATACGCAATACTTCCTTCATAAGCTCCTCCTCGTCCATCCTTGGACATCCCTATTGTATAAGAAGGCGCAAAAAAAGGAATCAACCGTTGGGATGATTCCTAGTATGATTATTTTACTTCCTGTGTCCAGCCATAGGTATCCGCAACATCGCCCCACTGGATACCGGTCAGTGTATCGTACAGCTTCTGTGTCAGCTCTCCGGTCTTGAAATCATTGATCACCGTAATTTCCCCTTTGAAATTCAGCTCTCCGACAGGAGAAATAACCGCTGCAGTTCCGGTACCAAACGCTTCCTCCAGACGGCCCTCCTTACCCGCCTGCATCAGCTCATCAATAGCGAGATGGCGTTCCTCCACCTCATAGCCCCAGGAGGTTAACAGCTGCAGAATGGAATCTCTGGTAACACCCGGCAATACTGTTCCATCACAGGGTGCCGTAACGATTTTATTATCAATTTTGAACATGACGTTCATCGTTCCGACTTCCTCGACATACTTTCGCTCCACACCGTCCAGCCAGAGCACCTGGGTATACCCCAGCTTTTCCGCCTTGACCTGCGCAGCAATGCTGGCCGCATAGTTGCCGCCGCACTTTGTAAATCCGGTGCCTCCCTTGGTAGCCCGAACATATTCATCCTCTACATAGATTTTCACAGGATTCACACCCTCCGGATAATACGCTCCAACCGGAGAAAGCAGAATCATGAATTTGTAGGCATTGCTTGGATGTACCCCAACCGCAGCTTCCGTCGCAAACATAAACGGGCGGATATAAAGTGAGGTACCCTCGGCAGTCGGAATCCAGTCCTTTTCATAATTTACAACCGCAGCTACCGCCTCTACAAACATCTCCTCATCCATTTCCGGCATACACAGACGACGGTTGGAATTGGCGAAGCGGCGCGCATTCATTTCCGGGCGAAACAGCAGCACCCGGCCATCCTTAGTCTTATAGGCCTTCAGCCCCTCAAAGGTTTCCTGTGCATAATGCAGAACCAGACTTGCAGGATCCATGCAGATCGGCGCATACGGCTCGATTTTGGCATTGCACCAGCCCTGCTCTGCTGTCCAATCCATGGTAAACATATGGTCGGTAAAGATTTTACCAAAGCCCAGATCACTGCTCCAGTCCGGTTTTTCTTTTTTCTGTGATGCTTCTATAATTTCGATATTCATATACGAATCCTCCCTAATCACAACTTCTATGTTTCATAGGTTACACCCTTTTTGCAATTTCGTCAACCACATTCTTTCATATTTTTACATTCTCTCTCATTTTTATTTCAAAAGACTGTGCATTTCTCTATCACCGTACCATATTATGATGCTCCCCTTCCAATCAACCCATGCATAGTAATAGCATAGTAAAAATGTAACAGATGTAAATCAGCAAAGAGTATTTCATCTCCCTACATTCAAATGTTGACAATCCGTAATCCGCAGTGAGACACAGAATAGTTTCATAACCAAAGGCGAATGATAGATACCAGTTTGATGACCTTTATGGGAGTCGAGGAGCGTCCGAAGCAACACAGCCATTGTGTCGGGATTGCATGCTTCATAAGTGAACCTTTGACCTGCCGGGGTCTTTGGATGATTCCTGATCGGATGAACACCTTCTGTTCCGGCAAAAAGCTATTTGCGAAAGCGATGAGAAGCCTGCCGGCATGCTGGCTGAATATCAGGCTTAAACATCTCCAGCGCAGATAGGGCATCAGCTGTGCATTTATCGGTATCTCTGTGGCATATACGAAGTGATCGTTATGATCTGATGTATATTCTGTTTTTCTTTATTTACGTACACACTCAGTAGCCACGATTATGCAATGTAATAGTAATGGAATTCCATATTTCCGCGTATGGGATGCAATATTATTTTCTACAGGTATTTCGGACAAAAATACTAACTTTTATAAATTTATGCTATACTTTTACTAAACACGGAAGAGGGCACATTATGACAGTAGAAATCAAGCATAACCAAAGCTTCTGGGAGCAGGGTCCCCAGAATGCTGAAGAAATCCATGCCGTACAGCAACTGCAGACCGGACTGTATAATATTCGCAGCGATACCCATATTGGTATCACATGGGAGGAAAACGAACGGGATGCAGTATTTGTATTATACATGCTGGAGGGAGAAATGCAGTTTCAATCCAGCAGTGAAGTCTTTTCCTTAAAAAAGGATGACAGCGCACTGTTTAGCTATGAAGCAACTGCTATTCACGGAATTTCCAAAACACCCTGCCGTCTGATGCTGTTCAGTACGAGCGGCTCCTATCAAAAGGTGAATGCGACCAACGCCTGCTTTGAAAAGCTGCGGGAAGTCGAACTGAAGGATATCTATACGATTGGACACAGCCGACGGGTCAGCAGTCTTTCCATGTCCATTGCATTGCAGCTGGATCCGGGCTATGATATTCTGACACTGGGCGCAGCTGCAACCTTCCATGATCTTGGGAAATATTATACACCAATTGAAATTCTGCAAAAGCCGGGACGATTAACTCCTGAGGAATTTTCCATTATCAAGCTGCATCCCCAGGATTCCTGGCAGCTGCTGATGGAATCACATGGAGAAATAATTGCAGAGATAGCCCTGCAGCACCATGAACGAATGGATGGAAGCGGATATCCCCGCGGTCTGCACGCAGATGCAATCCGGATGGATGCACGCATCATTGCAGTTGCGGATGTGTTTGATGCCATTACGAGTAAACGCTCCTACAACAATCCCGTCAGCTATGAACAGGCTCTGTCTATCATGGAACAGGAGCGGCAGCTGTACGATTCGGATGTTCTGCATGCACTTCATATTCTGGTAAGGGAAAAGCGACTGTCCATTTCGATATAAGGTCACAGTAAAAACCGGCACTTCAAAATTTGCCGGTTTTTTTATGCATTGGAAAGGATACGTACAGGGAATAGCCTTGCGCAGAACAAGCACTCAGCAAGACTTTACGTACCGTAAGAAATGTGAAAAAGGCATCTGCTTTTTTACGAATCATAATATGCAGATGCCCGTTTATGGAAAAGCTATGCTTTCTTCTTCATTTCCTCCAGCTGTTTTTCAACGATCGCATACTGGGAGCGGTAACCCTCCAGCTTTTCACGCTCTGCGTTGACCTTTGCTTCGGGAGCCTTGTTTACGAAATTCGGATTGCTCAGCATGCCCTCTCCGCGTTTGATTTCCTGCTGCAGACGTTTGATTTCCTTGCTCAGCTTTTCGATTTCCTCTTCCACATTGATGATTGCGGCCAGTGGAACATTCAGCGTACCGTTCAGAATCGGACGAACTGCCATTTCCACAGCGCTGTCCTCATCGATCCATGTCGCATGACACATCTTCTGCAGGATGGCATTGATATAGGAAACACTTGGCATATTCTTACCGTTTTCGTCCCGTATGATGACCTCGATGTCCATGCTCGGCTTCAGGTTGTAATCCACCTTCAGACTGCGCACTGCCTCGATCATTGTAATCAGCTGACGAATCGCTGTCATTTCCTCTTCGCTCATCGCCGCATCCACTGCACATGGCCAGGCCTCCAGATTGATGCTTTCCTGAGTATGCGGAATTGCCAGATAGATTTCCTCTGTCACGAACGGCATGAACGGATGCAGCATACGTACGATACCGCTCAGCACCGTTACCAGCGTGGACTGTGCTGCCCTGCGCAGTGTTTCATCATCGCTGGAAAGACCTGCCTTGCTCAGCTCGATATACCAGCTGCAGAAATCATCCCAGATAAAGCTGTACAGCTCATTTCCAACCAGCGCATACTCATATTTTTCCATATTCGCCGTTACGTTTTCCAGCACCTCATTGAAGCGCTTCAAAATCCATTTGTCGATCATGGAGGCATTGCTCAAATCAATGTCGGAAACCTCCATATCCTCTGGAATCTGCATGAGGACAAAGCGGCTCGCATTCCATATTTTATTGATAAAGTTCGCACTTGCCTCGACCTTTTCATCGATGTAGCGCAAATCCTGTCCCGGTGTGGAATTCGTTGTCAAAAAGAAGCGCAGTGCATCGACACCGTGATCCGCAATCACATCCATCGGATCAATACCGTTGCCCAGCGACTTACTCATCTTACGTCCCTGCGCATCCCGTACCAGACCGTGAATCAATACATCCTTAAACGGACGGTTTTTCATGCAGTAGCGTGTCTGGAAAGCCATACGGGCAACCCAGAAGAAAATGATATCATAGCCGGTCACAAGCACGTCATTCGGGAAGTAACGGTTCAAATCATCCGTCTCCTTCGGCCAGCCCAGCGTGGAGAACGGCCACAGTGCACTGGAGAACCAGGTATCCAGAACATCCTCATCCTGAATCCAGTTTTCCAAATCCTGCGGATCCTCCATCCCTACATAGATTTCACCGGTTTCCTTATGATACCAGGCAGGAATGCGGTGTCCCCACCACAGCTGACGGGAGATACACCAGTCCTCGATATTTTCCAGCCACTGATGGAAGGTCTTTTCAAAGCGCTGCGGATAGAAGTGAATTTTCTGTTCCTCGATTTCCTGATGTTTTAATACCTCTTCAGCCAGCGGCTCCATACGGACAAACCACTGCTTGGAAAGATAAGGCTCCACAATGACACCGGTTCTTTCCGAATGTCCAACCTGATGCATGTGCTGTTCGATATGATCCACAACACCATCCTTTTCAAAATCGGCAACCAGTGCCTTACGGCAGGCAAAACGGTCCATTCCTGCATACTTGTGTGCCATTTCATTCATCGTACCATCCGGATGCATACAGATCGGCATTGCCAGATGATATTTTTTCGCCAGAGCAAAGTCATTCGGATCATGTGCCGGTGTACATTTCATAACCGCCGTACCAAAGGACATGTCGATATAATCATCCGCCATGATTGGCAGTTCTTCCCCATTGGCAGGGTTAATAACGTGCATTCCGACGATATTCTTATAACGTTCATCCTGCGGATGTACAAAAATCGCCTGATCCGCAAACATGGTTTCCGGACGGGTGGTCGCAATCACCAGCTCTTTTCCGGTTTCCACTACCTTATATTTAAAATAGTACATCGCACCTTCAATTTCCTTGTGAATAACCTCAATATTGGAAAGTGCTGTTTTAGCCTGCGGATCCCAGTTGATGATACGCTCTCCCTGATAAATCAGACCATCGTTGTATAAGTCCACAAATACTCTGCGTACCGCATCACTCAGTCCCTCATCCAGCGTAAAGCGTTCTCTGGAATAGTCAAGGGACAGTCCCATCTTTGCCCACTGCTTGCGAATCGTGGAGGCATACTCCTCCTTCCATTCCCATGCACGCTCAAGAAACTTCTCACGCCCGATATCATATCGTGAAATACCTTCGGATTTCAGACGCTCGTCAACCTTGGCCTGGGTCGCAATCCCGGCATGATCCATGCCCGGCAGCCACAGCATGTCATAGCCCTGCATACGCTTGTAGCGGGAAACGATATCCTGCAGGGTGGTATCCCATGCATGTCCCAAGTGCAGCTTTCCGGTTACATTGGGTGGAGGTATTACGATGCAGAAGGGGTCCTTGTTCTTATCTCCTGCTGTGAAATAGCCGTGATCGATCCAGCTTTTGTAGTGATCCATCTCAACGTGAAGATGATCATATTTCGTATCTAATGTTTTTCTCATAACGCACTTCTCCTTTACTTGTCCAAACGGAAGCTTTCTGTAAGAATATCTTCTTTCAGAATGCTCATTAACACCATATCGTGATATCGTCCATCACTCAGCAATGCCAGCTTGCGAAGGATTCCCTCCTGTACAAAGCCGCAATGCTTTAAAACCGCTGCACTCGCCGGATGCTCCACAGCCACATAGGCTTCCATGCGGCGCAGCCCGACATGCGCAAAGCCAGCTTTCACCAGCGCGCTGACAGCTTCTCTCATCAAGCCCTGATTCCAGTAATCCGGATGCATCAGATAACCAATTTCGCCGATATCCCCATCAATGGTATGGATATCCAGATTACCGATCACCTTGTCATCATGCTTATGTACCATCACCCAGGCCTGCGGTACACCGCGCTTTTCCCAGGTCAGAAAATAACTGCGGATACTGTTCAGTGTCTCTTCTATATCCGTATGAGGATGCAGAGATAAATACCGCATGACCAAAGGGTCGCTGTAATAGGCAAACATATCACATACATCCCCTTCTTCTACAGGACGAAGCAGCAGATGTGCAGTTTCCACACAGGGCATATCCAAGCGCATACCATCACCTCCGAATATAAAAAAAGCGTCCCGCAAAGGACGTTTTCACGTGGTACCACCTTATTTTACACAGCTGTGCTGTGCCTTGACCACGTTAACGCCGTGCTTCACGAATACTCCTACTTCTCTTTCAGAATATCTGCTCCAAGACTACCTTCCCGCAGCTTCAGCACTTTCTTCCACCAGCCGAAAGCTCTCTCTACCTGAAAATCTGTGGTACTCCTTCTTTTCTAACGCATTTTACTTTTCTATTATAAACAAAAGTCCTGCGGTTTTCAACCTCTTTTTTAGTTTTGCGGGCAGCTGAGGCTTTTAACACCGCACACAGGCATCTCTTGCTGATTATCGGATCAAGGAGCTGTTTCCTTCCTGTAAAGGCTCTTGACCGGCATGTCGTGACAGGTAGTGTGAAAGAACATCCAATTTATGATTAAACAAGAAATTTAAGACAGCATTCATGCCGTGTGTTTCCGCGCGCAAAATGGGGTTGGAGTTAACGATAATGAAACATTCACAACCTGTACAGAAAATCTGTCAAGCCCTATACACAGGGGCTGCTTATGCTATCCATATATCTCAACTGCACACACGATTCCGGCGACAAAGTCCTTCCCTCACAAATTCCTGAGCGTGAAAGAAGGCAGACATCTGGTGAAAACCGCAGAAATACAAAAAAAACAAAAGCACCATTTAAGTTGATGCTTTTGTCCCCCGCATAAACTGCTTGCGTATTTCATATACTCATGCGTCCGGCAAATTCAGACAGAGGGAAGAATTACCAGCGTACGTTCGTTTACTTCCTTATTGTTATTGGCCAGACGCAAAGCATCTTCCTTCACATCATAGCGCTGTGCTATGGTTCCATAGGAGTCATTTCCTCTGGCGACGACCATACGGTAGGATGTATACGTTGTTTCATCGTCTTCGAACAAATCTTCAAATTCCGACATCGCTGTGGTGTCCGATTCCTGTGGTGTCTCTTCCTCCTGTGCCACTGCCTCATTTTCCTGCGGACCTGCAGCAGACAGCTGTTCAAGTGTATGCAGGGTATTGTCCTGCATCTCTGGCTGAGCAGGTGCCGTCTGCCGGGATGCTGAAAACTCCGGCTGCACATTGTCTTGTTCTTGTTCAACAACCGTCTGTTGAACAGGTGCCGGCTGCTCCTGCAATCCGTGAATTCCCATAAGAATCGTCAAATTCAAACCGCCATTGGCAGGAACACTCTGATATTCCTGTATATCAAGATAAAAACGCTCCTGTGACAGCTTGTGATTCGGTGCAAGTACATCCATATCCAATACTTCCTCATATTCCTGCAGCTCACCCTCATCATTCACATAGCTTCCCTGTACACGCAGGGGCCCTACTGCACGAATGCCCTCTGCTTCCTTATGGTATTCCAGTGATTCCCGTACCTGCAGGGAACGCGGCTCCTTGACCTGATCTGCGAACTGCAGCTCTTTTTCTATTTTCATTGTTTTCATAGCGTAGCCTCCTATCATTATGTATGCCGCAGAAACACAAAGTATGCCTGCCTGTACAGATTCCCTGCAGGTCTGCTCTTTGCCAGGCTGCACTGCTTCCGCCAGCCTGACTGCCGTTTTTAAATTCTTGGTCTTTTTCTGTCCACAAGTGACAAAATATGATAGAATGGATTGGAAAGAAATGAGGATGTTAACATGATTACCATTGAAAGAACAAGTGTAATGAATTTTGAAAATGCCATTCGCGGTGCCCGTAATCCGATGAACAGCTGGAATCGCATGGATAGCTTTTATGATGAACAGAGAAACTTCATTATGGGACCAAACGATCTGAATCTGGCACAGCGTCTGGCACGTGCAGGCAGTGATCACCGTAAATTCATCCGTCAGATATTTGTTTCTGTCGATTTTACTGCTCCGCTGTACTGGTGGAAGGAATACGATACATACAAGGTGGCAACCGTGGCCAACTCCACCTCCACCATGCACAAGATTGCCAGCAAGCCCTTTACGCTGGATGATTTTTCCCATGAGCGTATGAATACACAGGCACAGGAGGCGCTGGCACATACCGTTTCCGTCCTGGAGGATCTGCGGAAAGACTATCTGGAAACAAAGGATAAGGAAACCTGGTACAGTATGATTCAGCTGCTGCCGAGCAGCTACCATCAGATGCGTACCTGTACGCTGAATTATGAAACGCTGATGAACATTTATTATGCAAGAAGAAACCACAAGCTGGATGAATGGCATACCGTATGCGACTGGATCGCATCACTGCCCTATGCGAAAGAGCTGATTCTTGCGGTAGAAGAAAAATAATATAGAAATGACAGAATCCTAAAACAGTTCGCCGACCTGCAAACCGTTTAGATTCTGTCTTTTTTCTGTTTCTGATCATAACGATAGGATAGAAATGCCGGAATCCCGACAAAGCCAAAGCCGAAAGCAGCTGCCTGAACACCGGTATGGTGCATTGCATATCCGCACAGCATGAAGAAAGCTGTCGGAAAGCTCATATAGCCGCAGATACGATGTGCATACCGCCACGTATTTTCATCTGCCGTCGTCCATGGCAGCCGAAGACCAAGATGACGATTAAAGGGCAGCTTTGGTGCAGCGTTTCCATATACCAGTACCAGAAACAGCACCATGGAAAACTGCAGTTTATCTTTTACAGCTTCCTGTAGCTGCCCGCATGCATATAAAGCAGCGATTACCGCCATCATCATAATAAAAAACATGCAGACCACAGACATTTCCCGTACGGTACGGTTCTTCGGATTTGCCTGATCGAGTCCGGTTATCACATCATTCGCAAAATACAGCCGAAGAGCACTGAGGACAGAGAACAGCAGAATTCCCAATTCCGTATAGGGAAGCCATGGTGAGGCACACACGCAGAGCAGAATACCTCCACAGCAAAGCATCATCCAGCGATCATTTTTCATGCTTCTGCGCCTTTCCATGAGAGGACATTCCATCAAACACATCCAGAAAGCGGCAGTACATCTGTTCCACAGCAGATGTGTTGATTGCATAAATTACATACTGTCCCTGTTTTTCACAGGTGATTAGCTCACTGGTCTTCAATATATCCAGATGCTTGGATATGGCCGGCTTTGACATTGTGAATTCTTCAGCAATCTCTCCGGCACTTAGATTTTTTTCACTCAGCAGCTGCAGAATCCGCCGTCTTGTCGGATCTGCCATCGCTTTAAACATATCCATATACTTACCTCATAACCAGCAGCATAATGCCCAGCTGAATGATTGTCAGCAGAATTGCAATCGCAAGTCCTGCAATACGGTTATCCGTGCAATCTGTATACATAAGAATAACAGCCTCCAGTACAGGAATACACCAAATTGCGAATTCCTTATTCATGGTTCGATTTACCTCACCGCTCAAGCTGAACTGCATCGGAAGCTCATTTGGCAGGCGTGGATACAACAGCAGGGAAACAAGCAGTAAGCACACCAGAATACCATAAGCACCGTATTTTTTCAAGAACACCATAAGAATTCCTCCTGTTTCTTTATTTAACTAATTAGTTAAATATATAATAATACGATTCCAGTAAACTGTCAATAGCTGGCAGAACAAATCTAAATCGATACAGAGTCCTCACAATTCACGGCAAGTGCATACCTGTAAGATTCGCCTGTTAACAATCAGACTACGATGCAAATGTAAAAGAACGTATCGTATCGCTTTCTGGTTCTTTCTCGATTGTGGGTAAACTTAACATAGGGAGACATTCATACGATTGTAGTTATCAATAGAAGTTGAAGTCTCCCTTATGCATACACCCTAAAGTAAAGAACCGGCTTTCTAACAAATGCGATATTTCTTTTTTCCGAAATACTGTGACAGCAACAAAAGGATGTCCCGAACCCATGCAAACACTTACATCCCGCTTCCTGTCTTCGACTATCAAGTCCATGCAGCATAGCTGCCTGCAAATATCCCTTACATGGATATACAAATATATTCAGATTTTTTAAATACTATCTCTGCAAAAAAGGCGCAAAGCGTGCTGTCACATGCCTTTGCACTTCAAAACATTTCTTGCCCCTGTTAGGGTGTTTTAAAACTACTTCCAATTTTTTCTATGATCAACAATCAGTTTTATCAGGGCTCCCAGCATCAGAACGGAGATACCAAGCATGATCAGACCCTTGAAAAACCCCTCTTTCTTCACAATGATTATGCCTGTCAGAAAGCTGCCCGCAATGATAAAGCCGAAAAACAGCAGCAATACCAAGATCAGCGGTATGCGAATCCAGAGAGAAACTTTCTTGTTTCCTGCAGTATACAACGTTCCTTCCATTACGATTTCCATAATAATTTCAAGTAGCGTTTCCACGGCATCTCCTCCTTCTTCATATTCCTACCATACATCTGCATGTATCAGGCTTTCCGCTTCGTTGTGATTCTCATATCGCCAATCCCATACTTTTTCATATACAGTTCATAGTTTTCATTCAGATATACCTGAAGTTCTTCAGTAGAGACAGCATGTAGGATATCTGTCATTGCAATGATATCGAACAGAGGTATTCCTTTCTCACGCAGCAGCGTTTGCAAATCGCCGATTAAAGAAAATGCAGTGGATTAATCTCGCAGCTTCCCCCATCTATTTGCTATACGATGAAATTCAGGGTGATATAATATCGGACTCCATACAGACTGCCGTAAGGTATTCGGGAAATTGGCACATCAATATGATTAATGTCACAATAGGGTATACACAGACTGCTTTCATTTCTATGCTGCTGCAGGAAATGTTCAACCTGTATGCTATCCTGTTCAAAATAGCATAGCAGGAGCATACCGGACCTTCTATGATGGGCAGCATATTCCCCATCCGCATACACATCACAAGGCAGTATGACAGATTTTGCTATCGTCTGTATACATAAGCAGTCCTCCATGGGTCGGTCGTTCCTATTTATGGTTAACTTCATTATATGACATTCCCTTTACAGTTACAACTTATTATAGGATTTTGCGCATCTTACGCGAATTTCGATATCCAACGCTTACTTTCCTTTTTTACGCTGTTAAAAAAAGAGCCTCCTCTAGTTAGAGAAGACTCCGGGTGCTTCTTATCAGGAAGTGAACAGCGGTATGAGATAGCTCCAGATTTCCTCCATTCCCTGCTTTTCAACAGCTGAGAAAGGAAACAGGGGCTCATCCGCATTCAGCTTCAGTGTCTTACGGATGTTTGCGAAATGATGGGCGCGCTTGGTCGGCGGCACCTTATCGCACTTAGTTGCCACAACTGCAACAGGGATTTCATAATAACGGGCAAATTCCAGCATCGTCATATCATCATCCGTCGGCTTATGTCTGGCATCCACAAGAATCACAACACCTTTTTTCTGCGTTCGTTCAGAGAAATAATCCTCCATCATCTGTCCGAATTTGATCAGCTGTGTTTTCGAGATATTCGCATAGCCGTAGCCGGGAACATCTACAAACATATACTTGTCATCCAGATTGAAGAAATTCAGCAGTCTGGTCTTGCCGGGCGTATTCCCGACATAGGCCAGCTTTTTGCGTCCGCACATGGCATTGATGAAGCTGCTTTTGCCGACATTGCTTCGGCCAGCCAGAACAATTTCCGGCAGTGTCGTATCCGGCCATGATTTCTTATCCGGTGCGGAAATGACCAGCTCCGCTTTCTGAAATTGTATCATGCTATTTAACCAGGGCAACATCCAGCACCTGAGACACACGTTCCACAGGTACGAAGTTGACACTTTCCTTTACCGTTGCCGGTACATCATCCAAATCCTTGACATTGGCCTTTGGAATGACGATTGTCGTAATTCCACAACGATGTGCCGCCATGGATTTTTCCTTCAGACCGCCGATTGGCAGGACATTTCCACGCAGTGTGACCTCTCCGGTCATTGCCAGATTGGCTTTGACCGGCGTATCGCTCAAAGAGGATACCAGAGCGGTTGTCAGCGTTACACCGGCGCTTGGTCCATCCTTTGGAACGGCCCCTTCCGGTACGTGGATATGAATATCGTTCTTTTCGAACACCTCCGGCTGGATTTTGTATTTTTTGGCATTGGCGCGTACATAATCATAGGCAATGGTTGCGGATTCCTTCATGACATCCCCTAGCTGACCGGTGATGACCAGTTTTCCCTTACCTTCAAAATGATTGACCTCAACCTGCAGCACATCGCCTCCGAAAGAGGTATATGCCAGACCGGTAACCGTACCGATCTGATCCTTTGTTTCCCGCTTGCCGTATTCGAATTTCTCATGACCGAGCCATTCCTTCACCAGCTTTTTGGTTACCTTGATACTGCGCTTATTGTCCTTCAGGATTGCCAGCACACTCTTACGGCAGACGGTCGCAATCACACGCTCCAGCTGTCGAACACCGCTTTCTCTTGTATAATATCGAATCAGGAAGCTGATCATTTCATCATCGATTTTCAGCTGCGAGGTTTTCAAACCGTTTTCCTTGATCTGCTTCGGCACCAGATGACGCTTGGCAATCTCGATTTTCTCCAGCTCGGTATAGGAGCTGAGCTCGATGATTTCCAGACGGTCACGCAACGCATTTGGTATATTCTCCAGATAATTTGCCGTTGCGATAAAGAGTACCTTGCTTAAGTCATACGGCTCTTCGATATAGTGATCGGAGAACAGAGAGTTCTGTTCCGGATCCAATACCTCCAGCATGGCACTTGCAGGGTCACCCTTGTAATCACTTGCCATCTTGTCGATTTCATCAATCAGGAAGACAGGATTCACTGTCCCTGCTTTTTTCATTGCCTGAATAAATCTTCCCGGCATACTTCCCAGATAGGTTCTGCGGTGTCCTCTGATTTCAGATTCATCCTTCACACCACCCAGTGATATTTTCACAAATTTGCGGTCGAGTGCTCTTGCGACGGATTTCGCAAGGGATGTTTTACCGACACCGGGAGGACCAACCAGACAGATAATCGGTGCACGAAGAGAATTCGTCATCTGCTTGACAGCCAGATACTCCAGAATACGCTCCTTGATTTTTTCCAGACCGTAATGATCCGCATCCAGAATCTCACTTGCCAGATTCAGATCCTCGTTGTCCCTGGATTCCTGCCACCACGGCAGATCCATCATCCAGTCGATATACGTTTTGATAACACCGGTTTCTCCACTTGCGGCTGGCAGCATTTCATAGCGGGACAGTTCATCTCTGATCTTATCCTTAATGCTGTCAGGGTACGGATTTTCTTCCAGACGCTTGCGAATCGCATCCACATCCTTATCGGTATCCGGCACATCACCAAGCTCTTCCTTGATGGCACGCATCTTCTCCCGCAGGTAGTATTCCTTCTGACTTTCCTCAATTCTTGTTTTTACCTTGTCATTGATTTTATTCTCAATCTGTGATAATTCCTTTTCACTCTCGATTTCCTGAAGAATCAGGTACAGACGCTCATTCACACCTAATGTTTCCAGCAGCTCCTGTCGCTTTTCAAGCGTAAAAGGAAACAGCTGTGCTATCTGATCAGAAAGCACAGGTGCGGAAACGCCCTTTGCCAGTTCATTGATCATTTCTTTTGGAATGGTCTGGGAAACCGCCTCGATTTCCTCAAACTGCTTGGCGATTTTTCTTACCAGAGCAACCTCTTCCATCGGATCCTGCGCAATATCGGTTTTGACTTCCGCCGTTACACTCATCAGCGTATCATCGTTGATGATCGTATGCAGCTCCACACGCTGCATACCTCTGAACTTCACACGCAGATAACCATCCATTCTGCGGATATGCTTGATCTGACAAAGAGTACCATAGGAATATACGTCATTCACATCAGGCTCTTCCAGTGCCAGATCCCGCTGTGCTACCAGAACGACCTGACTTTCGTATTTTTCCTGTGCTTCTTCTACTGCACGCGTAGACTTTTCTCTACCGACATCGATGATGACTTCCTGATTCGGAAACACTACAACACCGCGCGTACAGACCAAAGGAAGCTGTACAATTGGATTTGCATCGTTTTCATTCATGATTCCTACACTCCTTTCCATAGGCAAAAAAGACGCGCTCCAGCGTCTTTTGCAGCATGATTACTTGCCCGTTGCTTCTTTGACAAGCTCTAATGCTTTGCGGATACGTAAATCATACGACACCGCATCGTTGGAAATCAACTGTTTTACCTGCTCAACCGGCATTTGATACATATTGGCGATATTTTCCAGCTCATTGTTGACATCCTCTTCACTTATTTCAACCTTTTCTTCCGCTGCAATAGCTTCCAGAACTAAACGCACTTTTACTTTATTGAAGGCATCCTTGCCCATTTCCTCACGAATCATTTCATCTGTCTGCCCAGTTACCTGCTTGAACTGCTCCAGACCGAATCCCTGAGACTGCAGACGCTGTTCGAAATCACGCACAAGGCTGTCTGTTTCTTCTTCGATCATAACCTGTGGAATTTCCACCTCGGCATTTTCTGTAACGGCTGTCAGAATTTCATTTTCAAATTTCTGCTCCGCCTGGTTTTTCTTGCTTTCTTCAAGGTTTTTACGGGAATATTCCTTGAATGCTACCAGTGTTTCCACATTTTCGATTTCTGCCTGTTTTACCAGTTCATCATCTGCTTCCGGAAGTACCTTGGATTTGATTTCGTGAACAGTCACCTTAAAGACAACCGGCTGACCTGCAAGCTCCTCTGCCTGATAATCTTCCGGGAAGGTTACATTGATATCCTTTGTTTCTTCAATTCCCATGCCCAGAACCTGTTCTTCAAAGCCCGGAATAAAGCTTCCGCTTCCAATTACGAGCGGGTATGCTTCTCCCTTACCGCCTTCGAATGCAACACCTTCCTTGAAGCCTTCAAAGTCAATCACAGCAGTATCTCCGTTTTCAACCTTGCCTTCTTCTTTCACTACGAGATCCGCAAAACGCTCCTGCAGACGTGTGATTTCCTCTTCAACATCCGCATCGCTTACTTCAACAGCTTCCTTTGTGATATCCAGGCCCTTGTATGCTCCCAGCTTCACCTCCGGCTTTACTGTTACGTTGAATTTGAATGTTACCTTATCCTCATCGATGCTTTCGATATCCAGTGCCGGACGGGAAATCACCCACAAATCATGTTCCTTGATTCCTGCACTTAATGCATCTCCTGCAACCTCATCGATTGCTTCCATCAATATATTCTGAGAGCTGATCTGCTTTCTTACCAGTTTCTCAGGAGCCTGACCCGGACGGAATCCCGGCAGATTTACTTTCTTTGCCAGTTTTCTGAATGCTTTTTTCTGAGCATCCTTCCAGGTATCACCTTCGACAGTCGCTGTTAATTCACCTGTTGATTTTTCTTTTAATTCCCATGTTGAACTCATTGTTCATACCTCCTACGTATCAATCTCTTCGCACACAGCATTACATTTCATGCTTCCTTAATAATAATTCATAACCCCTGTATTGTGCAAGACCTTTTTCTTCCTCAAAGAGCATCCATGCCTCATGTTCCTCATAGGCATGAAACACATAGGCAGTCACAGCAGCAGCCAGCGGCAGTGCCTCATCCTCTTCAATATTGAAGGGCAGACGCAGATACGCCTCCTTCACCAAAGTTTCCACACACATCATCGTAAATGTCGGATTGTCGTTTTCAAACCAGTCCTTCAGATAATTCACCGCTTCCAGTGCCCCCTCGCTTTCCATAGGCGCATCCAGACTGCACGGAGAGAAGGTAACCTCAAGACCGTCGATATCCACACTGACCTCATCGGTAATGTTTTGTTCCATCATGGCTTCGATCATCAGAGAACGAACCAGATAGTGCGGGTTTTGAGACAGATAGTCCGCCACAGCATCCATGTGATTACGAATATTACTTTTTTTCAGCTGTTCAATCGCAAGAAACGCTTCCTCCAGAGAACCTTTCAGCAGAGTTTCAATGTCCTCTTCCCGAACTGCGGTATCTTTCCATTTACACTCACTGCGACACTGGTTATAGTATGCGATCAATGGTTCCTCATATTCCCTTGGAATATACGGCATGGAGAGTTCCTCATCCAGAATGGCATATGCTTCGGCAAACTGCGCATCCTTCATCAGAGTTTCCACCTTTTTTAGAATATCCTCATAATAAGTATCCATGGTTTCTCCTTTACGACTAAACATACACTAATATAGCATAATCGCTCGTTTTTATCAATTATAAAGTAGCTTCTGAACCCATTTTCGTAACATTTCTCTACAGTTTCACATAATCCTGACAAAATCTTCGAAATCACTCATTCGTTTCGCACGTTCGCATAACGCATCGATAGCACACCTTGCTGTGGGAGCATATACAGCCTGATGCCGCCTGCCGTCCCTGAGCAGTCATGAAGCCTCGTCTTGATTCCCGCTGTATCCGTATCAGCGCACACATTCCAGGAAACATGCGGAAGCAGCCGGGACGTTTTTTACGATTAACCCCAAAAGCAAGTGAGCATCCACGGCAATTTACCTTCTGAAAACAGATGCCTTTCCTATATATTATATAAGTGACGGTCTAAGCTTCTTTTTCCATATGAAAGCCACCTCAGCGGATGGCTTTTTTCAAATATCGCGTATTGCTTGCGGCCCGTTCATACAGCTGACATTTTGACCTGCACTGCTGCTTCGCCTTATACAAAGCCGTATCACTCTCTCGGATCAAATCATCAATACGCATAACGGGATCTGTAGTATACGAAATTCCGACACTGGCCGACAGATTCATATAATAAGCATTCCTCTCAAAGTGCTTCTGCAGCTCATGAATGAGCCGGTTCCCCTGCCGCAGCAGCTCCTGCGCACTCATGCTTGCTGTCATGGATACCAGAAATTCATCACCGCCCAGACGTGCAATCAGATCCTTTGGAAACATTTTCTTCAGCACCTCTGCACTGATACGCAGCGCTTCATCACCTACCTGATGTCCATAGGTATCATTCACCGTTTTAAAATAATCCAGATCCACATACAATATGGATATCTGCTTAAATTTCCGTAAATCGGCATAATACTCATAAAAATATCTGCGGTTGTATAGACCAGTCAGATAATCGGTATTGGAATTACTGCTCAACTGCTGTTCAAGAAGGTATTCCTCCGTCATATCACGATAGATACACAAATCCCCGACACGACTTTTGAATATATCATAAATTGTTTCATTGCTGATTTCCAAAATTCTGCGATTCCCCTCAAATGTCAGAATCGCCTTTCCATTCGACTCCTTTTTCAGCTGTTTGCCTTCCCTCAGCAGGGACGAAAACCAGTCATCATATGCTACATCGAGGATGGAAGCTCTGGATACAGCAAAAAATTCAGTAAATTTATCATTGACATTAAGCACAGTCCCCGCCTGATCTCGAATGAGGATGGCAAATGGCATACTGTTTAACAGGATTTCCAGCTCGGTACTCATATTTTCCAAATCGGTGATATCATGCCCGATGCCAACACTGCCAATAATCCTGTTCTGTTTATCAAATAATGGCGATTTATAGGTGCGAAACTGCCGCAGTCCATGCGGGCTTTTCACCAGCTCGTTGAATTGACAGGTTTTCTTTTCCCGTCGTACGATATCCTCTGTCTCGGCACAGTCATCAACATCCACATCCCACACTGCACAGTGATTCTTTCCCTCAATCTCCATTCTGCTTTTTCCCACCGTATGACAGAAAGCGCTGTTTACCTTGACATGAGAGCCTTCCTCATCCTTAAACCAAACCAGATCCGGCATACTGTCAATGAGGGTATTGAGATATGTATCCAGCAGCCATGCACGCTCCTTCTGCCGATAGCACTCATATAGACAACGGATACGCTTTTCAAGATATGCCATAGACAGCGGACGGCAAATCACCTCATCTGCAACGTCCCAGCAATCCGCACAGGAAGCAGCATCAGCATCACAGATATACAGCAGATAGGCATCCTCCCTCATTCGGCTGCGAATCGGCTGCAGACTGGACAGAGAAAGCTCACAAAGAATGATGTCACTGCTATGCCAGGCACCATGCGCACCGGATGTTTGAATATGGCAATGCATAAGATCACGGGCAATACCCTGTTCCAGACAGGCCTGTATATCAGAGGTGGTCGATAAAACAGTTACAGCTACATGTTCATGATACATGGTCCTCTTCCTTTCCATCTGCGATTTTACGGATTCACATTTAACGGCGATTATTGTTATATCTTTATTATATTCTTTTCATGGGAACAAATCCACAAATTAAAAAAAATACGTTCCTACTTATTATAAAAAGAAATTTTTACCTTCGTTTATACAAGATGTAGCTTTTCTAAGGATGTATCGCATTTACATACAGTTTAAAATCATTTCAATGGTATGGGAATAGATACATGTTATGTCTACTCTTAATAGAAACGTACCGTTTTTCTGTTATAAATGTACAGACCTTGAGACAGAAGAAAAAAAACAGAAGCAGCTATCAAATGTGAGCGTCTCTGCTTCTGTATCTGACATATCAGAAAATTTTCCCTTACAGGAGTATATTCCATTCCTGTAAAATGTACTTATACTTATATCCTTTATATTGAGCAAACGTCGCTATCGCTTTAAATTTTTTATTTATAACACTAACGCTCTGCTTCCTTTTCCATTGGTTTACTGTACGTTCCCTGTAACTGCATCTGCATGTTTACACCGCTGTCGACGCAGCTTTTTATGCTGATACAGCTGTTCATCTGCCTGCCTGATCAGAACTGTCATATCCACAGGCTCCTGTGAGCTGAACGCATAACCAAAGGACAGGGTCAAAATCTGTGCTGTCCTTGAGCCCTTATGGGGAATCTTTTGTTCACGGATATCATGCGTAAGTGCCGCCATCGTTTTCCGTACGGATTCCTCTGACTGCCCGATGAAAATAGCAGAAAACTCATCCCCTCCATACCGATAAAACTGAATCTCCCCCTTTTTTTCATACTGCTTCATACAGCGGCCGATTTTTACCAATGCCTGATCCCCCATCTGATGTCCATAAATATCGTTATATTCCTTAAAATAATCAATATCCAGCATCGCCACTGCCACAATTTTCTCTTTTTGTAAATCAGTAGCTGTAATATCCTCATTAAAGCAGCGACGATTATAGATATTGGTTAAATCATCGATATTCATGAGCCGTTCTAGCTGCTCATTTTCTTTTTCCAGGGATACCTGTCGTTCCTTCGTACGGTAAAGCTCCAAAGCCGCGGTAAGCCCACTGCTGTTATCCTCCATATCGGTATCCTCAATCGTAAGGATAATGGTATAGAACTCGCGATATGCCTGCAGCAGCTCTTCCTTTGTGCCGAATTTTTCATAATAGCTGACAATTAGCTTCTGAAGCTCTCTTCTGGATTTGATATCATCCTCATCCTCAATAGCCTGCAGAATTTTCAGCAGCCTTTCCGAATACGGCTGATTGTTTATTTCCAGCATTATGGAGCATATATTCTTTAAGATCTGGTAAACAAGTAAACGATTCTCCACCTTCTCCTGTTCAATCAGCAGCTCCTCCATAACAGCCTGCACAGATACAGCTTCATGAAGACGCAGATACATCAGCTTACAGAAAAGATACAAAAGATTCATCGATTCCTCAAAGCTCTGCCGGTCCAGATCTTCAAAGCGGGAAAAATAAGCATGCAATGCTGCAGCGTCCTTTAATCTATACTCACAGTTGCACAGATTTGATAACACGATAGCTTTGGAATAGGCGCTGTTCTTTTCCATAGACTGCAGGAGCTCATAGCATTTTTTATAATAATGAATTGCTTCTGTATAATTGCGTTTTAATTCAAAGCATGTCGCAATATTGTTATATGCGCTTGACATCAGGGTCAGATTCTGACATTTTTCAGCTGCATCCAGTGATTTCAGATATGCCTCCAGGGCTTTGATTTCTTCATAATTCGAATTATAATACATTCCATAGAAATTGTATATTCTGGCTAGAAGCTCAGTGTATTCCGTGCTTTCACACAGCTTTCTTGCACGCTCCAGATAACGGATGCAATCTTTATTTTTCTTTGAGGCCAGATAAAAATCGCTGATAAAGGTATAGGCAAAGGCCAGTGCATAAATGTCATTGGACAGCTTTGCCTTTTCTGATAATATCATACACAGCTCATATTCCCGCTTCAAATCGATAAGGCGTACATGCATGATCTCAGCTTGTATATCTTCCAGACTCCAGCTTTCATAATTTTTATCCATAGAAATCCTCTCCCATCGGCTATGCTTCTATTATAAATGCTTTTATATAATTTTACACGCTGTTTTCATATTTTCGAAAAACTTGATGCTGTCAGAAACAGGTTTTATTGGGGCATCTACAGGCGCGAACGCTTTCCTAACAGGATAAATGCCTCCTGCGAGGGGGATATACTATTACAATAAATAAAGGCTTTCCTTAACATGAAAGGAAAGCCCTGTATTTTCGAATGGCGTCCACAGCAGGATTCGAACCTGCGACCGCACGCTTAGAAGGCGTGTGCTCTATCCAGCTGAGCTATGTAGACATCTCAACGCCTAATAATAATAGCAAATTTTCTTTCGGATTTCAACTATTTTTTGCTTTTTTATGTAAAACGCACGAAAGAACCTCTATAAGAGATCCTTTTTCATATCAGACACTTAGACGATACAGGGAATAGAAGCATCCCTTTCTTGCATACAGCTCCTCAAATGTTCCTGCTTCCTCAATTCGTCCATCCTTCATAACGAGAATCTCATCGTATTGCTTCAGAATATCGGCATGCAGCTTATGGGTAACCACGATTGCGGTTACATCGTCAAGGTGCAGGATTGACTCCTCTACATAACGGGCGGTTGCAGTATCCAGTGCCGCCGTTGCTTCATCCATCATAAGGATTTGTGCATTGCGAATGAAACCGCGTGCTATACTGATGCGCTGCTTTTCCCCACCGGATAGCAGACAGCCGTTCTCTCCGCACAGATACTCGGCACCCTTTTCACGTACAAATGCATCCAGACCACTGCGCTTTAGGGCATGTTCACAGACTGCCGGAGGAAAGCTTTGAAACATTGTAATATTATCCAGGAGTGTTGCATTGAATACAAAAACATTCTGCTCCACCATGGATACCAGACGATAGAGACTTTCTCTGCTTAATGCATTGAGCTCTACTTCATCCAGAAAAATTTTTCCCTCATAGCCTCGATCATATCCCAGCAACAGCTGCAGCAGAGTGGATTTCCCGCTTCCGCTCGCTCCAACAACAGCATATCGCTTTCCCTTTTCGAAACGAATGTTGATATCAGACAAAACCTTTTTCCCTTCCTCATATGAGAAACTCACATGCTCCAATGCTACAGCCTGCCGAAACTTTGTTACTGTTTTCTCAGGAAGCGATTCCTCCTTCACATGCAAAGCAGCTTCCCCTTTTTCCATGAGGGCGGCACTGGCCTTTCTTGTTGAGTACAGTGCAGGGAGCTTTTCAATCGGCAGTGTAATATAATTCAGCAGCTGGACGAATGCAATCACCGTCCCTGCAGTAATTCTGCCTTGGATACACAACCAGGCACCTAGACCGAAAACGACCAGATTCACTAGAAATCCGGATATCTGCGACAGCAGCATCAGTATGGAAATCAGATCCCTGCGACGTTTTTTGGATTTCTCCAGCGCTGCATTTTCCTGCTCAAAAGCATCGAGCACTACAGCTTCCGCCTGAAAGCTTTTGATTACCGTAAAACCACTGAACAAATCCTTCAGCAGAGCAATGAAGTCCGCATGGTGCTTCGATGTACAACACTCTGCTCTTTGCAAAGCGCCGGAAAAGAATACGGAAACCAGCAGCGGCACCATACTTGCCAGAATCACACAGATTGTTAAATAGCTGTCCAGATACAGCATAGAGCCAAGACCTGCAGCAAGCATCATCCCATACGTGCAGATTTCAAAAATTGCCTCGAGATTATTTTTTTCGATCACCGTCGCATCATTGCTCAATGCGGACATGCATTGTGCAACTGCTTCCTTTTGAAAGGACGAAATACTACGCTGCAGCAGCCCTTTAAAAAGTATATGCTTGTACTGACGCATTCCACGACAGATAAAGCGGTTGGTAAATATAAAGCTGATGACATCCACAAGCACCATTGCAAGCAAAAGCAGAACAAACATTTTGAGCATACGGTAAAGAGCATCCATGGAACCGCTGATTGATATATCAACAAATTCACGCAGTAAAAAGGCAACCCCTACAGCAACTCCTGCATTACCAATCGAGCCCAGCAAGGCAAGGATAAAATTCAGCCGATTCTTTTTGTATACCGCAGATTTGATGCTATTCATGGGACACCTCCCCATTCAATATAGGAAGCTCACGATCCATGGCGAAGTATCCGTATAATATACCTGACTGTATGTAGGCGGCCATAAACAGCAGCATGGGCAGAAAGCCCGGCTTTTCACTGAGTACATAAATCGGCTCCAAGCCCTTTTCCTTCTCAAGCTGAATTTCATGAACAATCTGCCGTTTTTTTAAATCTTGTAAAATCTGTGCGGCATCAGCTTCTTCAATGCTCAGCTTTTTCGCAAGCCCTTTTACCTGAAAGCCTCTTCCCTGCGGACATTTTGATAGCTGATACAGCATCGCAAAGCAATGCGGTTTATCCAAAAAGGCCAGCAGCTCCTCAAATTCCTCCTGTGCGGGAAGTGCATGTAAAAAACCACAGGACGGCTGCGGTACATATAAAAAATAATGAAATTCCTCATTCAGACGCATGCAGGAATATACATCATCATGCAAAACCTGATACAGCAGGGGCTCTGCGCCCTCCTGCATCATAAAGTTTTCCTGATCGGGAAGTGCCTCATGATGCGGAATCTTACCGATTGCATTTTCCATCATATAGCAGATTTCAAACGCAAGCTCCAGCTGCTTGCTTCGCTTTAGCCCCTTCAGCTTCTGAAAGACAAGATCACTTAGTCTTTCCGGCTCCTGTTTTCCTCTTCCAAACAAATAATCAATTGAAACATTGAAATAATCTGCCAGCCGCGGTAACAGCATGGCATCCGGTGTTCCGCCGCATTCCCGCTCTGCGCGCCTTTGGTGCATTTGGATACTGCCTGTGTCGATACCTGCATAGCCTTGGCCAGCTCCTCCTGTGTAATTCCTCTTTGCTTTCGCAGTGTCTGAATTCTGCCTCCAAGCGTCATCTCCATATGATCACAACCTTTCTACATTCCCATTATAAATAAAATGCCAGTTGATAACAATGGATAGAAAGCGGATGAAATCAACCCAAAGTTGTAAAAGAGTTTACATTATCACAAACTGTCAAAGCCGGCTTACATCTTGATTTTATATTTTTGTTGCGTATCATAGCTTATCAATCGATTTATGCAGAGCTCACATCTACCCTATCCGCTGTACATTATATGTGTTACACACTTTCTCTATCGTGTAATTGTCTCTTTCTTAAAGCTGTAGGTAGCGGTTCCTCCCGTGAATACCGCTGAACAGTGATAATGATAACACCGTCAGCATCTCACTCGCTGATCCGGTACGTTTACAATTGAAAGCCTCATCGTGTGAAATGCATTTTGATACAATAGTGAATTATGTGTATAATCTCCTTCAGCATAGAAACAGGCGATGCGCTGGTAGCACATCGCCTTTTGATTTCTATTATTCTGTTTCAATCAATCCGTAACCGCCGTCATGACGCTTATAGACAACCGCAATTTCCTTGGTTTCATCATCACGGTAAATGAAGAAGCTGTGGTTCAGCATTTCCATACGCATGATTGCCTCATCCAGCTCCATGGTATCCGGAACCAGTGATTTTGTACGAACCAGTTCATTATCGGTATCGTCAAATTCTTCCTCAATTTCCTCTTCTTCAATGAACGCATATGCCAGTTTCTCTTTATTTTTTCTTGTCAGTCTTGTTTTCTGACGACGAATCTGATCCTCTAATTTATCAATCGCCAAATCGATAGCTGCATATAAATCGTCCTGTACAACCTCTGCACGCAATACTGCAAATTTTGTAGGGATCGTAACCTCGATTTTCTGTTTATTCGGATACACCCGCACCACCACATTAGCGACTACGTTTTCATCAATTATGAAATACTTTTCGAGATGGTTTAATTTCTTCTCGATTTTTTCAGCAATCGCTGGAGTTACTGTAATGTTTTTTCCGTAGATCTGGACTTTCATATAAAATCCCTCCTTGTTTGTATATCTTTATTATACGCAAAAAAATTAGATTTAACAGGCTTACATTTTCCATGGATTTGTGATAGACTAGTATTGTAAGGGCGATGATGCATATCGTCTTTTTTCATACAGTTTCATTTTCACGATTTTATTGAAAAAGCAAGGAAAATGACCTGTTTTTTTACAACAAAAGGAGAAAATCATGGATGAACTCATTAGAATTCTGAAAGCGGAGGAGCTTACCTGTGTCGTATTGCAGAAGCAGCGGCTGTACAAGGAACATGCGAACGGCATCCTTCCCATCCTGCATTTGCTGGATCAGGGACATCTGCAGGGTGCCCAGCTGGTTGACAAAGTTATTGGCAAAGCAGCAGCGCTGTTAATGGTCCGCGGAGACGTACATCAGGTACATGCCTGTGTCATTTCCTCGCATGCCCTGGAAATTTTCCAGCTGTACAACATACCAGTAACCTATGACGAACAGGTTCCCTATATCATCAACCGTACCAAAACCGGTATGTGTCCGATGGAAGCGTGTGTTATGGATGTGAATGATCCGGCAGCTGCGCAGCGATTGCTTAATGCAAAGGTGAAAAGCATGAAAGCAGAGCAGCACGCATAATATTCAAGCAGGAAGGAAAGGGAGATATCGCATCCGTTGATTTACATCAACAGAAGAATCTCCCTTTTTTTATATTTCCATAAAGATTACATCATCAGACATATACTCTGTTTTCCTTTATAAGAGAGATGTCTGCTGCTTCATTGAAGCAGGAAACGCTGAATAACCATATCCGTTTCATTCCCGAAGCTACTGCAATCGCTCGTTTCAGATGCATGAATCTAAATTATCTCATTTTGCGGCAGTCATATGCAGATTGCTGCGTCGTTCCTCTGTGGAAATCATCAATCTAAATACTATAACAGCGCTGATTGATTCCGTATCATAGTTTCCTCTTTTTTGATGCTGGTGATAGTTCGTGTGGTTGCAGGATATAATCTAGCTTTTTTTTCGCATCCCATACAGTTTGATGATTCCCAGCACGGCAAGAGATACAGAAGCAGTCATAAGCCATAATGTCATATGCGTGCTGTCATAGGTTTCAGCTGTCGCCTTTTTCTTTTCATGCTTTACTGCTCCTTTGTTCTTATCCCCTGTTTGCTGCTCCTTTGTCTTTACCGGCTCTTTCTCAGGAAGTGTTTCCTTCTCTTCTGTATCCGATGTTGCATCTTCCTGTGATTCATCCGGTGCAATCGGCTGTTGTGGTGTTTCCACCTGTGATGTCGTATTTGAAAACAGCGGTGTATCTGATTCGTAGGATTTCCCGTCCTTTTCCCATACAACACTCTCCACTGTAAGAAGACCATCCTTCTCAATGACAGTGATGATAACGGTGTACAAGCCCTCATCGTATCGAATCGTATCCACAGCATTGGTCACCTGTGTAATTTGATAGGTGTAAACACCCGGACTGCTGAATTTCAATTCCTTTAATTTAATCACACCGCCATCATTTTTCACTGTCTGCAGCACTACCCCCATCTCATCCTTCAGCTGAAACTGGAACTGTCCGTTCTGCGGCTTTTGTCCATCTAATGAAATATGTACATTCATCTGATAATATACAGGCGATAACACCTTGTTTCGAATATTCGTAAAGACCGCTTCCTGCAGCACGTCTGCTTTGATCGTTCCTTTATCATTCTGTTTTTCAATCTGATACCCCAATTCCTGATATTCCTGTTCCTCAATCGTATAATCTGTATCCTTTGGCAGATTCACCAGCTGTATACTCTGCCCTCCGCATAAGGTAAATTCCGCTTTACCATCCGTAAAGACAAGCGTGCCGTCTTTTTTTCCTCCCTCTCCAAGATAGGCTACTTCCTTGTTTAGCTTACCTGCCTGAATTCTGAATTTGAATTCCATATCAGAATCAGTATCATTTCCTTTCAGCTCCTTGCGTATCTTTAAATCACCGCTCGTTCCCTCCTGTGTATTGACCAGGGTTAGCGTGTTTTTACTTCCATTGATCTTTGTAAGAACGGATACGTCTTCCTTTATGACCTCAATCTGATAAACAACCGGTGACAGCCGGTAATTATCAGGTGCTTTTGTCTCTTTCATATAATAGCTTCCAATCGGCAGACCCCGGATTGTCAAAACACCACTCACCGGGGTGACTCCCTTTCGAATGACAGCATCATTTTCCTTACTGAATACGGTAAATTCCGCTCCTTCCAAAGGAATATTTTTCTCATTGACCTTGGTGATTTCCAGCCAGCCGCTGCGCTGCATTGTAGATTGGGCATCTGAGCGATAAACCTGGTCATTCACGGTAACTCCGGATTCTTCTGTATGACCGGAAGCAAGGATAGCGTGATTGGATAGCGTACTTTGATAATCCCCTGTTATATCGGTCAGATAAATCAGCTGATAGACTTTCTGTTCATCAGGGATTGTAAAATACAAGGTTCTGTTTACAGGATTATATCGTATGTATTTCGCTGTATCCTTCAGTGGTTTCGCTGCCTTCAGGGTACCGTCTGCTTCCATATCCAGCTCTTGTATGGCTATGTTTTGTTCATCCATATCCAGAGCTCCATCAGATTTCATCCGCAGCTCGATTCCCTCAGACAAGGTATCCTGAATAAGCGCATTCCCATATTTCTGCATATAGGGATTGTAGGTGATTTTCCATTGCAGAATTCCATTGTCAGGTCGCTGCTTTGTTTTGGATATTGTGGTGCTTTTTATCTGTATGCTTTGCTTTACATGCTTTTCCGCAGACATATGCTCTGCGGTCAGGGAAGCAGCATTCTCAAGACTAATCTTTTGATTCTTATCGAAATATCCCTTTGCCGTCTGCTCATTCGGTCCTGCCTTCAACAGGATCACATATGGCTTCTGCAATGAGGAAAAGGTGAATGCAGCTTCTCCTGCTTTTGTGAAATCACTGGTAATATAATCCGGTTCAACAAGTGTTTTCGCCGTAGCCTTTCCGTTTGCGGATACCCCTTCATATATCAAAAACTTTTTATCCGCTGTGATATTCTGAAACTCCCATCCCTTCGGAAGGATATCCTTTACGGTAACATCTCCCAGTTGTTCGCCGTCGACAGTTGTTACATCATTGGTCATATCCTTCAAATCGCTTGCATTGACCTGAAGGCGGAAAACAGCAGAGCCATCTTTATAATTATACAGCTTATCAGCAGCTGAGGCCTGTTTATTAACATTGTCAGCATTCGTCAGATCCTTTGCACCATCCACAGCTGTCAAAGCATCCTTTAACAGTATGGTATTCGGACAGCTGACAGTTGCATTTGCCTGATTCACAAGTTTATTGCCACTATAAAGAAAAGCTGTATTTTTCACACTGTTTCCGCTCTGATTATCATTACTCAAATAAATATTCGGATTGGTAATCTGGGATTTATAAGAAAAGCTCTGATTATGTTTATCCACAGCCAGCCCGTTAACATCCGTCCCTGTGACGACCAGAACATCCGCAATCACCGTACCATTCTTTTTGATATGATGAAGTGTAGGAACAGCAGCACTGTCAGCTTCCGTAGCAAAGGAATCCTTTACATACCGCTGATTACAGCTGGGAGTCAAGCTCTTTACAACCTCTTTGCTTACTGTCGTTAAGTCTGTTCCAGTATTGTCTGTGATTTCATAAGCATCATCCCAGGTAAAGGATGCATCATACACAAGCAGCTCCAGCACACGTAAATCATCATTCACATCGGACTGCTCCACGTTCACATTCCAGGTCGCCGTATGTGCAGACGCATCATAGGCTCCTTTCGTCTTGGTGATCGGATTGAATCCGATGCTGCTGTAGACAGAATTGCTGCCAACTCCTGTATTCCCTTCCCAGCTGAGTGTTGCTTTATTATTTACCGATACCACGGTATGCTCTATTTCCGATTTATCCTTGAGCTGTGCCGTGATTGTCAGTCGAACCTTGGCATTTATAGTACCAATTTCATATTTTCCATCCGCCGGTTCATTGGAAAAAGAAGCAGATCCTGCGTCCCAGGAGGTTCCATTATATATCTCCAAAGCTGCAGACTGCCAGTTCAATTTACTATCCAGCTTGTCCGTAATGACTGCATTCGCTAACGATGCAGCAGGCTGATTTGCTGTAATCGTCCATGATATCGTTCCATCCTTATGGTTAATTCCATTCAATTCCTTTTTTATCCAGGTTCCATCATAGTTCACACTGGCACTGGATGTACTGACCTGCTCCTTATCCTTTAGGATGACAGCGATATTTCTTATCGTTTTTTCGCTGTTTGCATAATAAATAGCATCCGGGATTTCCGTTTTGAAAAACACATAGCAAATCCCTTTTGCCGATTCCGGAAATGTGTGCTGCAGCAGTGAAGCTTCATAGGAAACCTCTTTTTCTACAGCATCACTGCCATCCTCTGCCGTTCCGATTTTAAAGGATCTGTCCACATAGCTTCCAACGCTTTTCAGATTATCCTGAAATACATAGCCGCCAAAATCTGCAGCTGCTCCTGCCTGTTGCGCATCTATTTTGACCTTCCAGCTGACAAACTTTCCTTCAACAGCTCCGCTTTTTTCCATAGTCATAATAACAGGCGGTTCCGGCACCTTTACAGAAAAGCTTTTTCCCAAAATGGTTACAGCATGTTCTCCAGGCTTGGCGCCATCTCCTATACCGTTATATTCCAGAGTTGTTGAGAATTTACAATTGACATTTGACCAGGCGCCTCCCCCGGCTATGGGCTGTCCATCAAACACCTCATCATCACCGTCAAAAACGATATGGGCATATACTTTATTCGCATCAGTGTCTGTAACAATGCGAAGCGATCCGATTTTAACTTCTCTGCTGCCGCCGTTTTCCTCAACCTTTCTTGTCAGAGCAAAGCTTGGAGAAGCGGTATCTGCCAGCTTATACTTCGTTGCAAGCTCAATTACAGCAGTATCTCCTTTTCTTACATAAGAATCCTCTTCTGTCAATCCGTCTCCTAAAACGGGCACCTTAAAATTAACAGATACAGATACCGGATCGGTATCTGTCAACATCCTGTTTTCCACAACATCCTTATGATTTTGTTTCAATATACGCTTCCTTAACTGTCAGTAAAGCACTGACATCCCTGCTGTTTTCCGCATGCAGCGGCATATCTGTCATTTGAAACAAAAGTGTAAATACTACGAAAAATGCCATCAGACGTTTCATACCTCTAACCATAACCATCATCCTCCTGAAATCCCTTATCCCGCCATTTTCACGATTTCCATCATTCCCTTTGCATAATGTTAAACGGCATTCCAACCGCAAATACAATATTTTACAAAAGTCGTGTTTATTATACTTTTTCTCTTATATAAAAACAAGTACCATTACGAGCAAGCATGGTATTTATCGTGTTATTCTTATGTGATGCAAACCTTGCATACAATGAGAAACAAAGGACTTCAAGCAGTTAAAAGGATAAAAAAAAGCGCTCAGGGGCGCCCAAAACTTTTTTTAACTTTCTTTACAAAACCTCTTTCAGCTTACGCAGAGCATTCTCACTGGCAATCAATCTTACCTCTTCCTCACTGAAATTCCGGGTCAGCATTCCCTCAATCAAACGCTGGCTCTTTGAACAATCCTCCAGATTTTTTGTATGCAGCTCCTCACAGCCCTCATAGAAATCCATATAATCAAGCCCCAGTGCCAGTGCTTCGATTCCTGCCAGCTGCTTTATATAGTGCATATGAGCAACCAGATGAGGGATATCGCGTTTTTCAGGACGCTCATGGACAAACGCCGGTGCACTGTTCATACCGATGATTCCACCCCGCTTTGCGATAGCGATAATCTGATCGTCCCAAAGATTCCGGGGATGATCACACAACGCTCTCGCATTGGAATGCGTGGCGATAACGCGTGCTGAGGGATGTGCCATAATATCCCAGAAGGTTCGCTCATTGGCATGGGATACATCCACCAGCATATTGCAGTCAATCATTGCCTGCAGTGCCTCTTCCCCAAGCGGATGAAGGCCATGCTCCGGATTCCCCTTTACGCCGGTTGCCAGCAGATTTTCCTCGTTCCAGCAAAAGGAGGCAATGCGTACACCCTGCGCATACAGCCACTCGATTTTTTCTCTGGCATGCTCCTTGATACCGCACATTCCCTCCACAGTCAGTATTGCCTTGATATGTCCGTTTTCCGTTAAATCCTCCCCGCAAAGCACCAAATCGATCATCTCGCAATGCTCGATTTCCTTTTTCAGTGACAAAACCATATCCTGCATATAGTCCCACGTTTCACTTCCCTCAAAAAAGGATGCCATACCGATATAAGAAACCTCACCCTCTAAAAACTTCTGCAGATGAAAGCGGTTCAGTATATCTGTTTCCGTGTGCTTCTTCTGCATGACATCGTATCCGATGTCCGCATGCAAATCAAACAGCTTCATAGTACATTCTCCTCTCTTCCTTCAGTATATGCACAATCTTTGACAGCTCTCCTATAGAAAAGAGCATGTCGTATGTATAGCACCATGGACATGCCCCTTACCAGCAATTACATCAGTCATAGATAATATCGAAATACTTCATATCCCGCTTGCCGTCCATTCCGGTATCGTAGGCGGCATCCTGCAGAAGCTCGAGCACAGATTGACTGTCAGCTCCGTATTCTATACAGCCGTATGCCTTGTCAACCACACGAACAGCCGTTTCAATTGCCTCGTTGAACATATCAATAAAAGAAGCGTTGGATGTGATCGTATCATCACACGGATGCTTCCAGATCGCATGCTCTTCGTTCAATACATCATAGCGCTCATCCACAGACGGACGGACAACGTTGCCGCTGACAGCCCAGGGCTTGCGTGCAAGCGTCTCAAAGCCCTTTAACAGCGGATATTTGATATTTGCAGGATCATACAGCAGCTTCTGTACATCATACCAGGAGTTCAGGGTTTCCCTGATATCGTGTACCTTAACCTCATGGTGATAAACCTTGCGTGCAGCTGGTACATATATGCGGGCGATCGCCTTCAGAATATCCTCATCATATGCACAGATTTCATAGCACGGATAATCCCGGATACTCAAGCCGCGGTATTTTTCCAGCATCATGGTATCCATCATAGACTCAAAGCGGTGATGCAGACCTGCACTGACACCCCGGCAGTTCCCTGTACGATAGAAAATATAGGGATGTGTCGTCTTATCCAGCGCCCAGTGACACAGGTGACCAAACAGATAAACACTCATCAGCTCCTTTACATCCTCATGCTTCTGTGCACGGATGCATTCGATTGCTGTTTCATAAAATGCATTGATACCATGTGCATGCATGGCACTGCCCAGCCTGTTCAGCGCATGACTTTTATAGGATTCCCATGGCTTTATATGAGAAAAGAACAGGAAATCAGGACCATTGCTGCCGATGTAGAATATCTGCGGATGACGCTCTATCATGGAACGGATATCGTGCTTGGTCATGCTCTTCAGCACTTCTTCCGCAAAAATCTTATGTGTAATAATATTTGGCATAGAACCCTCCTTGTGCTTGCTTCACGTATTTACATACTCTATTATAGCACAGCACGCCTTTCATAACGCAAAAGGGGCTGTGACAGATAAGTCACAGCCCAGACATAAAAAATACACCCAATTCTATAGAGAAGAAGGTGTATTTTTTGGTATAATTTATGTATGACAAGTACTCAAAT
>SKEP01000309.1_pt1 | contig 32791 bp, 23 predicted proteins | sample 4826901 | NCBI WGS metagenome assembly SKEP01 (sample SAMN11008806, study PRJNA524170) | human gut metagenome | biome: Human fecal sample; material: Feces; isolation source: fecal sample from pouch patient p4, p43, p49, p54, p55 | host: Homo sapiens | place: Israel: Tel-Aviv | collected 2014-03-20
AAAAAATAGAAATGGTACGTCAGTTAGACAATATATACCGTCTGGATCATGCAGTAACAGCGAACCAGAAAGTAATATTGAAAGCCTTTGGACTGGATGCGAATAGTATAAAATACTTTGCGTCAGAGCTGAGTAAGGAACTGAAAGAAGCAGAATAAGGAAGGAAAATAAAGATGACAAGAACAAGAAAAACAAGTAAGGAAGCATTGGAAGAAAAGATTAAAAAAGCAGAGGCTGATGTGATTGCAGCGAAGAAAAAGTATGACCAGGCAACAGCAAATCTGAAAGAACTGTTAGATAAGCGGGATGCCATAAGAAAAGAAGAGATCCTGTCAGCAGTTGTAAAAAGCGGGCGGTCATATGAGGAGATCATGAACTTTTTGAATGCAGGATCAGATGGAGAAAAGACGGAAAAATAGAATTATTTTGAAGCACAGATATAGGGACTCTCGATTTAGGCGGAAAAAGACTGGAAGTTCACACTGCAGAAGTGTGAAAAGCTGGAGTAATACTATAAAGAATAAATTATAAATTAGATATTGCATTTTCACTAAATTTCTATTAAACTGTCTGTATCATCACAAACTACACAACAGATGGACTGGAAATAGGACGTTGTGTAAAAAAGAAATAAAGAAATGAGGAAACGTGTGGAAATGAAAACATCATTAGTTATTATGGCAGCTGGTATTGGATCACGCTTCGGAGGCGGAATCAAGCAGCTGGCTCCTGTAGGCAGAAACGGAGAGATCATCATGGATTATTCCATTCATGATGCCATTGAAGCAGGATTTAATAAGATCATCTTCATCATCCGTAAGGACATTGAGGATGCATTTAAGGAAGCTATCGGTGATCGTATTGAGAAGATTTGTGACAGTCTTGGTGTGGAGATCGCATATGCATATCAGGATCTGGGTAATCTTCCGGAGGGTGTAGAGCTTCCGGCAGACCGTACGAAACCGTGGGGAACCGGTCAGGCTGTTCTGGCATGCAAGGCTGTACTTCATGAGCCATTTGCAGTTATCAATGCAGACGACTACTATGGAAAAGAAGCTTTCGTGAAGCTTCATGATTTCCTGGAAGGATACACACCTGAGAAGGCTGATGAATATTGCATGGCAGGTTTCATCCTGAAGAATACCTTAAGTGAGAACGGTGCAGTTACCAGAGGAGTCTGCGAGACCAATGCAGAAGAGTATCTGACTGCAGTTCATGAAACTTCCAATATCGTAAAGACTGCTGATGGTGCAGCAGTAGACAACGATGGCGAGAAGACTGCTATCGATCCAGAGTCTTATGTATCCATGAACATGTGGGGACTGACTCCGGAATTTGTACAGATCTTGGATGATGGTTTTAAAGAATTCTTTGAAACTATGGGAGACAAGGATGTTTTAAAGGCAGAATATCTGCTTCCAATCTATATTGATGAGCTTCTTCAGGCTGGTAAAGTCAGCGTGAAAGTTCTGGATTCCCATGATAGATGGTTCGGTGTCACTTATAAAGAGGACAAGGACTATGTGGTAGAATCCTTCGGAAAGCTGATTGATGCAGGTGTTTATGCAGAAGATCTTTTTTCAGATCTGAAGAAATAATAAGAGAAAAAGAAAACAGCAGGCTGCCAGACCGGGTAAGAGATACGTGGTCTGGCAGCCTGTTTGGGTTACTATGTATCTGTAGGAAGTTCCTGCAGATATCGAATCTCATACACAGGCCAGGAGCTTCTGCACGATCTCCTGTGCATCGTCGCTTTCCACAGAAGAGTAGTTCATGACATATACATTGGCAGGAGCAGTTTCAGGATCGTGGTAGTGGGCGGAGAGTGGGGACAGGTTAATGCCCTGGGCGCGGGCGGTTTCTATGAGAAGGTTTTCCGGTTTCGTGGTGTGCAGCTTCATGAGAAAATGTACGCCGGCTTCTTCACCGGAGACAGTAACATATTGTGACAGGCGGCTATCCTTTATAGCGGACAGAAGGGCATCACGTTTGGTGTGATAATAATTTCTCAGCCTGTTGATATGTTTCTCGAAGTATCCTTCCCGGATAAAACCGGCCAGTGTATACTGTTCGAAATTGGACACTGTGCAGGAATAAAAGGAGAGTTTTTTATAAAATTTCTCCAGAAGCTGTCCGGGAAGTACCATGTAGCTGATACGGACGGTGGAGGAGAGGGTTTTGGTAAAGGTGTTCATATAGATCACTTTATCGGATACATCGATGCTCTGCAGAGTGGGGATAGGCTGCCCGCTTAAACGGAGTTCGCTGTCGTAGTCATCTTCAATAATATAACGGTTTTCGTCTTTGGTTGCCCAGCCCAGGAGTTCATAGCGGCGGCTGACAGGCATGACGATGCCGGTAGGATAATGATGAGAGGGGGAGATATGGAGAATATCTGCTCTCTTTTTTTCCAGTTCAGAGACTTTCACTCCATCACTGTCCATATTTATGTACTCACAGGGAACCTGCCAGCTTTTGTAGATCCGGGGGATTTTGCGGTAGCCCGGATTTTCTACTGCGTAGGTTTTATCTTTACCGAAAAGCTGGATCAGAAGTCCGTAGAGATATTCCGTTCCGGCACCGATGACGATCTGCTCCGGCAGGACAGTCATACCGCGGAATTCTTTCAGATAGGTGGCGATGGCTTCCCTGAGTGGCAGGATCCCACCGCAGGGAGGATTGGTCATCAGCTGCATCTGGTTGGAATTCAGAACTTCCCGGACAATCTTTGTCCAGATGGTAAAGGGAAATAATTCGGACTGGGTCTGGTTGCTGGCGAAATCGGCCAGATATCCGCTGGTGCCTTCTGTAAGAGGAAGCATTTCCCGGGTAAATTTTTTCTTTTCAATCTCCATGGAGGTTCGGAAATCGGTGACATAGAAGCCTCGTTTGGGGATAGAATAGATATATCCTTCTGCAATTAACTGTTCGTAAGCGTTCTCTACTGTGATCACGCTTATACCCAGATTTTTCGCAAAGGAACGTTTGGAGGGAAGCTTTTCCCCCGGGCGGATATTGGCCTGTAATATGTCGTTTTTTATACATTTATAGAGATATTCATACAGAGGATCTGACCCTGTATTTGTGAAATTATAAGTAATCATTTCTGGTATTTTCTCCAATCTGACCTTACTGAATATATCTGAATTGATGATTTTAACAGGTTCACATTTGCATTATACTCTGTCCATACTGATTCGTACAGAAAAAATGTAAATACAGGAGGAATTTTATTATGGAAAACAGATATGAATTAAACAAACAGCTTGCACAGATGTTAAAGGGTGGTGTTATCATGGATGTTACCACACCGGAACAGGCAAAGATCGCAGAGGCAGCAGGTGCGTGTGCAGTTATGGCGCTGGAACGTATTCCGGCAGATATCCGTGCAGCAGGCGGCGTTTCCAGAATGAGTGATCCGAAGATGATCCAGGGAATCCAGAATGCAGTTTCCATTCCGGTTATGGCGAAATGCAGGATCGGTCATTTCGTAGAGGCACAGGTGCTGGAAGCAATCGAGATCGACTATATCGACGAAAGTGAAGTATTATCTCCTGCAGATGATGTTTACCATATCAATAAAAGAAACTTCAAAGTTCCGTTTGTATGCGGTGCAAAAGACCTTGGAGAGGCGCTGAGAAGAATCAATGAGGGTGCTTCCATGATCCGTACCAAAGGGGAACCTGGAACCGGAGATATCGTACAGGCAGTACGTCATATGCGTAAAATGAACAGCGCGATCGCACAGCTTACAAGCATGAGAGAAGATGAACTCTTTGAAGCTGCAAAACAGTTCCAGGTACCATATGAATTGGTAGAATATGTACATAAAAATGGCAAACTTCCGGTAGTAAACTTCGCAGCAGGCGGTGTTGCAACGCCAGCAGATGCAGCTCTGATGATGCAGCTTGGAGCAGAAGGAGTATTCGTTGGTTCCGGTATCTTTAAATCCGGCAATCCTGCAAAGAGAGCCAATGCCATCGTAAAAGCAGTTACAAACTATACAGATGCGAAGATGATCGCAGAATTATCTGAAGATCTTGGAGAGGCCATGGTTGGTATCAATGAAAGCGAGATCCAGCTTCTGATGGCAGAAAGAGGCAAATAATGACGATCGCAGTTTTAGCAGTGCAGGGCGCCTTTGTCGAACATGAGAAGAAGCTTGAGAAACTGGGTGCATCCTGTATTGAACTCAGAAAAGCAGAAGATCTGGCACAGCATTATGATGGTCTGGTACTTCCGGGAGGAGAAAGTACAGTACAGGGAAAACTCCTGAAAGAACTTGGAATGTACGACACCATCAAATCCCAGATAGAATCAGGAATGCCGGTTCTGGCAACCTGCGCAGGACTGATCCTGCTGGCAGACAATCTCGAAGGCGGAGAAACCGGCCACTTACAGACTATGCCAGTGACCGTGAAGCGCAATGCCTACGGAAGACAGCTCGGCAGCTTCCATATAGAAGCCAGTCTGCAAGGAATCGGAAAAGTCCCGATGACCTTCATCCGTGCCCCGTATGTAGCAGAAGCAGGAGACGGCGGCGTACAGGTACTCGCAACAGTAGAAGACAGAATCGTAGCCGTAAAATATAAAAACCAGCTCGCCCTCGCATTCCATCCGGAACTGGATGAGAATGATGAGATACATAAGGCGTTTCTGGCGATGTGTGAAAATAGGAAACCGTTATAAACGCTCTAGCTGCCAGATGATAAAATTAATAATACATGAGGCAGTCAGAGACAAGAGAAAACCCGGAAATTCAGAAGTTTCCAGTCAAATGGAACTCCATGATTTTCCGGGCTTATTTTTTCTGAGAAAAAATTTTCCAGATCTTGAATCCATTTCCGAAATCGTTTCGTTATAAAAGATAGCGGTTAAAAAAATAACAACTATCTCCGGGCGCGTTTTTCGATAAGTCCGAGGATTCCGTACAGGATAATGGCGATGATGCACAGAATGATAATAGACATCAACACCCAGGTAAGCTTAAAGGTCTGGCTGGAATAGATGATCAGATAGCCAAGCCCTTTTCTGGCACCGATAAATTCTCCTATGATAACACCGACCAGACACAGACCAATATTTACTTTCATGACACTGAGCAGCAGCGGCACAGAAGACGGAAGAATGATCTTCATAAGCTTCTCTTTCTTCCCGCCACCCAGCGTTTCAATAAGCTTCAGTTTCTCCGGGTCTGCTTCGCAAAATCCTGTATACAGATTCAGGATCGAGCCAAAGATAGCAACCGACATACCGCAGACAATGATCGTTCGTTCATTGGCACCAAGCCATACGATAAGCAAAGGTGCCAGCGCAGATTTCGGCAGACTGTTCAGCACCACGAGATAAGGCTCCGTGATCTTCGCAAGCCTGGGACAGGTCCACAGCAGAACTGCCATCCCTGCACCCAGAACCACAACGAACAGAAAACTGATCAGTGTTTCCGTGATCGTCACAGAAAGATGGGGAAAAATAGAACCATCTCTGCACATACTGCAGAAACTTCGCCAGATCATTCCCGGACTGCTGAAAATAAAAGAATCGATCAGCCCGGTTCTGGCAGAGATTTCCCACAGAGCCAGAAAGAGAAGAAGAACAAAGATCCGTAAAAAACTGACGAACTTTTTTTCTCTTTTCTGACGACGGATATACTGTTGTTGATAATGTGAAGCTTCAGGCATCATGATTGAGCTCCCTCCAGATAAGATTAAAATAAGATTTAAAGTCAGGGGCATTTCTGGAAGCCATCGGAGTACGGTTTTCCAGATCAAAATGGATGGGCACGATCTTACGAATAATGGCAGGCCGGGGCGAAAGAATGATAACCCGGTCTGCCATGCTGATTGCTTCCGAAATATCATGAGTGACAAGGACTGCAGTCTTTTTCTCCTGACGCAGGATCCTGCCGATGTCATCACTGACACTGAGCCGGGTCTGGTAGTCAAGAGCAGAGAAAGGTTCGTCAAGCAGAAGAAGCTCCGGTTTTAATGCCAGAGTACGGATCAGGGCAGCTCTCTGGCGCATTCCACCGGACAATTCAGACGGATGAGCCTGACGGAATTTGTCCAAACCGTAATCCGAGAGAAGCTGATCTACATAAGCAAGTTTTTCGGCAGTGAGTTCCCTGCGGATCTCCAGACCCAGAAGAACATTTTTATAAATTGTCCGCCACTCCAGCAGATGATCCTTTTGTAACATATATCCGATACGGCAGTCACCGGAAGTCACCGGCGTACCGTCCAGAAGAATCTGTCCCTGTTCCGACCGGATCAGACCGCAGATCAGGTTCAGAAGTGTGGACTTTCCACAGCCTGACGGTCCGACAATAGCGAGAAATTCACTGGGCATCAGCTGAAAGGATATATGAGAAAGGGCAGGGGTTTCCCCTGATAAACTATGATAGGAGAGACTGACATCTGTAATATCCAGCAGTGGTTTCATACAGATACCTCCATATATCAGCAATATTTTCATAATTTATGATATGCAGAAATGTCGGGGTATGATATAATGGATAAACTATAGTATTTTTGTCAGGGCACCCGGACGTACAGGAATCAGGGATAGAAATCGGACGAATGCTGTAAAAATTGTATTTAAGAAAGCGTAAGAAATGAGAACAAAGAAAAAAACGATATTTAACACCGCCTTTCTGATCCTCGTATTTTCTCTCACTGTATATATGGTCTTTAAGGGAGAGGATCTGGGAGAGATTATTCATACAGTGCGCCAGGCAAACCCGGTCTACCTGCTGAACAGCATCGTCTGCGTAGTGCTGTTCATACTTGGTGAGTCCGTGATCATCTTCTATATGATGGGGACTCTTGGAGCAAAAGTAAAAATGGGACATTGTGCCCTGTATTCCTTTGTAGGGTTCTTTTTTAGCTGTATCACCCCGTCTGCATCCGGCGGACAGCCTATGCAGATTTATTTTATGAAAAAGGACAAACTTCCGATCCCAGTCACTACGCTGGTCCTGATGATCGTTACCATTACTTACAAAGCGGTTCTGGTGGTGATCGGAATTGTGATCTGGCTCTTTGGCAGAGGGTTTCTGGAGGGATACCTGGGCCAGTACATGTGGGTATTTTACCTGGGTGTAGGCCTGAATATTTTCTGCGTCACCTTTATGATGATTCTTGTATTTGCACCGGGCCTGGCGAAATGGATCATGGTAAAAGGTCTGAAGCTTATTGAGCATTTCCGCTTCCTTAAGCCAAAGAAGACCAGACTTGAGAAACTGGAAGCGTCCATGGATCAGTACCATAAGACGGCAGCTTTCTGGGCAAGCCATAAGCTGGTGATCCTGAAAGTATTTCTGCTCACTATGGTGCAGAGGATTTTGTTATTTACAGTTACATACTGGGTATACCGTTCGTTGGGATTTCATGGACAATCCATCATAACCCTTACGATCCTGCAGTCTGTCATATCTGTCTCTGTTGATATGCTGCCTTTACCCGGAGGAATGGGAATCAGTGAATCTCTTTATCTGGTGATGTTTGCGCCGATTTTCGGAGAATCATTACTTCCTGCAATGTTACTCAGCAGAGGAATTTCCTATTATGCACAGATGCTCATCAGTGCAGTGATGACCTGTGTGGCATATCTTACAATAGGAAGAAACCAACAAGAAGATTAGGGGAGAGATTATGTTTTTAGGAATTTATGATTATACGGTAGTGTTGACTTATATAAGCCTTGGAATCTCCGTATTTGGAATCACCAGAGCACTGGAAGGGGATTTTCGGATCGCAATTCTCTGTCTGGCACTTTCAGGTTTATGCGACATGTTTGATGGAAAAATTGCCAGAACAAAGAAGAACCGCACAGATGATGAGAAGAGTTTCGGAATTCAGATTGATTCCCTTTGTGATGTGGTTTGTTTCGGAATTTTTCCGGCAATGATCTGTTACTGCCTGGGAGTAAAGACTCCGGCAGGAGTTGCAGCACTGATCTTTTACAGCATAGCATCTGTTATCCGCCTTGCTTATTTTAATGTCACAGAAGCAAAGAGACAGAATGAGACTTCTGAGAACAGACAGTATTATCAGGGACTGCCGATCACGTCTATGGCGATCATCCTGCCGTTTCTTTATCTGATGAGAAGATATTGCGGACTGCATTTCCTGATCGTGATACATATTGCGGTGATTATTGTGGGACTGCTCTTTATCCTCGATATTAAGGTAAAGAAACCGCAGAATCCGGTACGTGTCCTGCTTGTAGCAGTGGTGGCACTTGCACTTGCGAAGATGTTCCGTTTGATATAAAATATACATAACTGTTTACTGGCCGCTGCGGTTCCTGACAGGAAAAGCAGCGGCCTTTTGCATAACAGGAAAATCTGTGGGAATTAGAATTAAGTTGGATGTTTAGTTCAGGGATAAATTGGGGGATATGCAGATGAAATATATTGACAGAAAAGGAAATGTAACAGTAGAAGAGAATGAACAGGATAAATTCCTGCGTCATCTTTACAATGACCGGGGAGGAAGACTCTGTCTGAGAGTTCTGGTACAGCCCTTTGTGTCAAAGATGGCAGGAGTGTTTTTGAATACAGGTCTTTCTGCCAGGTTTGTGCCGGGATTTGTGGAGAAGAACCGGATCGATCTTGGCGTGTATGAGAAGCAGAAATTTTCTTCCTGGAATGATTTCTTTACCAGAAGGATCAGAGAGGGAGAACGTCCGATAGATGAAAGGAAGAATATTCTGGTCAGTCCATGTGACGGGAAGCTTTCTGTATACAGGATTGGCGAGGGTTCCAGATTCTTTATCAAGGATACGGAATATACAGTGGAGCAGCTGCTGAGAAATAAGAAACTGGCAGACAGGTACCTGGGCGGTTATGCCATGGTCTTTCGCCTGACAGTGGACGATTATCATCATTACTGCTATGTGGCAGATGGAGAGAAATCCGTGAATGTGACACTGCCGGGAGTATATCATACAGTGAATCCTGCAGCAAATGAGGTATTTCCCATCTACAGGGAGAATGCCAGAGAATATACTCTTCTGAAAACAAAAGAGTTCGGAACCATTCTTATGATGGAAGTAGGAGCCATGATGGTGGGAAAGATCACCAATCTTTGGCGTGGAACCTGTGGGGTAAAGAAGGGACAGGAGAAAGGCAGATTTGAATTTGGAGGATCTACCATCATTCTGCTTCTCCAGCATGGCAAAGTCCGTCTGGATCATGATCTGCTGGAGAATACAGAAGAAGGTTATGAGACCATCGTGAAGATGGGAGAGCGCATTGGAGAAACTAGGAAACGACAGCATGGAGCCGTTTCTGCAGATGTTTCTCAATGATCAGAAGAAACGTGATGGTAGATATCACAGAACTGATACCGTCACAGACAGGTTCTGCGAAAAAAGCACTCCGGGCACTGAAAAACTGGGGGAGAATCACGGCACTGAGCACAAACAGGCTTTTACGAAATACCGATAATGCAAGTCCTGTCTTCGGACGCTCCAGAGCAGTAAGTCCGTCTACGAAAACATACTGAAAACTTAAAGGAATGATCATCAAAGTATAGGTACGGATGGTCCATACAGAGAAGTTCATATAAGTCTGGTCTGTAGTGAACAGCCGGACAAAGTACTGCGGGACGATCCTGGAGAGAAAGAACATAAGGGTGGTAAAAATCAGCATTACGCCCAGGATATTTTTCTCTGCGGATTTTACCCGCCGGATATCTTTGGCACCATAATTATAGCTTAAAATGGCCTGGGTGCCTCCGCTGATCCCGATCATGGGAGAGGTGATCAGAAGCAGATAGCTCTGTGCAATGGTTGCGCAGGTAATGAACATATCTCCCTGCTCTGCGCCGCCGTATTTCTGAAGGACAGCATTCATGATGATCAGGATCAGGCTGTCAGTGGCAAGGATCAGAAAAGGGGAGAATCCCAGTGCGATGATCCGTTTCATCACCCGGGAACTGTACTGACCAAAGGTGATCCGAACAGGAACCTTTTTCCCTGGATTCTTTCCGAAGAGAAAGAGCATGGCAAATGCACAGGAGAGAAACTGTGAGATCACAGTGGCAATAGCAGCTCCGGCAATGCCCATATGCAGTGCGAAAATAAACACCGGATCCAGAATAATATTGGCAATGGCACCGATAAAAACGGTGGTCATTCCCACCAGAGGGAATCCCTGGCAGTTGATAAAGTAATTAAGCCCTGTAGCCATCAGTGCAAAAAAAGTTCCTGCTGTGTAGATGGTCAGGTAAGTATTGGCATAAGAAAAAGTTGCATCACTTGCCCCGAACAGCATCAGAAGCTGATCTTTCAGAAGAAGGAAACTTACAGTGAGAAGCAGGGAGAAGATGCATAACATGAGAAAAGAGTTCGCCAGAACCTGGCGGGCTTTCTTTTCGCTTTTTTCACCAAGGCGGATTCCCATGGTGATGGAACCTCCGATTCCAACCAGGGTTCCAAAGGAAGTCAGCAGTGTTACCACGGGACCGCAGACACCTGCGCCTGCCAGTGCCAGTGCGCCGTCGCCGGAAATATGTCCGATGTACATACGGTCGATAATGCTGTAGAGAACGTTTACAAACTGAGCGGCCATGGAGGGCAGCGCAAGCTGTAAAACCAGACGTTTCATGGGCGTTGTTCCAAGATCTGTAGTTGTATTCATTTTTTATCCTCGTTCATTATAAAACCTGATGCACGGGACACCAGGTTTTTCTTCTTTTTTATATATAGCAGTAATGGAGGGGGATGTCAAGAGATATAGCGTGTGGACTTGCACTTGGCTGCCGGCTGGGATAGAATAAAGAAAACAAAAAAGGAGAGAAAAATATTGAATGCCCGAAATTACCAGAAAGAACTGGAGAAACTGATAGATCAGATACAAAAAGAAAATAAGGTTCCTCGTCTGTTCCTGCACAGCTGCTGCGCGCCTTGCAGCAGTTATGTGCTGGAATATCTGTCGAAATATTTTAACATTACAGTTTTTTATTATAATCCCAATATTTTTCCGGAAGAAGAATATCGGAAACGGGTACATGAGATCACCCGTCTGGTGGATACCATGGAATTCGTTCATCCTGTGAAACTGATAGAGGGACGCTATGATCCTCAGGAATTTTTCCAGATGGCGAAAGGTCTGGAAGAGGTACCGGAGGGCGGGGAACGCTGCTTTAAATGTTATCGTCTGCGTATGGAAGAAGCAGCCAGACTGGCTGTGGAAGGCGGATATGATTATTTTACCACTACTCTTACTATCAGCCCGCTGAAAAATGCGGCGAAACTTAATGAGATAGGGGAAGAACTGGCAGGAATTTACCACGTTCCTCATCTTCCTTCTGATTTTAAGAAGAAAAACGGGTACAAGCGTTCTATAGAACTGTCGCGGGAATACGACCTGTACCGCCAGAATTACTGTGGATGCGTATATTCCAGAAGAGAAGCGGAAAATCGAAATAAATCTCAGTAAAACTACCTACTTTGCAATCGGACAAAAATATGTTACACTAACACGTAAAAGTAATTATAAAAATAAGAAGAAACGAGGAATAACACTATGGCACAGCTTTGGGGCGGACGTTTCACAAAAGAAACAGACAAACTTGTATATAACTTCAACGCATCCATCTCCTTTGACCAGAAATTCTATGAGCAGGACATCAGAGGCAGTAAAGCACATGTAGCAATGCTTGCCAAACAGGGAATCCTGACACCAGAAGAAAAAGAGCAGATCGAAGCAGGACTCGATGGAATCCTTGCAGACGTGAAATCCGGCAAACTTAAGATTACATCTGAATACGAAGATATCCACAGCTTCGTAGAAGCAAACCTCATCGACAGGATCGGTGATGCAGGTAAGAAGCTTCACACAGGAAGAAGCCGTAACGACCAGGTTGCTCTGGATATGAAACTCTACGTAAGAGATGAGATTGACGAAACAGACGAACTGGTAAAGAAACTTCTGGAAGCCATCCAGAAGATCATGGAAGAGAATGTTCACACATACATGCCGGGATTCACACATCTCCAGAAAGCACAGCCGGTTACTCTGGCTCATCATGTGGGTGCATATTTCGAAATGTTCGTACGTGACAGAAGCAGACTTGCAGATATCCGTAAGAGAATGAACACCTGTCCTCTGGGTGCAGGCGCCCTGGCAGGAACTACTTATCCGCTTGACAGAGAATACACAGCGAAACTTCTCGGCTTCGACGGTCCTACCAGAAACAGCATGGATTCCGTATCAGACAGAGACTACGTGGTCGAACTTCTGTCTGCATTTTCCACAATTATGATGCATATGAGCCGTTTCTGTGAAGAGATCATCATGTGGAACTCCAACGAATACCGTTTCGTGGAGATCGACGATGCCTACAGTACAGGCAGCAGTATCATGCCGCAGAAAAAGAACCCGGATATCGCAGAGCTTGTAAGAGGTAAAACAGGCCGTGTATACGGAGCTTTAACCTCTATCCTTACAACCATGAAAGGAATCCCGCTTGCATACAATAAAGACATGCAGGAGGATAAAGAACTTACATTTGACGCCATTGATACTGTAAAAGGCTGTCTGGCTCTCTTTACAGGTATGATCTCTACCATGCAGTTCAACAAACAGAATATGGAAGCAAGCGCAAAGAACGGATTTACCAATGCAACAGATGCTGCAGATTATCTGGTAAATCACGGTGTACCTTTCCGTGATGCACATGGTATCGTAGGACGTCTGGTGCTTACCTGTATTGATAAGGGAATTTCTCTGGATGAACTTCCACTGGAAGAGTACAAAGAGATCAGTCCGGTATTTGAACAGGATATTTACGAGGCCATCAGCATGAAGACCTGTGTGGAGAAACGTATGACCATCGGTGCTCCGGGTCCGGATGTGATGGAGAAAGTGATCGCAGAGAACAGAAAATATCTGGAAGAGAACTAAAAAATGTAAAAAAAGCTTGCATTTTGCTTTAATATGGTATAGTATGTACAAGAACGACAGATGTACGTGAAATAAGGACATTGGATTTGCCCATGTACGCCATCTGCGAATGGAAATAAGCGAGGAGATTTAATTATGAGTGAAAAGCTTAAAGTTGGTATTTTAGGTGCTACAGGTATGGTAGGACAGAGATTTATCTCACTTCTTGAAAATCATCCATGGTTCGAGGTTGTTACTCTGGCCGCAAGCCCAAGAAGCGCAGGAAAGACTTATGAAGAAGCAGTAGGCGGAAGATGGAAAATGGACACTCCGATGCCGGAATCGGTTAAGAAGATCGTCGTTATGAACGTTAATGAAGTAGAGAAAGTTGCTTCCACAGTTGACTTCGTATTCTCTGCTGTAGATATGTCAAAAGAAGAGATCAAGAAGATCGAAGAAGAATATGCGAAAACAGAAACACCGGTTGTTTCCAACAACAGTGCCCACAGATGGACACCGGACGTACCGATGGTAGTGCCGGAAATCAACCCGGAACACTTCGAGGTAATCGAATCTCAGAAGAAACGTCTTGGAACAACACGCGGATTTATCGCTGTTAAACCGAACTGCTCTATCCAGAGCTACGCTCCTGTATTAACTGCGTGGAAAGAGTTCGAGCCATATGAAGTAGTTGCTACCACATATCAGGCAATCTCCGGAGCAGGTAAAACATTCAAAGACTGGCCGGAAATGGTTGGAAACATCATTCCATACATCGGTGGCGAGGAAGAGAAGAGTGAGAAAGAGCCGTTAAGGATCTGGGGTAAAGTAGAAGATGGTGTGATCAAACCGGCTACAGAACCAGTGATCACATGCCAGTGTATCCGTGTACCGGTACTGAACGGACATACAGCAGCCGTATTCGTTAAATTCCGTAAAAAACCAACCAAGGAACAGCTGATCAAAGCATTGGTAGAGTTCAAAGGACTTCCACAGGAATTAGAGCTTCCAAGCGCTCCGAAGCAGTTCATCCAGTACCTGGAAGAGGACAACCGTCCACAGGTAACAGAGGATGTAAACTTCGAACACGGCATGGGCGTATCTGTAGGACGTCTTCGTGAAGACACTGTATATGACTGGAAATTCGTAGGACTTTCCCACAACACAGTCAGAGGTGCAGCAGGCGGAGCAGTTCTCTGTGCTGAAACCTTAAAAGCCAAAGGATATATTCAGGCGAAATAATTTATAAAAAATAATGAAAGAGGCGTCGATGTCGGCGTCTCTTTTTGTTGCCATGCATCAGTAGGAAGCTGCCAGTGGCAGGTCTTGTAGGTGCGGCGCAAAACCATAGGGTTATGAAATCCATCTGGCAAAGGATAAGGTTTGCAAAAATATTCCAGGTAGGTTAAAATAGGAACACATCTGATAGAGAGGAAAATGATCATGAAAGAAAAAGTTCTGACAACAGTAGTAACTTTTGGAACTACCACTCAGGCAATCGCCATGGAGCGGGAATGCAAGAAAACCGAGTTTGCAGGCAGACTGATCCCCGTACCAAGAGAAATATCCGCATCCTGCGGTCTTGCATGGAAATGCGGGAAACAGGGGGAAGAAGAAACTACTTCTTATATGAAAGAACAGGATCTGGAATATGAGAAGATTTATCGGATTCTTATATAAAATCTCCGGATTTATCGTATTATCCAATAGGTAACAGAAACCCGGTGTTTTGACGGATAGATGAAACCATGGTACAATTGATTTTGAACATTGAAATTAATCGGGGTGAATAAACTTATGGGAAACGAAACAGATAAAAACAAAGTACGTCTCACACAGTTGGCCAGCGCAGCCGGATGCGGTGCAAAGATCGGTCCGAAAGTTCTGGCACAGGTAGTGGGCAAACTTCCGAAATTTACAGATCCGATGCTTCTGGTAGGACCGGAGACATCAGACGATGCAGCAGTATACAAGATCAATGATGAACTGGCGATGATCCACACCGTAGACTTCTTCCCGCCGGTAGTAGATGACCCGTACATGTACGGCCAGATCGCAGCAGCCAATGCACTGAGCGATGTCTACGCAATGGGTGGCGTTCCGAAACTGGCATTAAATGTGGTAGCATTTCCGAACTGCCTTGGTCCGGAAGTGCTGGAACAGATCCTGCGTGGCGGAGCAGACAAAGTCATGGAAGCCGGAGCAGTCCTTGCAGGGGGACATACCATCAATGACAAAGAACCGAAATACGGTCTCTGCGTAACAGGTTACGTACATCCGGATAAAATGTGGAAGAACTACGGTGCCGAAGCAGGTGATACTCTTATCCTCACCAAACCGTTGGGATGCGGAATTCTCAACACTGCCATCAAGGCAGAGATGGCAACTCAGGAAGAAATCGGGAGAGTTCAGAAGATCATGGCGAAGCTGAACAAATATGCAGCAGAGATCGCATCCAGATATACGATCCACAGCTGCACAGATGTAACCGGCTTCAGCCTTGCAGGACACAGTCTGGAAATGGCAAGAGGCAGCCATAAGACTCTGGTGATTCAGTCTGAGAAACTTCCGATCATTGAGGGAGTAAAAGAATACGCACAGATGGGCCTGATTCCAGAGGGTGCATACAGAAACCGTGATTTTGCAGGCAGTGAAGTGCGAAGCGGGATCAAAGAACTCTGGATGGAGGATCTGGTATTTGACCCGCAGACATCCGGCGGACTTTTGCTCGCAGTTCCGGCGGAAGAAGCAGATGCTCTCGCCGAAGAGCTTTCTGGTATGGATATCTTTGGCGGCATTATTGGATATGTGACAGAGCCACAGGATAAGGCAGTTGTTTTTGAGTAGTTCAGAATTGAGCAGATAACTACAAAGCTAAAGAAACTAAACTAAAAAATCTTCGGATATAATTGTGCATAATTACAAATCTGTATAAAAAATTCTGGAATTGTTTGACGATTTCAGTTGTTAAACAGTTATCAAAATGATATAATATTCTCAATAAAATACATTGCGGAGGTGTAGTTATGAATTACGAAGATGTACAGAAAGTGTCAAACGCGGCGAAAGCCAAGAGTAACCTGGTAAACACTAACTTTTTCAAGTACTTTATCCGTGCGGTCATGGCAGGCTTTTTCATTGATATGGCCATGATCTACAGTAATGTAGTTGGAAACGTTTTCTCCAAGACCATGCCTGAATGGGGAAAATTCCTGGGAGCTTTAGTGTTCTCCATAGCAGTTCTTCTGATCAGCTTCGTAGGCGGCGAACTTTTTACCGGAAACAATATGGTAATGGCGTTCGGAGCCTTTGACAAGCAGGTAAGCTGGAAAGAAGCAGGCAAGGTATGGGGCGTAAGCTACCTTGGAAACTTTGTCGGATGTTTCATCATGGCATTGCTTTTTGCATGGGCAGGAGCATCCGGAACTGCGGATTATTTTGCAGGATTTATCGGAAACAAGCTGAGTATTCCACTTGGACAGATGTTTTTCAGAGCAGTGCTCTGTAATTTCTTTGTCTGCCTCGGTGTACTCTGCGGAATGAAATTAAAGAGTGATGCAGGAAGATTTCTGATGATCACCATGTGTATCTCAGGATTCGTTGTAAGTGGATTTGAGCACTGCATCGCAAACATGGGAATCTTTGTTACCGCATATTGCCTGGTACCTGGATTATCCATCGGAGCCATGATCAAAAGCATGGTAGTAGTAACATTAGGAAATATGGTGGGCGGTGCCCTGTTGCTGGCATGGCCGCTCAGAAAGATGAGTGCAGATAAATAATATGTCAAAAGCTTTATACATAGCCGAAAAGCCCAGTGTGGCACAGGAATTCGCGAAAGCTTTGAAGATCAACGGACAAAGACGGGATGGCTACCTGGAATCTCAGGACAGCGTGGTGACCTGGTGTGTAGGACATCTGGTCACTATGAGCTACCCGGAAAAATATGATATCAAATATAAAAGGTGGAGTTTAGATACCCTGCCTTTTTTGCCGCGCGAATTTAAATATGAAGTGATACCCGGCGTTCAGAAGCAGTTCGAGATTGTAAAAGGACTGCTCAATCGAGAGGATGTGGACACGATTTATGTGTGTACCGACTCCGGACGCGAGGGAGAATATATTTACCGCCTGGTCGCACAGATGGCAGGCGTTCATGGAAAAAAAGAAAGGAGAGTCTGGATCGACTCCCAAACAGAAGAAGAAATCATGCGAGGAATCAGAGAGGCAAAGGATCTGTCATCTTATGATAATCTTTCTGCTTCAGCCTATCTTCGGGCGAAAGAAGACTATCTCATGGGAATCAATTTTTCCCGTGTACTGACACTGCGTTATGGAAACAGTGTGTCGAATTATTTAAATACGAAGTATCAGGCTATTTCCGTAGGACGAGTCATGACCTGTGTACTTGGAATGGTAGTGCGAAGAGAACGCGAGATCCGTGCCTTTGTGAAAACTCCGTTTTACCGTGTGCTCAGCAGCATTGCCCTTGAGGGAGAAAACTTTGAGGGGGAATGGAGAGCTGTGGAAGGCAGCAGATATTTCCAGACTCCTTATCTGTATAAAGAGAACGGATTTAAAGAGAAAGCATATGCAGAGAAACTGATCCAGGAATTATCTGTAAATCAGCCTCTGCAATGTACCGTAGATAAAGTAGAGCGAAAGAAAGAAAATAAGAATCCGCCATTACTGTTTAACCTGGCAGAACTTCAGAATGTCTGTTCCAAGCTGTTCAAGATCAGCCCGGATGAGACATTAAAGATCGTACAGGAACTGTATGAGAAGAAACTGGTCACTTATCCGAGAACAGATGCCCGTGTGTTATCAACTGCGGCAGCAAAGGAGATTTATAAAAATATCTCTGGACTGCGTAATTATGAGCATACAGCAGAGATTGCACAGCACATTATCGAACAGGGCAATTACAAAAATCTGGCGAAGACCCGATATGTCAACGATAAGCAGATCACCGACCACTATGCCATCGTACCAACCGGTCAGGGATTAAATGCATTAAAGAGTGTCTCTCTTACCGCACAGCGCGTATATGAGACCATCGTCAGAAGATTTATATGTATTTTCTATCCGCCTGCCGTATATCAGAAGGTCAGCCTTGTGACAAAGATCCAGAATGAGAGTTTCTTTTCCTCATTTAAAGTACTGCTGGAGGAAGGCTATCTGAAAGTTGCCACAAACTCTTTTGCAAAGCGAAAGGCAGCAGATGCCATGAGTGGCGGAAACAGAACCGGCACAGCAGGAAATACCGGAAACGAAGAAGATGATCCAGACAATGGAAAGAACCGCTCAGACAATTCCTCAGAAGATATGGCATGCGATACCAGACTTCTGGCTGCATTGCAGAACCTGAAAAAAGGTGATATACTTTCTGTGGACAGCCTGAGTATCAAAGAAGGCGAGACATCACCGCCGAAACGCTATAATTCCGGTTCCATGATCCTGGCAATGGAGAATGCCGGACAGCTGATCGAGGACGAAGAACTCCGTGCTCAGATCAAGAGCTGCGGAATCGGCACCAGCGCTACCAGGGCAGAGATCCTTAAGAAGCTGTTTAACATCAAATATCTGGCATTGAACAAGAAAACACAGGTGATCACCCCGACCCTTCTGGGAGAGATGATCTTTGATGTGGTAAACTGTTCCATCAGACAGCTTCTGAACCCGGAACTGACCGCAAGCTGGGAAAAAGGACTCAATTATGTGGCAGAGGGCAGTATTACAGAACAGGAATATATGGACAAGCTGGAGCATTTTGTACGGCTTCGTACCAAACAGGTAGAGGATAGTAACATCCAGCCATACCTGAGACAGTTCTTTGATGCAGCAGCAGTCAACTATAAAGATGCAGCTGCGAAATCCGGAACGAAAACATCAGGCAGAACAACGTCCGGAACAGGCCGGTCACGTACCTACAAGAAACCGATCGCCCAAAAGTAGTATGCATTTATGGAAGAAAAATGTCATCATGGCGAGAGAAGAGAGGAAAATATTATGTTAAAAGATTTTACAATTGCAAATCTTCTGGATCTGAACGAAACAATCGCAAAAGATTTATTCGAAGGAAAAACTTATCCATGGGAAGTGTTACCGGAAATCGGTGATTTCATCATGAAACTCGGTCAGACCTTAAGTGAAGAAGAATATGACCACCCATCAGAAGATGTATGGATTGCAAAGAGCGCCAAAGTAGCACCAACAGCCTGCATCAACGGCCCGGTTATTATCGGCAAAGAAGCAGAAGTACGCCACTGTGCATTTATCCGCGGTAAAGCAATCGTAGGAGAGGGTGCAGTAGTAGGGAACTCCACAGAACTGAAAAACGCCGTACTCTTTAACAAAGTACAGGTTCCACATTACAACTATGTAGGTGATGCAGTCCTTGGCTACAAATCCCACATGGGCGCAGGCTCCATCTGCTCCAACGTAAAATCCGACAAAAAACTGGTAGTGGTAAAAGACGGTGACGAAAAGATCGAAACAGGTCTGAAGAAATTCGGTGCAATGCTGGGTGACAACGTAGAAGTAGGTTGTGGTTCTGTATTAAATCCGGGAACTGTTATCGGACGCTGCTGCAACGTTTACCCACTTTCCTCAGTAAGAGGCTGTGTACCGGCAAATCACATCTACAAATCAAGAACAGAAGTTGTAGAGAAACAGTAAATCAGCTGAAAATAGAATTGAAAATAACAGAATAGGAAATGGATATGCCGTCAGTGTTTTGCTGGCGGCTTTTTTCGTACTTATAAATAACTGGTAAAAATATATATACCATATTGAAAAAAACAAATTCTGTTTATATAATTTGTTTATGAAAAAGAACAGAGCTGGAAATGCTCAGAAAGGAAAAAGAAAAAGTATGAGGAAGAAGAAACTGGCTAAAAAGGTCACGGCAGTTATACTTGCTGCGATCATGAGTCTGCAGAGTACGGCGGCTTATGCAGCAGAATTCGGTGAAATATTTTCATCCGGTGAGGAGAGCAAAGAAGAGGAATCTTTTGACAGCGGAAGTGTGTCAGAAGATACATCTCAGGAGACTGAGGTGGATGAGTTTTCTTCAGGAGAAGAAACGGAGTGGACGGATGGCACGACGGACGACAGTGCCGAAGAGAACACGGAGGGAGATACTGTACAGAAAGCAGCAGTATCAGCAGGAGATTTTACATATGAAGAACTAAATGGAAGTTATATAGGAATCACATCTTATAAAGGAGAAGAAACGGAAGTAGTGATCCCCTCTGAAATAGACGGTTTCACAGTTCAGAAAATTTCAGACCGGGCATTTGCAGGTTCCTCTGTAAAAAAGGTTCAGATTCCGGATACGGTGACTGTGATCGGGAATAGTGCGTTTCGCAATTCTTCAATTGAGTCCATAACTATTCCCAACAGGGTAACTTCTATAGAAAATGCTGCATTCATGGAATGTACTTCTATGACAACTGTGACATTTGGAAATAGTTTAAAAAGCTTAGGAGAATATGTGTTTTATGGATGTACTGGCCTGACAGAACTGCAGCTGCCTGACAGTCTGAAAAGCTATGGGTACCGAACATTTGCGAACTGCAGCAATCTGGAGAAGATTAATTATCCGGTATCTCTTGTCAGTGGAGCAGACAATGCGTTCCAGAATGATACGAAACTGACAGAGATTACAGTGCCGGAAGGGGTAAGTATACTGGCATCGGGAGCGTTCCAGAATTCATCCTGTCTGAAAAAGATTACACTTCCGGCAGGACTTATAAAGATTGGAAATGCTGCGTTTCAGGGTTGCAGCGGTCTGACGGAAATCAGTATTCCGGACAGTGTGACAGAGATTGGAGAATATGCTTTTCATGGCTGTACCGGGATAAAAGAACTGAAACTTCCAGATAACCTGAACAGTTATGGCTATTGTGCATTTGCGGACTGCAGCAATCTGGAGAAGATCAATTATCCGATATCTCTCATCAGCGGAGCAGCTGATGCGTTTCGGGATGATGTGAAACTGACAGAGATCTCAGTGCCTGAGGGTGTGGAAACGCTGGCACCGGGAGCATTTCAGAATGCAGGATATCTGAGGAAGATTACACTTCCGGCGGGATTGGTAAAGATTGGTAATGCAGCAATTCAAAACTGTAGAAATCTGCGAGAAATCAGTATTCCGGACAGTACTACAGAGATTGGAGAGTACGCATTTTCCGGCTGCAGTGCTTTGAAAGAAGCCGCATTTCCGCAGATGCTGACTACTATTGGATATCGGGCATTTTGGGGATGTACAGCTCTTGAAAAAATCAGCTATCCTGTAGGAATTGTCAATGCCGGTTCTGAAATTTTCGTCAATTGCAACAGTCTGGTGCGTGTGGAAATCCCCGAAGGTGTAATAGCTGTTCCTGACCGAATGTTTGAAAATGCGGGATATCTGGAAGAAATTATGCTGCCTTCCACATTACAGACGATCGGAAGTTTTTCATTTGGGGGCTGTCGTTCCCTGGACCGCATTACATTGCCTTCATCTGTGACCAGTGTTGGATACAGGGCATTTCAGAACTGTGAAAATCTGAAGAAGATATGGATCGGGTCAAAGATGACCAGCATGAATGAAAGTTTTTACAATTGTGATAAAAATAGTCTGGTGATCTATGGAGAAAAATCTTCTTATGCAGAAGAATGGGCAAAGAACAATGGATTTTCTTTTATGGCAGGTGCCATAGACCAGGATGATGCAGAACTTCAGGGCTGCGTAAAAGATAAAAAAGGCCGGGGCATCGATAATGTTCTTGTGATGATCTATGATAAGGCAGGACAGAGAACAGAAGGAAAGATTTATACAGATGCGGACGGCAGATGGAAATATGCGAAAGCAGTTCCAGGAAAAAAATACAGGATTTATTTCCAGCATGAATTATATAGGTTTGAGAATTCCTATGTGGAATGTACAGTGGGAAATTCATCACAGACTGTAGATATGACAGGAACCAGAATCTATGAGAATGAAGAAGCAGATGGAGCTGAAAACTTTACATATGATGTGATCGACGGGAATGATATACGGATCACGGCCTATAAGGGAAACGGAAATAAAGTTGTGATCCCGGAAGAGATTGATGGATATATTGTTAAGGAACTTGGAAATTCTGTTTTTGAAAATAATCAGAGCCTGAAAGAAATTGTGCTGCCTTCTGGCATGGAAAAATTAGGAACAGCAGTGTTTAGAAATTGTAAAATGCTTACCACTGTAAGATTCAATGCAGCGCTGAAAGAAATTGGAAATGCGTCTTTCCAGGGATGTACTGCAATGAGCAGAATAGATTTTCCGATACAGTTAAACAGGATTGGAGAATATGCGTTTTATGGATGTACCGGTCTGACAGAACTGCAGCTGCCTGACAGTCTGACCAGTTATGAATACCGGGCATTTGCAGATTGCAGTAATCTGGAGAAGATCAATTATCCTATTTCACTTACCAGCGGGGCGTTCGGAGCATTTCAGAATGATACGAAACTAACAGAGATCACAGTGCCAGAAGGTGTGAAGACACTGGCACCGGGAGCGTTCCAGAATGCATCCTGTTTGAAAAAGATCACTCTTCCGGCAGGACTGACGAAGATAGGAAATGCGGCATTTCAGGATTGCACCGGTCTGACAGAAATAGATATTCCGGACAGTGTGACGGAAATCGGAGAATATGCTTTTCAGGACTGCAGAAAGGTGAAGAAACTGATACTGCCGGATGGATTGAAATGTTATGGCTATCGTGCATTTTCCGATTGTGAACTTCTGGAAAGTATCAATTACCCGCTTAAATTGGAAGAAGGAGCAGCCAATGCGTTCCAGAATGATAGAAAGCTGTTAGGAATCATAATACCAGATGGTGTAGAAATGATTGCACCTCACGCGTTTAATGGGGCGTCCTATCTGCAGAATGTACAGCTGCCTGACAGTCTGAAAAAAATAAAAAATGCAGCATTTCAGAATTGCAGTGAACTGCGGGAAATTCTTATTCCTGATGGTGTGGTTTCTCTGGAAGAATATGCGTTTTATGGATGTAGTACTTTGAAAGAAGTGCAATTGCCGGACAGTGTCACATTTATGGGTTACCGTACATTTTCCAATTGTACAGCACTCAGAAAGATTCATTATCCTGCGGGGCTGGTTCAGGCTGAAGCCAGATGTTTCGAAAATTGCAGTAGTCTGAAGAAGATGGAAATACCGGAAGGGGTAACAGCGCTTCCTGACAGTATATTTGACAGTGCCGCTTATCTTACAGACATCGTTCTTCCTTCTACGTTGACTACTATAGGGCAATTTGCATTTACAGGCTGCAGTGCACTGGAAAGGCTCATCCTGCCAGATTCCGTTACTTCTGTTAAATATCGTGCATTTGAGAACTGCACCAGCCTGACGAAGATATGGATTGGCAGAAATGTAAAAGAAATTTCAGATGGATTCAGAAACTGTGATAAAAACAAGCTGACTATTTACGGAGAAGCAAACACTTATGCTCAGCAGTGGGCAGAGGAAAACGGCTTCAATTTCGTGGCACAGAGGCTGGATTCTGAGGATGCTCTGATCTATGGAAAAGTAACAGATCAGACAGGAAAAGGAGTCGAAAAGGTCTTTATATCTATATATAACAAAGATGAGAGAAAAACAGAAACTCAGACATATACAGACAGTGATGGAAGATGGAGTTATAACAGAGCTGTAAAAGACAGAAACTACAGAATTTATTTCTGGCATGAGGAGTATCAGTTCCAGTTTTCCTATATAGACAGTACTGCGGATGGGGCTGCCGTTGATATTACAGGAACCAAAATCTGTGAAAAAGGACAGGAAAATCCACAGGAAGATTTTGAGTACAGCAAGATAAACGGAAACGATATCCGGATTACGAAATTTAAAGGAACCGGAAATAAAGTAGTAATCCCTGCACAGATAGAAGGATATGCAGTAAAAGAACTTGGAAATTCTGTGTTTGCGAACAATCAGGAACTGAAGGAGATCATTCTGCCGTCAGAACTGACTACAATAGGTGCAGCAGCTTTTAAAAACTGTACAGTTCTTACTACTGTAAGGATGGGTGCAGATACAGAGTATATCGGGAATGAAGCATTCAGAGGATGTACGTCCATGAAAGAAATACAATTACCGATTCAGATGAAAGGAATCGGAGAATATGCTTTCTATGAGTGTATCGGTCTGACAGAGCTGCATCTGCCTGACAGCCTGAATTATTATAATTATCGTGCATTTGCAAAATGTGTGAATCTGAAGAAGATCAATTATCCGTTATCTTTGAATAATGGAGCCGATAATGCATTTGAAGAAGATAGAAATCTGACAGAAATAACTGTTCCGGAAGGAGTAGAAACCCTGGCGCCTCATGCATTTCACAGTGCATCTTATCTGCAGAAAGTTGCACTTCCGGACAGCCTGCAGGCAATCGGAAATGCCGCATTTGAGGGCTGCAGCGGAATTAGCCAGATACAGATTTCGGAGCATGTAACATCTGTCGGAGAATATGCCTTCTATGGATGTACCGGTATAAAAGAACTGGTACTTCCGGATGGACTGGAAAGTTATGGATACAGGGCATTTGCTGGATGTGATGCGCTGGAAAAGATTAATTATCCGAAATCCCTGACTTCCGGAGCTGATAATGCATTTCAGGGAGATAAAAATCTGACAGAAATAATTGTTCCAGAAGGAGTGGAAACTCTGGCACCTCATGTATTTCACAGTGCGTCCTGTCTTCAGAATATAAAACTTCCGGACAGTCTGAAAACTATTGGAAATGCAGCATTTGAAGGCTGCAGTGGAATTACACAGATTAATATCCCGGATCAGGTGGCTTCTGTGGGAGAGTATGCATTTGCAGGGTGCACAGGTCTGAAGGAGATGATTCTTCCGGACAGTGTGGAAAATATCGGTTATCGTGCGTTCGCAGACTGTACAGAGCTGACCTCATGCAGTTATCCTATGAATCTTAAAATGGCAGGTAGCGATATTTGGAGCAATAACAGAAAATTGAAAAAGATTGTGATTCCGGAAGGGGTAACGAAGATTCCGGACAGAACTTTCCAGAATGCGTCATACTTAAGATATGTGATTTTGCCGGCTACATTAAAGACTATTGGAACTGCAGCATTTGAAGGATGCAAAGGTCTTCCGGAAATTGAACTGAACAGTGGCCTGACCCAGATCGGAGAATATTCCTTTGCAGACTGTGACGGACTGATCACTGTGAAGATACCGGAAACAGTTACGCAGATCGGCTATCGTGCATTCGCACAATGCAGAAACCTGGTATATGTGTCTGCTCTGGGAAACGGTCTGACAGAGCTGAAAAATCAGGCTTTTGACAGTGACGCTTCTTTGAACCGGATCGATATTCCGGAAAGTACAGTTACAATTGAAGATCATGTATTCGATGGATGCAGCAATGTGGTGATCTATTGTAAAAGCACAGCCTATGCAGCAGAATATGCAATAAAACACAACATTCCTGTATATATTACAGATGGGGACAATAAAGATGGAAAAGTACTGAATACAGAGAAATCCTATTACACTACCAATACCATGGGAAGCAGCGGTTATGTAGATCTGATCGCGTCCTATGAACTGAAAGAAGAGGTAAAAGAAAAGGTATCGAAAATGCAGTTGCAGTTCGTAATACCGTCTGATATGACTCTTCTGGAACAGACTATTATGGTCGGAGGAAAGAGGTGTACAGATTATACTTTCGGAAACAGTATTCTGTCTGTTCCTGTAAAAGAAGCAGCGCAGACAGTAAGATTTTCTTTAAATCCAAGCAAGTCCAGAAATTTGTTTACTCTGGCGAAACTTTCTTATACTTACGAAGGTCAGAAGGGGACGGATTTCATTGACTGTATTGACTCTGATCTGCCGGTAATGACTTTGGAAGCACCATCTGAAATTAATAAAGCAGAATTTGAAGTATCCGGAACCGCACCGGGAAGCAGTAAGGTGAATTTCTACATTGATGGAAAAGCCTGTGGTACTGCATCCAGTTCGAAAGCAGGCAAATACAGCAAAAACCTGAAATTGAGCAATCCGAAGGATGATACTGCCTATAAAATTAAAGTAACTACAGAAACAGAAAGCGGAATCATTGAACAAACAGCGTCTGTTGTATATTCCGAACAAAGTCCTGTTCTGGAAGAACTGAAGCTTTATTACTGGGGACATGATTCCAGTATGAATTATTACAACAGGGTGTTTGATCTGACAGATAAGACACAGCTTCAGAATACCATTACATTTAACCCGAATTACGAATATACATTTACTGTAAAGATGAGTAACAGGGAAAAAATTAATAATCTGTATGTGACAAGTACAAGAAATGGAACTGTTAAATATCTGAAGGCAGAATGGAATAACACAAAAGGCTGTTATGTCACCAGCGGCAAATTTGATGGCAGCAACAGCAGTTATGTACCGGGAACCATTGGTGTGAAATATAATCTGACATATGATGAGATCAAAAATATGAAGGATGAAGATGCCGGACATAAGATTATAAATGATTACAAAAAGCAGCATGATTTTTCAGACGAAAAATTGAAGATCCTGAGTTCTGATGAAAATTCATTAAGCTGTGTGGCAACACTGAAGGATGGAAATCAGATTACCTATGAATATAATGATTTTTCTGCCCGGGAGTTATATGAATATCTGTTGAAGAATGGGTATGTTCAGAATCAGGGCAGAAGTTCTGAAACTGAGGAATTCTCTGCCGGCGGGAACGGAGAAAACTTTTCGGCAGGTGCCGCATTTGACATATCAGATCTTCTGAAAGACATTGCGAAAGAATATACTGTCAATGGTGTCAAATATTATGTCCTCCATACAGAAGATAATCGTACTGACTATCTCACTATTCAGTATGATGGTATCACAGATACTTTCAAGACCTGGGTATTCAAGTCCTCTATCAAAACTATAGCAGAAGACGACCTGGCTTACTATCTGTTCTCTGAATTTGGAGATATGACACCTACAGAATCTGCATCTTCGGTCATTGATTTTGCTTACGATGCAGGTAAAGCAACTTATAAATATATGGGCAAAATGTGGGAACTGGATATGCAGATCCGGCCGGGAATGTCGGAAGCTCAAAAGCAGGCAGTTCAGGATGCAAGAAATCTGGCAACTACAGTCCTTCTGATGCGATATTTTGGAGCATTTTTGGATATGGCGGCAGGTGCGGAAATGTCAACCGGCAATGTTGGTGCCTGGGCCGCATGCTGGGCATTATCCAAATCACTGGGGTATGTGGCAGATCTTCTGGAAGAAAAGGGCTGGGCAGGTGCGAGAGACAGTCTGATTGAAACGTTTATCACTACTCCTTTAACCTGGATCATTGACCCAAGCGGATATGTATATGAGGCAGTGACAGATAACCGCCTGAGCGATGTAACAGCCACGGTCTATTATAAAGATAAGAATGGAAAATCGGTTCTGTGGAATGCACAGGAATATGACCAGAATAATCCTGTCATGACAGATATGGATGGAACTTATTCCTGGGATGTGCCGGAAGGAACCTGGCAGGTTAAATATGAGAAGGAAGGGTATGAAACAGCATACAGTGACTGGATGGAGGTACCGCCGCCACAGACAGAAGTTCATATCAGCATGAGATCAACACAGAAACCGGAAGTTCTCTGGACGGAAACAAAGAAAGATTATGTAACGATCAGATTTACGAAATATATGACACCGGATACGATAAATACTGTAGTACTGAAAGATGCGCAGGACAAAAATATTTCTTATACATTGGAATATGATACATCACAGACCAGTCTGGATGGAACCGTATATGCGGATACTTATACTTTCCGGTTTAAAGATAAAACATTGAAAACAGGAGAAGCCTGCAGCATCAATATTCCGGGGACTGTAACAAGCTACAGCCAGATTGCTGTGAAACCTGTGAAATACCAGACACGAAATACCGGAGATATGACATTATCCGTACCGGAAAATATTCAGACCGCGTGTGGTGGAATTACACAATTTGACCTGAAATTGAATGGAGAAGCAGGAAGTGAAGTGGATAACCTGACGCCGGAAATCATGTCTTCTTTTGAAGAATTTCTGCAGATCGTCAGGGTACAGAAGACGGGAACAGGAACCTGGAAGATCGCTGTAAAGGGAATCATGCAGGGCGAAGCAGCTGTGATCGTGAAGATTCCGGGAACTTCACTGCGAAAAGATATTAAAGTGACCATTCAGGATACAGGAGAAGTACATCAGCACTCCTATGGCGGATATAAAACAACCAGACGGCCAACAGTCTTCAAGGCAGGGGAAAAAGTGAAAACCTGCTCTGTATGCGGATATGAAAAAAAGGTTTCCATTGCGAAGCTGAAACCAGTGTTAAAAGTAAATGTATCCTCCATTACATTGAAGACCAGACAGCAGACTTCAGGACTGAAAATTACTATGGCTAAAGGGGATAAAGTAACATCCTGGAAATCTGCCGATACAAAGATAGTAAAAGTTTCCGGCAACGGTAAACTGACTGCCCAGAAGAAAAAGGGAACAACAACTGTAACTGTAAAGCTGAAAAGTGGACTGAGCAAAAAGATCAAAGTCAAAGTCCAGAGTAGTACAGTAAAAACCACAAAAATATCTGGCCTGCCGAAGAACATTACCCTGAAAAAGGGAAAGACAACAACGTTAAAACCGGTTCTTACACCATTTACAGCAGGAGAAAAGATTACTTATGTAAGCTCTGATAAAAAGAGAGTATCTGTAAGCAGCAAAGGTGTGGTAAAAGGATTGAGAGCAGGAAAAGCTAAAATTACGGTGAAATCAGGCAAACAGAAAATTACTATAACAGTAACGGTAAAATAGGACGTTTCGCATTGACTTTCACACAAGAGTTTAGTAATATGTAATTATATTGATGGAATCTGCAGGCTGTTTTTTGTCAATATGTCTAAATATGAAAAAGAAAGAAGGATGGAATATGAAGAAAACGTTTAAAAAGTTAACCTGCATCATTCTGACTGCGATTATGGTATGCACCACGATGGCATTTACTGTAAGTGCTGCGTCAGGACCGAGTTATTCAAAGAGGCAGACTGTGTATATGACCAGCAAAAACAGTAACAGTAGTTATACCAGCATTTATGTAGGAAACCTTACTTCCTCACAGAAAATATCCAAGAGTTCTGTGAAGTCCAGTAAGAGTGCTGTATTAGCGCCGTATTCTCTGTATAGAAACACATACAGTTATGAAAATCAGTATTTTGAAAGCGGTATGAAAGGAAATAAGGGATCAGGTTACAGCTATTCTATAGAACTCAGGGCAAAGAAAGCTGGCAGCGCCAATATTTCTTTCAAAATTGGAAGTAAAAAATATACTTCTAAAGTTACAGTAAAGGCGTATACGAATCCGATATCAAGTTTGACTGTTACAGGTGTTAAAAATGGAAGCAGCAGCAATCTTGCAGGCAAATTTAAAAATAAAAGTTATTCAGATTTAAAACTGTCCAAAAATGTAAAAAATGCGACCGTTACCTGTAAGGCAGCATCTGGATGGAAAATCGTAAGAATTGGAACTTTTGATGAGAATAATAAACTTCAGAGAAGTATTTCCACCAGAAATGAGGGAGCTTCTGTTCTGTCACTTCATGCAGGAAATCTGACAAAGAATCATATAAATGAAATTACTGTTGATCTGGTTAACACAAAGACAGGCGGTTCATTATCCTGTACAATGTACTTATCCTGACAAAAATAAAACGGCCTGTGTAAACATGTGATTTCATCGGGGGACGTCGGCTTGGCCGGTGTCCCCTGTTTCAGTGAAAAAGATAACAACTTTTAGAAGAAGGAAAAAGATATGGAGAATATGAAGAAAAAGCTGACAGCATTCCTGGCAGTAATCTGTTGTATCCTGGCGTGTCTGGCTTTGCCCGGCACAGTAAAGGCTGCCACTTCTGTGAAGCCTGGTACTGTAAAGATGGTAAGTGTGGAAGCAGATGAATGCAGCAATACCATCCGGATAATCTGGAATAAGACAACCAACGCCACAAGCTATGTAGTATATCTCAGGGAAGCCAGCGGCGGCAAATGGCAGAAAGCGGGCTCTATGAAAAGTTCCGAAAGAGGCTGCCAGATCACCTATCAGCCGGGAGTGAATTTCCAGGTTGGAAAAGAATACGCCTGCACAGTCAAAGCATATAACAAAAACTCAAAGAAATACGGAAACTATGATAAAAAAGGAATCAAATTTACTATCCTTCCGGAAACTGTAAAGATTTCCGGCATATCCATGGACAAAGAGAAAACAGGAGTAAAAATCGCATGGAAAAAGAGCGATAGAAGTGAGATCACCCGTGGAAATTACTGCCATATTTACAGAAAACAGAATGGAAAATGGAAAAAGATCGGCAGTGTGAAAAGTTCTGTTACAACTTATACAGATACAGAATTTGAACCTGGAAAGGTGAATACTTATACAGTCAGAACTTATAACAGCAAGACCAAAACAAGGGGAAATTATGACAAAAACGGAATTTCCATAGACCTGCAGAAAAAGACTCCTGCCATTGTGTATAATAATCCATCCAGGCTTGTTCTGCTGAAAGGAAAAACAACCACTTACTATAAGTCAAACAGCAGTGTAAAATGGTATTCCGGCAATAAGAAAGTGGTACAGGTTACTGCTTCCGGCAAAAATGCTTATAAGCTGAAAGCAGTAAAAGAAGGAACTGCTGTGATCACAATGAAAGTGGGAAATCAGGTACAGACATTTACAGTAATTGTCGCATCCGGCAATGATTATATTAATAAATGGGTGCAGAACATGGCAAGAGATATAAGAATGACCACCAGCAACAAAGAAACACAGCTTCTGCTGGTATCGAGATACTTTGTAGGCGATTTCTCATATGCCAACGTATATGATATGAAAACAGTAATTGCTTCACAGAAAGGAAACTGTTATTCCGCCGGTCAGGTGATGGTGAAAGTTTACCAGGCACTGGGATTTAAAGCAAAACTGCGTTCTGCGATCCACGATAATCCTAAACGCTATCCTCAGAATATGATCATGGGATCTGACCATTATAATGTAGAAGTAGTGGTGAACGGATCAACCTATTATCTGGACGCATCCCCGGAAGCCCATCTGGTATATCTTTCCTCGAAGACTGAGGTGCTGGAAGCCTATACAGATCTCATGGGAAATGGATGGACACGGATACAGTAAATAATTAAGAGTGAGTATTATTATGAAAAGAAAAAGAAAAATTTTATTAAAGAAAAGAAACCTGCTGATAATTCTGTTGTCTGCGCTGCTTTTTTCCTTTGCATTCAGTGCTGCTACCGTCTATGCATTTACACTGGGAACTGCCCGGAAAGCGGCACCCGGGAAATTTGTAGTGGATGGTGATTACTGGACATATCGGTACAAAAAAGACAATACCATTGCCAGAAATGTATATTTAAAGATTGATAACAAATGCTATTATTTCAACAGCAAAGGACACCGCTGGTGCAGCTGGCATACGATTAATGGGAAAAAGTGCTATTTCGGTACCAGATCTCAGGGCTATCTGATCCGCAATTCCGTAATCCGCTATAAAGGTGATTACTATTATGTAGATCAGCATGGAAGGATGGTGACCGGATGGCATACACTTCCTTCAGGTAAAACTTATTATTTCGGTCTGATGGGAAAGCACGCAAAGGTAAACATACCATAAAGAAGACTACCTATTATTTCGGACAGAACGGAGTTCTCAGCCATACAGGGCTTAATTACCAGCTGGGTTCTGACTGTGCGATCCTGATCAATGCATCTAATGGGAAAGTGCTGTATGCGAAAAATGAAAACCTGGCCCATGCCAATGCCAGTACTACAAAGATTATGACCTGCATCCTGGCACTGGAAAACTGCAAACTGAATGAAAAGGTGAAGTTTTCTGCAAAAGCAGCTTCCATGGAGCCAACTAAACTTTATGCCAATGCAGGTGAGGTATTTTACCTGAAAGATCTGCTTTATTCCCTGATGGTCCCGTCTCATAATGACACGGCAGTAGCCATTGCAGAGCATGTCAGCGGATCTACTGCGAAGTTTGTAAAGCTTATGAATAAAAAAGCAGCAGAACTGGGATGCACCAATACACACTTCGCTACACCCAATGGTCTGGATTATGGATATAATCACTATACAACAGCTTCAGACATGGCGAAAATCGCACGCTATGCAATCAAAAATTCAACTTTCAGAAAACTGATCAATACAGGTTTTTATTCTTTCTCAAGTATTAACACAGGACGTACTTTCTATGTAAGTACAACCAACTCTCTCCTGGGAAATTGTCCTGGAGTAGTAGGAATGAAAACCGGCTATACAAGAAAAGCAGGATACTGTTTCGTAGGATTATGCAAATCCGCGAAAGGCAATACCTACATATCCGTTGTACTGGGTGGTGATTCATCTGCCACCAGATGGTCAGATTCAAGAGTTTTGATGAATTATGCATATAAACATTAAAAGATAACACAGAAAAAGGCTGCCAGTCCTGGCGGCTTTTTCTGTGTTTATGGAAAGTATTAAAAAGAGAACTGGTACAAAAGACGGTCTCAGGAGAGAAACAGGATCTGCCTGAGAATAATCAGAATCATGATATGTACCGGATAAAACCAGTAAAAAATATATTTCAGAAATTTTCCTTTTACAAATCCACGTTTGCCATTGTACATGTTAATAGACAGAAAGGCAAAACATGCCTTCCATTCATAATAAAGCCAGCAGCTTCCGATGATCGCCTGGGCGGTTTTATCGTTGCGGAACCAGTACATGATCAGCAGGAATACAAATCCCCGCCATCCGTAATCTGCCTTCATAAACA
>SKEP01000315.1_pt1 | contig 32406 bp, 30 predicted proteins | sample 4826901 | NCBI WGS metagenome assembly SKEP01 (sample SAMN11008806, study PRJNA524170) | human gut metagenome | biome: Human fecal sample; material: Feces; isolation source: fecal sample from pouch patient p4, p43, p49, p54, p55 | host: Homo sapiens | place: Israel: Tel-Aviv | collected 2014-03-20
GAACTGCCATGCGTCAGCTCCAACCTTTGCACCTGTCTCCAAAAGTCTGGCAGTAGCCTCTTCAAACTCTTCCACTGTAGTTAATTTGAATTCACTCATTATAGACCTCCTTTAATTCTGGTTTGTGCATATCCTGTTTTCATGCACTTTTATTTTTAATAATCCCGCAGATAAAGAACCCATCCCTACCCATGGGTTATTTTACCGTAAATAAAACACTTTTTTGTATGTTGTGCCTAAGATTTTCAATTTTCCCATGCACACAAACATCCCTTACCGTATTTCATACGGCAAGGGGTGCATATTATAAATCTAACTTGTCAACGATCGCACGAAGAGCAACCTTGACAGGGTTATTTTCCGGAAGTGTACTTGTCGGACGACCCTCACAGTCATATTCATAGACTGTTTCGTCCTGTGGAACAACACCCAGAAGTGTCAGACCCTGATTGGCAATTTCTTCCTGAATTCCTTTGTTCAATTCCCCTTTCGGAGCTCTGTTGATAATCAGGCCGACTGTATCCGGATGCATGTCACATTCCTTGATCAGTTCTGCAATTCTGCCTACTGCCTGTACGCCCCTTCTGGAGCAGTCGCTGACCAGAATAGCAGTCTGCATGCTCGGAAGAACACCTCTGCTGATATGCTCCATTCCAGCCTCATTGTCTACGACAATATACGGATAATTATTCTGATATTTTGCAAGCTGAGTCTGAAGAAGTCCATTCACATAACAGTAACAGCCTTTTCCCTGTGTTCTTCCCATTACAAGAAGATCAAAGTCATCGTCCTCAACCAGCGCATCTTCAAAGCGCATTTCCGCATAATCTGCCTTGGATACTCCGGCAGGGATTGGATTCTCTTTTGCAAGTTCTGCACGGGCGATTTCTTCACGTACATCGCCAAGAGTGGTCTCCACCTCTACCCCAAGTACCTCATTGAGATTTGAATTCGCATCAGCATCTACTGCAAGAATCGGTCCTTTTCCCTGTTCACACAGATACTGGATCAGCATTCCGCATAATGTTGTTTTTCCTACGCCGCCTTTTCCTGCGACAGCAATCACGTGTGCCATAAAACCAGGTGCCTCCTAAATCTGTGTTATATTATACTAATGTACGAAGACCGGATCTGTCGATGATCTCAGATACGTCTTTCCATTTGTTCAGTGCATAGAGATGGATACCATCTACGCCCATTGCACGATATTCATCGATCTGTCTGATTGTATATTCGATACCTTCTTCTTTGAATCTCTTAACTTTGTCATCATAGAACATATCGAATGGTTTTCCGTCAGCATCTTTTGCTGCGAATGGGTTCGGGAACAGCCAGTTTCTGGAAATGAGTCTGCAGAGCTCACTGTCCATTACACAGCCGTTACGGGAAAGTGCCATATTGATTGTGGCAGACATGTCGAGGATCGGCATTACACCAACATCTACAGGCATTGTAACACCAGCTTCACGGATTGCATCCAACCAGTATTTAAACTGTTCCATATCCCAGCAGAGCTGAGTCATGATGTAGTCTGCGCCATTGTCCTGTTTCTGTTTCAGAACTGCGATATCGGCGTCAAGAGAACGACATGCGATATGTCCTTCCGGTGATCCTGCTACTGCGATCTCGAATTTATCACCAAATTCGTTACGTACGAATTTAACAAGGTCTGTTGCATAATTGAAGTCACCACATGTTGTTGTTTCACCAAGCGGAATATCTCCACGAAGTGCAAGCATATGATCTACGCCTTCATCTAAGTACTGCTGAAGCTGATCTTTGATGCCTTCTTTTGTATTTTTGATAACTGTGAAATGTGTTACAGGTGTTGTACCTGCTTTCTTGATCATCTGACATACTTCACGGTTTGCACCAACGTTTCCGCCGCCTGCACCATATGTACATGAAATGTACTCCGGTTTGTACTTCATCAGATGTTCAATTGTTCCTGGAAGGTTTTCCATACCTTTTTCTGTCTTAGGTGGGAATACTTCGAAGGAAAGGAGCATTTTCTCTTTCATTGCTTCTGATAATTTCATAGTTACTACCTCCACGTCTTTTATTATTTATTATCAAAGCATTTATTTCTGCCTTTGATTCATATGAAATCCGATCCGCCACAGATCCGCATTCTTTCCTCAGGGCGAATCTTCATCTGCAGGTATTAGTCACATTTAAGTTTCACAATGCTGTTGGCAAGGTCAACCATAAGGATTGTTCCTTCAACTACTCTCTCGTCTCCCATGATATCACGGAGAACCAGCTTGTTTCCGTCCACATCAATGCGGGATACATTCTTAAAGATAACAGAATCATCGCTTTCTTTATATACAGTTGCTAAACACATGTGATGCCGCCTCCTATTTCATTTCTTCTTTAACAAGTGTTAAAGCAAGCCCAAGTCTCATATTGCCTTTTTGGAAATCTGCAACAGCTTCCTTGATCGTCTTACATGCTGCATCCATTCCCATCTTGGCAAGATTATCTGCCATCTGATCCAGTTCCTGAGCATGGTGCTCGTTATGCTGAAGCATATATGTCAGAAGTGCCAGTGTTTCGTTCTTACAGTCTCCCTCATTACAGGATCCGCAATGACTGTTCTCACAGGCATGGTCTGTATGGGTATGTCCATGATCATGACCGTCGCCATGAGTATGTTCATGAGTATGAGTCACACCATCTTCATGAGTATGCTCGTGGGTATGTCCGTGTCCATGCTGGACAAGATTCCCGTTTTCATCTTTAATTAAATGCATGATTAAATGCCCCTTTCTATTGAAAAACATGCTGAATCTATAGAATTCCCGCTGTTTTTATGACAATTAATTATCAATTTATTGATATTATACATCGTTTTTTTCATTTCCGCAAGGTATTTAGCATAAAAAATTACCAAATAATTCTGAAATATTCGCCCATAAATAGTCTTTTTTACGATATGTGTTAATTGTTTAACTATTATGTTATTTCGTTAACAACATGAACAATAAAAAAGTTAATAAATTTGATGTACTTGCGACATACTTTTATGTTATACTTAAACAAGATTATCGGGCAAAACCTTAATTGTCCGCCAAAATATTGCAAAGTATACAGGATTGCCGAAAATGTAACAAACAGCAAACTATATATCAAGCAAGAGGATTAGAGGAATTGGAGGAATTATTTTGAATAATACCGTTTTTCTGAATACAAACAGAGAGATGCCTTTACTGGGTCTCGGGGTATACAAAGCTACCGGAGAAAATGAAGCAGAGAATGCAGTCATTTCCGCTGTTGAATCCGGATATCGTCTCATCGACACAGCTTCCGTATATAAAAACGAAGAAAATGTCGGACGCGGCATCGCCAGATGCGGAATTCCCAGAAGCGAGCTTTTTATCACCAGCAAGGTCTGGAACACAGCACAGCGTCTCGGAGACATTCAGGGAGCTTTTGAAAGAAGCCTTGACCGTCTGAAGCTGGATTATATTGATCTATACCTGATCCACTGGCCTGTTCCGGGATGTTACCTCAGCACATGGAAAGTGCTGGAAGAAATCCAGAAAACCGGACGTGCTCTCTCTATCGGTGTCAGTAACTTCGAGATCCGGCATCTGGAAGAGCTGGCAAAGAATTCCGGCATTGTCCCTGCTGTAAATCAGATCGAATGCCACCCACTGTGTTATCCTAAAGAACTGATCGACTACTGCCAGGCCAAAGGGATCCAGGTACAGGCTTATGCGCCGCTTGCAAGGGGTGCTTATCTGGACAATGATCTTATGTGTGTGCTTGGCACCAAATATGCTCATACGCCTGCCCAGGTCGGTCTTCGCTGGGCAACACAGAAGGGAATTTCCGTAATCCCGAAATCTGTTCATCCTGACCGTATCAGAAGCAACGCTGATATCTTTGATTTCACCATCGAACAGGAAGATATGGATCTGATCGATGATCTGAACGAAAATTTCCACAGCTCTCATGTCCCAGAAGATTTGAGAGATGTTGCATTTTAACCGTATCAGACCAATAATAAAGCAGGCATCCCAAAAGTGCCTGCTTTAATCATCTGCATATTCTCTTTGAATACGTCAGATCCCAAACTAATTATTATCCCACGGAAGCATCGGTGTTTCCACCTTCTTATCTCTTACCATCAGGTCGATCACTGCCTCTGCAGCGCTCTTTCCTTCAAACAGAACTTTATTTATTTCTGTGATGATCGGCATCTCCACATCATATTTCTCTGCCAGTTCTTTGGCAGCTTTCGCAGAATAAACACCTTCAACCACCATCTTCACTTCATCCATCGCCTGCTGCATGGTATATCCCTGTCCCATCAGATATCCTGCCTTGCGGTTACGGCTGTGAACGCTGGCACAGGTAACGATCAGATCTCCGATTCCGGACAGACCGTAAAAAGTTTCCATACGTGCGCCCATTTTTACGCCAAGACGGGAAATCTCTGCGATCCCCCGGGTGATAAGGGCAGCTTTTGTATTGTCGCCGTATCCAAGTCCATCTGCTGTTCCCGCCGCAAGAGCGATCACATTCTTTAATGCAGCTCCAAGTTCAACTCCCAGCATATCCGGTGTTGTATATACTCTGAATACAGGACTCATGAAGATTCCCTGCAGATATTCCGCAGTCTCTCTTTTATGAGAACTTACCACACAGGTCGTAGGCAATCCTTTTCCAACTTCCTCTGCATGGCTCGGTCCCGAAAGTACTGACACATCTGCCTGTGGAAGTTCCTGTTCGATGATCTCGCTTAATGTAAGAAGTGTTTTCTCTTCCACACCTTTGGCAACATTTACAATTTTCTGCCCTTCTTTTACAAAGGGCGCCAGCCGCTTACAGGTACTTCTGGTATAAGGAGACGGAACTGCCAGCACAGCAACATCCGCATCCCGCAGACTTCTCTCAGCATCTGTTGTAATGTCAATTGGTTCAGGAATCTTAACACCCGGAAGTTTGCTTACATGTTCACGTTTTTCTCTTAATGTTGCAATCTCCTCTCCAAGTGCTGACCAGAGGATCACCTCATGTCCGTTGTTATAAAGAAGAATAGACAGGGCGGTTCCCCAGCTTCCCGCACCAAGTACACTGATTTTTGCCATATAAACACCTCTTTTTTTATTTATTTTTCTTACTCAGATAAATCTTGCTTTCTGTTCCGTCAAGAAGGCGGTGGATGTTCTTCTTATGTCTGTAGAATGCCAGCACTGTCAGGACTCCCATCACAACATAAAGTTCTATAGTATGTGCATGGTCCATATGATAAGATCCCATCTGCCCAAACACGATCATACTGATAAACGCGGCAAAATATGCACTCACTGAACACAATGAAACATAATGTGTCAGAAAGAACAATCCAAAGAATACGATCGCACAGATCACAAAAATGCGCCAGTCAAATGCAATAACAAGTCCTACAGACGCAGCCACACCTTTTCCACCTTTGAAATTCAGATAAAACGGGAAATTATGTCCCAGGATGCATCCTGCTGCTGCATAAAGGCTTAACAACGGCAGAATATCACTGTAAGAATTTCCAAATACTGCTCTTGCGATCAGGATCGCAACCACACACTTCAGACAGTCACACAAAAGATTCAGTGCTCCTGCCTTCTTTCCAAGTGTACGCAGCACATTGGTAGAGCCGAGATTTCCGCTTCCCTGTTTCCGGATATCGATATGATAAATCTTTCCCAAAATATATGCGGTCTGAAAGAGTCCGCAAACATACCCTATTGCTATACAAACCAAGCGTTCCATGATTATTCCTTCTCACCTCGTTCACGAATAATGAATTTCAGTGATGTTCCTGCGAATCCGAACGCATCCCTGATCTTATTCTCCAGGTATCTGGTGTAGGAGAAATGCATCAGTTCTTTGTCATTGACAAAGATTACAAATGTCGGTGGTTTTACAGCAACCTGAGTCATATAGTAAATCTTCAGTCGTTTACCCTTGTCAGACGGCGGCTGCTGCATAGCAACTGCCTCGGAAAGGATCTCGTTCAGGACACCTGTCTGGATACGAAGTGTCTGGTTCTCAATAACTGCATCAATAGTCTCAAACATCCTGGAAATCCTGAGTCCTGTTTTTGCAGAAATAAATACCAGTTCTGCATACGGCATATATGCCAGAACCTCGCGGATCCTGTTTGTATGTTTATAAATGGTCTTATCATTCTTCTCAATGGCATCCCATTTATTTACAGCAATGATAACGCCCTTTCCTCTCTCATGGGCAATACCTGCGATCTTGGCATCCTGCTCTGTAACACCTTCAGATGCATCGATCATAACGATCACCACATCTGCACGCTCTACAGCAGTTACTGTACGGATCACACTGTATCTCTCGATTTCTTCTTTTACCTTACCCTTACGGCGAAGTCCGGCTGTATCAATAAAGATATAGTCCTTACCCTGCCACTTCACTCTGGTATCTACCGCATCTCTTGTAGTTCCTGCAATATCAGAAACGATTACACGGTCTTCACCCAGAAGTTTGTTTACCAGAGAAGATTTTCCTACATTTGGTTTCCCTACGATCGCAATTCTCGGGATCTCATCGTCTTCCTCTGTATCTGCGTCCTCCGGAAAATGCTTGATCACTTCATCCAGCATATCTCCCAGTCCCATACGGTTTGCTGCTGAGATCGGCATCGGTTCACCGATACCAAGATTATAGAACTCATAAACATCCATCATAAATTTCTGAATGCTGTCTACTTTGTTTACAACAAGGACAACCGGCTTTCCGCTGCGACGGAGCATATCTGCTACTTTCGCATCGGAATCCACAAGTCCCTGATGAACGTCTGTAATAAAGATGATCACATCTGCTGTATCAATGGCAATCTGTGCCTGCTCTCTCATCTGAGAAAGGATGATGTCACTGCTGTCCGGTTCAATACCACCTGTATCGATCATGGTAAATGCCTTATCCAGCCATGTTACATCTGCATAAATTCTGTCTCTTGTAACGCCAGGTGTATCTTTTACAATAGAAATCTTCTCACCTGCCAGTGCATTAAACAATGTGGATTTACCTACATTAGGCCTGCCCACTATCGCTACTACCGGTTTGCTCATATATCTGTCTCCTTCTTATCTTTTTATGGTCTGGTGCCTCGATCAGACAGTTTACCAGGTCTGCACCCGGCTCATCTACTACCACGACCTCTGTCTTAAGAGCCTGTCTGACATCCTCCACCGTCAGGTCATCCAGAAAAACATCCTCACCACTTCTGAGCATATTACACGGGATCAGCACTTTTTCTCCCAGATCTCTCTGCGCAAGCTGATCCATAAGATCAGTCGCTGTGATCAGACCCGAAACTGTGATCTTCTCTCCAAAGAAATTATTCTTTACCGCATATACTTCAGCCTGGACATTCGGAAATTTTTCCTGTACCAGTTTTATCATTCTGCCTATATAAGGTGCTGCCAGCCGTCCTGTCGCAACAGTCGCGTTTACTGTTCTGTCATCACCTTCAAGCTGCTCAAGTCTCTCTTTTACTTCTGTTTCAAGCAGGCGCATCATACCAACACCGTTTTCCAGCTGAAGGTATCCGTCGTATCTGCCCTCTTCGGGAAGTTCATATCCCGCAAGAATATACCATTCATCCGAAGCATGTACAAAATGAATGCCATGCTTCTTCACCATAATCTTCTGCCACCACTCTACCTGACTGATCAGGTACCTCGCATCCTCTTTATCAAAAGATTCCAGTGGATACAGGCCTTTTCGATATTTGGAAAGACCTACAGGCACGATTGAAACGCTCTGCAACACAGGAGCATATTCCGAGAGTTTTTCCAGACTGTATTCCAGTTCATCTCTGTCGTTAATCCCCTTGCAGAGAACAATCTGTCCGTTCATGGTCACATCACCCTTATAAAGCTTGTCAACTTTTGCAAGGGCATCTCCGGCAAATCGGTTATGGAGCATTTTACAGCGAAGCTTTGGATTCATAGTCTGAAATGATACATTGATGGGTGAAAGATGAAACTTGATAATACGATCCAAATCATAGTCACTCATATTCGTCAGGGTAACGTAATTTCCCTGCAGGAATGACAGTCTGGAATCATCATCTTTAAAATATAAAGTTTCTCTCATACCGGGTGGCATCTGGTCAATAAAGCAGAAAATACAATGATTGGAACAGGAGCGGTACTCATCCATAAGGCTGTTCTCAAACTCCACTCCAAGGTCATCTTCGTATTCCTTCTCTACTTCCAGTTCCCATTCCTCGCCATTCTTCTTACGGACAAGGAGTGTAACAAATTCGTCGTTCATCAAATAACGATAATCAAACACATCCTCTACCGGCTGGCCGTTAATGGAAAGCAGCGCATCCCCTGGTTCCAGTTCCAGTTCCTCCCCGATACCGCCGGGAATCACTTTGGATATAATGTGTAAATTTTTTTTCATGAATCATAACTCCATCAGGATATATCCGGAAACTGTGGGATCTTTTTTCCGTTATATCTTTTCATTCGGACACGGTCATACGTATCCACGATAAACTCATTATCTCCTATATCATAACAATTGTATAAGAAAAAATCAATAAATTCCTTGACGTAATTTAGGTCAAATGTTATAAATTATATTGAAATCTATTTTTTGAGTATAAAATTACTTAGGAGGAATATTATGCCAAACATAGAATTACTGGAAAAATCCATGCCGGTGGCACCCATTCGTATTGCTGCACTTGGATGCCAGGATCTCGCCGAAGAAGTTGATAAAAAACTGGTGAAATTCCGCAAAGAACTGGTTGCCCGCAAACAGTTAAGCATCATTCCGCAGGGTTACAGCGAAGAATCTTTCCTTGTAGAATGTGCGTGCCCACGTTTCGGAACCGGTGAAGGAAAGGGCTACATCAAAGAATCTGTTCGTGGTACAGATTTATTCATCATGGTAGACGTTACCAACTACAGCGAAACCTATACTGTATGCGGACACGAAAACCACATGTCTCCTGACAATCATTTTCAGGATCTGAAACGAATCATCTCTGCTGCAACAGGTAAGGCACACCGCATCAACGTAATCATGCCGTTCCTTTACGAAGGCCGTCAGCACAGACGTACCAAAAGAGAATCTCTGGACTGCGCTCTGGCATTAAAGGAATTAAGTGATATGGGAGTTTCCAACCTGATCACATTCGATGCACATGATCCACGTGTACAGAACTCCATCCCGCTGAATGGATTCGATAATTTCTTCCCTACCTATCAGTTCCTGAAAGCTCTTATCAAGAGTGTTCCTGATCTTAAGGTAGACAACGATCATCTGATGATCATCAGCCCTGATGAAGGTGCTATGTCCAGAGCAGTGTATTTCTCCAATATTCTCGGCGTGGACATGGGTATGTTCTACAAACGCCGTGATTATTCTACTATCGTAAATGGTAAGAACCCTATCGTTGCCCACGAATTCCTGGGTGATTCTGTAGAAGGCAAGGATGTAGTCGTTATCGATGATATGATCTCCTCAGGTGGAAGTATGCTGGATGTTGCCAAGCAGTTAAAAGAGCGCCATGCAAAACGTGTTTTCGTATGCACAACTTACGGACTGTTTACAGACGGCATGGATAAATTCGATGAATATTATGAAAAAGGATGGCTGGACCGTGTCATCACCACCAACCTGAATTACCGTATCCCGGAACTTCTGACCAAACCATACTATATCGAAGCAAACATGAGCAAATATCTTGCAAGTATTATTGATATCATTAATCATGATGTTTCTGTAGAGAAGGTTCGTTCCAGCAACGAAAAGATCATGAGCCTGATGCAGAAAGTAAATGGTAAATAATCTTATAAAATAAAAAGCCTGAATTCATGCAGTATCTGTATCATAACTGTATGGATTCAGGCTTTTTTATTATTTCAGTCCCAGAAACGCTGCCAGATTCCCCCTCTTTCCATGAGATGCTCTGTGTGAAAACAGAAACTCAGGATTACAGCAGGTACAAATGCCAGGCATGGAAATATTAGCTTCAGGAATTCCTGCTTCCAGGAAAATAAGGCGGTTTGTCTCCCAGAGATTCAACTGATATTTTCCATTTTTCTTTTTATAGTACAGTCGTTCCTGATACTCCCCGGCAAAAGCAGTTTTAAATTCTTCTATTACATCTTCGCTGACTTCATAGCAGTCCTGGCAGATAGACGGGCCTATTGCAGCCAGAATATCTTCCGGGTGGCATCCATATTCCTCTTTCATCTTCTCTACAGTTGCTTTTCCGATCTTTGCAACAGTCCCTCTCCAGCCAGAGTGAGAAAGACCGATCACACATTTCACCGGATCCACGAAATAAAGAGGAACACAATCTGCATAAAATGTGGTCAGAACCAGTCCCGGAACATTTGTCACCATTCCATCCACATCCTGATAATCCCGTGGAACTGTAATTCCTTTTCCACGATCCGCTTCTGTCACTTTTCTCACATTCGCCGTATGCGTCTGATCAGAAGTGACAATATCATCTGTCCGAAATCCAATTGCCTGTGCAATCCTTCTGTAATTTTCTTTTACTGCTTCCTCTTCATCTCCTCTGGTAAAGCTCAGATTCATAGAACTGTAAATTCCTCTGCTTACACCGCCCAGGCGGGTGCTGAAACCATGGATAATGCCTTCCAGCTTCTCAAATGCCGGATAAGTAAGATAGGTAACTTCTCCTGCTTCTTTCACATTCATATGTGGAATTTTCTCATCTTGCCATTTTATCTTCATATTTTCATTCCTGTCTGATATTCAAATGCATTCTTTTTCCACTGTAGCCTGTCTCCATCAATGCCAACCACATCGAATCTGCATGGAACATCCACACTATTGTATTTCACAGTCAGATAAAACTGTGCTACCCTGCTGATCACTCTTTGCTTCGCAGGCGTTACTGCTTCCAGAGAAACACCTGAAGAACCATTTCTGCGGTATTTTACTTCTACAAACACCACATAACGGCCATCTCTTGCTATCAGGTCTATTTCTCCGAATCTGCATCTGTAATTGTGCGCCAGTATTACAAGCCCCTGGCATTTCAGATACTCTGCTGCCTTTTGTTCATACCAGGTTCCTGTTTTTCTGGTATTATGATTCAAATCTGTTCATCCATTTCTGATCTCGTGTAGGCCTCTTTGGTGTTTCGCCTGGATATCTTCTGAAATTATACAAAGTGTGTAATAAAAGTTCTTCTGTGTATAGGACAGGGGCCATATTTTTTCAATGCATCTATATGTACCTGTGCACCATATCCCTTATTGGATGCAAAACCATATTCCGGATAGATTTTATCATAGTCCTCCATCATACGATCTCTGGTCACCTTCGCCACAATACTGGCCGCCGCAATCGATACACTTTTGGCATCCCCTTTGATGATCGGCACCTGAGGAATCACGACCTCCGGAATCGTAACCGCATCATTTAAAAGAAGCTGAGGCACCACGGACAGTTTACTCACAGCCTGGCGCATCGCTTCATAGGTCGCCTGAAGGATATTGAGCTCATCGATTCTCTCAGGGCCAGCCATCCCGATCCCCACTGCTACAGCTTCTTTCATGATCACATCATAAAGTTCTTCCCTCTTTGCAGCTGTAAGCTTCTTGGAATCATTCAGGTACAGAATCTGGCTGTCTTTCGGAAGGATTACCGCTCCTGCTACTACAGGACCTGCCAGAGGACCTCTGCCCACTTCATCAATTCCGCACAGATACCCCAGATCTTCATACTTATGTTCATAAACTTTCATCTGTTCTGTGCGCAGTTTCTCCGCTTCCAGAGCTGCTTCTTTTTTATGGCTCTGTTCTATCAGTTTCTGCACACCCGCCCTGGAGTCTTCCTGGTATCTGTTTCTGAATTCCTGGTATTTGATGATATCCAGCCCGGCAAATTCTTCCTTTATCTCACTGATGGTTTTCATTTTCACTTTTCCTCGTTCTCTGCTGCCGGCCATTCAAGAGTGATCCTTCCGATCTTGCCGGAGCGGAAATCGTCAAATAATACCAGAGCTGCTTTGGCATAGTCCAGTTCTTCCTGTTTCTTCAGACATCCCCTGGCCCTTGCGATCCGTTCTAAGACTTCTACAGCAGTCCCTTCTTCTTCAACTTCATATCTGGCAGAAAGAATCCCTGCATAATGTTCCCGCAGATAATCGATCAGCCATAAAGAAAGTTCTTCCATATTCAGGATATCATCTTTGATAGATCCCACACATGCCAGACGCATTCCCACCTGCTGATCTTCAAACTTCGGCCAGAGGATTCCAGGTGTATCCAGAAGTTCTACCCCTTTATTCAGGCGGATCCACTGTTTGCCTTTGGTAACTCCTGGTTTATTTCCGGTCTTGGCACACGCTCTGCCTGCAAAAGTATTAATAAATGTAGATTTTCCCACATTGGGAATTCCTACTACCATGGCACGGATCGGGCGGTTTTTGATTCCCCTCCGTCTGTCTCTCTCAATCTTTTCTTTACATGCTTCCTGGATCACATTCTGGATCATTTTCATCCCGGAACCGTTTCTGGAATCTACCTTTACTACGAAAAATCCCTTTTTCTGAAAATATGCCTTCCAGGCTTCATTCTGTCTCTCATCTGCCAGATCTGCCTTATTCAGCAAAATAAGCCGGGACTTGTTCTTTCCCAGCTCATCAATATCCGGGTTTCTGCTGGAAAGAGGCACTCGGGCATCCACAAGCTCAATGATCAGATCGATCAGCTTGATATCCTCCTGCATCTGCCTCTTTGCTTTGGTCATATGACCTGGGTACCATTGTACGTTCATATTTACCTAACCTTTCAAAAATCCGCTTTTATCTTTGGGGGAAATTACAAACCATAATTTTCCCACAATATATTTCTTTTTTACATTTCCGATATCTGCATACCGGCTGTCTTCACTGTTGTTTCTGTTGTCACCAAGGACAAAATATTCCCCATTCTCCAGGGAAACAGAACTGGAGGCCAGTCCTGCATTGGTCATTTCCGGAAGATTGCCGCTTTCTTCATAAATTTCACCATTGATCAGCACTCTGCCATTGGAAATCTGTACAGTTTCTCCGGGAAGTCCGATCACACGGCCGATATGAAGAGCTGCTTCATCACTTCCGTTTGTTTTAAACACAATGATATCTCCCCGCTCCGGCGAAGATACCTTATAAATCCCACGGTTTACAAACAGTTTCTCTCCTACTGTCAGCGTAGGCTCCATAGAACTCTCCTGTATCGTCACAGACTGAAACATCACAATCCCCACCACTATGGCAAAGACCAGAGTGACAATAATCTGAAATACCCAGTTAAAAATATTTCTGGTCTTTTTATCTTCCAGATGGGTTTCCAGTCTGCCTTTTGTCTCCTGAAATCCGGGACACTCTTTCCACTTTTTTATATTCATCCAAAAATTCTCCTGACAGATGGAAAAAGAGGGACAATACCCAAGTTATTGTCCCTTCCTTTAAATTAATTCATGAAATTATTTAACCAGCTCTTTTACCTTAGCAGCTTTACCTACACGGTCTCTTAAGTAGTTCAGTTTCGCACGACGTACTTTACCACGACGGATCACTTCTACTTTAACTACGTGTGGGGAATGCAGCGGCCATGTTTTCTCAACACCAACACCGTTAGAATTCTTTCTTACTGTAAAGGTTGCTCTGTTGCTTCCACCCTGTTTCTTCAGAACTGTTCCTTCGAAGATCTGAACACGCTCACGGTTTCCCTCTTTGATCAGTGCGTGTACTCTTACAGTGTCACCGGTGTTGAATTCCGGAACTTCAGCTTTTAACTGAGCAGCTTCAATGTTTTTGATAATTTCGTTCATTTTATTCTCTCCTATCTTATATGGATGTTCTTAATACATGATTCGTAACAGAGGACCATCTTTTTTCACAACATGGATGATTATACTATAGGATTGCCCGGTTTGCAAGATATTTTTTTAATAAATAAAAAATTTATAAACCGCAGAATCCCACAGCTCATCTGGCCTTACCAGCAGATCACTTCACATCCTGTTTCTGTCACAAGAACTGTCACTTCCCACTGTGCAGAAGGAAGGCCGTCCTCCGTACGGACTGTCCAGTCGTCCTCTTCATCTGTGTAGATCTCATCGCTGCCCATGTTTACCATAGGTTCAATGGTAAACATCATACCCGGTACCATCAGCACTCCTGTGTTCTCCTGGGAAACATAGCTTACCCAGGGATCTTCATGGAATTCAATTCCCACTCCATGACCGCCGATCTCCCGTACTACGCTGTAACCATTTTTTACTGCATGCTGATGGACTGCACTGCCCATATTTCCGATAGGTGTCCACGGTACTACCTTGGAAACACCGATTTCCACACACTCTTTGGTTACTTTTACCAGTTTCTCCTTCTCAGGACTTACTTTACCGATGCAGAACATTCTGGATGAATCAGAATAATATCCATTATAAATAGTAGAAACATCTACGTTAATAATGTCCCCCTCCTGCAGGATCTCTTCCTCATTGGGGATTCCATGGCATACTACTTCATTGATGGAAGTGCATACGCTTTTCGGAAAACCTTCATAATTCAGCGGAGCCGGAATACCTCCGTGTCTTACCGTTTCCTCATGTACCCATCGGTCGATCTCAGCAGTGGAAATGCCCGGGCGGATATGTTCTGCCACATAATCCAGAACTGCCACATTGATCTTACAGCTCTCTTTGATCTTCTCGATCTGTTCCGGTGTCTTAATCAGGCTATGATCCAGTACAGCATATCCTTTCTGTTTCATGAGTTCCATTTTTTCATCAAACGCCTCATGGCATTTTTTATATTTTTTTCCACTTCCGCACCAACACGGATCATTTCTTCCAATTTTTGCAGACATGATACCTCTCCTTTTTAATCTTCTTTTGCGCCTTGAATATCATAACACATTTTTCAGGGAAATAACGGAATATTATTGGAAAAATTAATCGTTTGAAGTATCTTTTGTATCTTTTTGATCTTTGGAAGTACTTTCATCTGCTGTCATGATCTGATTCAGTTCGTCAATCATTTCATCATCCTTAAGACGGAATTTGACCTCCACTCGTCTGGATGCGTCCTTATCTACATTTCCGTCTGCATCCAGAACCGGATTTGCCATGGAATGTCCGTTAACAGTCAGATAGGACTGCAGATCTGAAATCTGGTCTGCATCCAGAAAATTCTCCCTGATCTCTGTCAGATACTGGGCCACAGCCAGGGAACGTTTCTGGGAAAGCTCCAGATTATAGGAATAATCTCCATCTGTATCCGTATATCCATCAATAATGATCTCTGCCAGATATTTCTTATATTCGTCCTGAAGCAGAACCTTACAGTAGATCGGCAGGATTTCCGCCAGCTCCTCTTTGCCTGAATCTGTCAGTTCTGACTGATCATAATCAAACAGAACACTTGCATTCAGGGTAAGGGCACCTGTCTGGGAATCAATATCAACACTTACATTATTTTTGGAAAATTCTTTTTGCAAAGCTTCAATAACATCCGCTTTTACACCAATGATATTATCAATCTTCTTCTGCTGAGTTGCAAGCAGGGATGTCTTTTCATCCAGATCTGTCTGCTGTTTGTCAAGTGTGGCCTGCTGTTCTTTCAGCTGTGCTGCAAGCTCTGCCAGGAGTTTTTTCTGCTTATCCAGCTGTTCATCCTGAGAACTTAACTGGCTGTTCTTTTCATCCAGCTCTGTCTGCTGTGCCAGGATCTCAGCAGTATACTGCTCCTGCAGTGCAATCTTATCGTCCCGTTCCTTGATACTCTCATTATAGCTCTTCTGTGCCTGAAAAAGGGTCACACACATGATCAGGACAAAGAGAAGCAACACACCCGCCATCATATCAGAGTAAGAACGCCATACATTAAATCCACTCTCGTCTGATCTTTTCTTTTTGCGCATAGTCTTCTCCTTTTCTTATCTGAAAATACCAAATCTGCCTTTCTGGGAACCTTTTGAAAGTTCTTTCATGGTCTTGTTCATTTCTTCCAGAAGTGCTTCCTGACGTTCCCCCTGTTCCTTCAGAAGCCTGCGCACTTCCATATTTTCTTTTCCAGCAGTAGTCTGAGCTGTTCTTCCGCTGCTCAGATAAATATTATTATTCTCTCCAGCCACTGCCACATCGGCCAGCAGTCTGCGAACCTGTTCCATGGTCTGATAGGTCTTTTTCTGGCAGGAAACGAAATCCTGCATTCTTTCCTCAAGTTCTTCCATAATCCTGCGGTTGGCATCCAGTACCTGTGCACTTGCCTGGTTAGATACTGAGGCCTTTTCCATTCCCTGAGCAGCTGTTTCCACATATTTCTGCATGGTCTGGTTGCAGGCAACCCAGAATTTGGCCGAAGTTTTCTCTGCCTCTTTCAGATAGTCTGCCACTCTCTGATAATCCTGCTGCTGCATTTTCTGGATCTCCTGATTATCCTCAGCGATCCTGGTAGCAGTAGACATATAACGTCCCTGAACATTCCCAAGCTCATTTACGATTTCTTTCATGGTTTCACTCTGTTTCAGGTAAGACTCATTTAGCTGTTCGCTCATGGTACGGTACAGGCTGGTCGTATAATCTGTATTGTCCTTCTGTGCTTTTTTCAGCTGTGCAAGAGCTTCATTGAAATCCTTGAACTGCATTTTAAAAGAGCTGTTCATCTCTCTCATGAAAGATCGCAGGATCTCCTGCATCACATCCTGCTGGCATTTCGTTACAGATTCTGTCAGTACATCCAGAGATTCGTTCATTTTCTGGAAAGTAGGAGTAATGGCTTTCTCAAAGCTTTCTGCCATCTGTGTAGAAAGCTGCTCTGCCATCTGCTTCATGGCACGGGTCTGCAGCTTCTGGCTGGCTACCATAAGATTTCTGGATTCATTTTCTGCTGTAGGAAGTACATAAACATGAAATTTTTCCAGAAATTCCTGGAGTTTCTCGTTCATGCCCGCATAGATGCTCTTCATTCCTGAAGTGTACACAATAGCCAGAGCGATTCCGTAAATAGAAGTCAGAAATGCCACCTTGATACCTTCCACAAGAGACGCCACAGAATTGGTCATCGTCTCATAGCTGGAAGGTTCGAAATTCTTAAGTCCCCATACAAGACCTACAAAAGTTCCCAGAATACCAAGACTTGTAAAAATATCAGGCACCATCTCCAGAAGCTTTTTATGTACATGAAGGTCAATCTCGTCTTCGTTGATGAATTCTTCTACATCTCCGATCCCTTCCTGGGTATTGCCCATGCTGTTAATGAAACTGTCCATTCTGTCATCCAGATACTTGTGGTCAAAGATTCCCTGAAGATGTGTAAGACTATCATTCTTCACCTTTCCCGGTGTCTGAAAGATCCCTGCAAGTTCTTCTGTTCCTCTTTTCAGCGCCTGTGCAATACTGTCTACGCGGAACATTCCCATAAACAGTCCTGCCAGATACAGTACTGTCATAATGCCAAGAAATACGAAGTTGTACGTCATGGTGCTGACAGATCCTTTTCCTATATACACTGTCATTACGATACAAGCTCCAAGCACGATCAGAAAGGTCAGCGCATTCATAATTTTCTTGCCCATAATACACCTCCTGTGTTTTCACTTTTTTGTATATAATATCACAATACCATAGTGATAACAAGGCATATCCCTGTGAATATTTGACGAAAAAAATCCCGGAGCAGGAAAATCATACAAGATTTCCTGTCCCGGGAAGCTTTTATGCATATACTTTATCTTCTTCAATCAGACGTGCCTGTCCGTCCTGAATCTCCACCAGATTGATGCTGCAATTAGGCGGCACACATCCATGCCAGAAATGTGCATGATCCTGATAAATGTTCTGAAGCAGTGCGCGGACCGCACATCCATGGGAAGAGATCAGAACTGTCTTGTCTGTCAGTGCCGGATCTGTTGTTTTTTCAATCCAGAATTCCCTGGTACGTTTCAGAATATCAGAAATATCCTCTCCGTTTTTCGGACGTTTGAATTTTAGCGGATCCTCAAAAAAGATTTCCATTTCATGGCTGATGATCTTTCCCTGCACATCCTTAAACTGTGTTCCCTCAAGAACTCCAAAATCAATCTCCTGAATTCTTTTATCTTCAATAACAGGAATCTTTCTGTCTCCCAGCACACATCTGGCAGTCTGTTTTGCCCTTGTCAGAGGACTGGTAAAGCAGATGTCAAAATGTACATCCTTCAATGCTTCGCCTGTCTTTTCTGCAAGTTCGATTCCCTCCGGTGCCAGGGGAATATCTACTGCCCCCTGCACTTTCTTTCGTTTATTCCACTGGGTTATCCCATGTCTTAATACATAAAGTAACATTAACTTCTCAGCTCGATTCCAAGGTCAGTCAGACCATTTAAGATCTTCTTCATTGCTGCTGTGATCTCGTTCTCTTCGAGAGTCTTGTCATGATGGCGGAATACCAGAGAATAAGCCATAGACTTGTATCCTTCTTTAATCTGGTTTCCTTCGTAGATATCAAATAACTGATAGCTCTCGAGGATTTTTCCGCCTCTCTGTACAAGAACATGCTCAATCTGTCCTGCAAGAACAGTTTTCGGAACAACCATACTTAAATCACGGGTTACTGCCGGATATTTGGCAATTCCTGTGTATTTATGGTTGAAGCTTGCAAATTCAAGAACTGTAAGAATATCGATCACTGCGACATATGCTTTGTCGCCGATTCCATAAGTATCAGCTACCAGAGGATGGACCTCTCCAAGGTATCCTACCACTTTGCCATCATAGATCATGTTTGCCTGTCTTCCCGGATGGAGGTAAGTCTTACCACTGTTCGGATCGTAATCTACTTTGTCTCTCATACCGACTTTCTCGAAGAATTCTTCGCAAACACCCTTCATATCAAAGAAACCACCGTTTCCGTACATACCAAGTGTGAAGTGCATACGCTCATCCGGAAGTTCTGTCAGTGGCAGGGAATGTGGACGATATACGTTACCAAGCTCATAGAGACGAACATCTTTATTTCTTCTGTTATAGTTTGTAGCCAGAGAACTGAGCATACCGTTTAATGTAGTAGTTCTCATTACACTGTAATCCTCTCCCAGAGGGTTACTGATGACGATTCCCTGACGAAGTTCACTGTCAGCCGGAAGTCTTAATTTATCAAATACCTTGGGGCTCTCAAATGAATAGCTCATTCCTTCGGAGAATCCGCAGTATTCAGCGATATCACGTGCTACTGCTTCAATACGAAGCTTGAATGGAAGTTTACCTGTAGTAGCTTCACCTGTAGGGAGTGTTGTCGGGATCTTGTCATATCCGAAGAATCTGGCAACTTCTTCTGCTACGTCTGCCACATAGTGGATATCCTGACGGAAAGTAGGAGCCACGATTTCGTTTGTCTTCTCATCATATGTCAGTTCTACTTTTGCAAGGTATGCAAGCATTTCTTCCGGTGTCAGGTCTGTTCCGAGAAGTGCATTGATCTTCTCAGGTTTGAACGGAACTCTGGATGGCTCTCTTACTTCGCTGCATACATCTACCATTCCGCCTACAACTTCGCCTGCGCCAAGTTCTTCCATAAGCTGGCATGCTCTGTCGATAGCTGCCTGTGCATTATTCGGATCAAGACCTTTCTCAAATTTACCGGAAGCATCTGTTCTCAGACCGATTCTCTTGGAAGAAAGACGGATGTTTGTTCCATCAAAGCATGCTGCTTCGAAAAGAACTGTCTTTACATTGTCTGTGATCATAGAATTTTCGCCACCCATGATACCTGCGATGCCGACTGCTTTCTCACCGTCGCAGATCATCAGTACCTGATCATCCATGGTACGTTCCTGACCATCAAGTGTCACGAATTTCTCATCATTTTTTGCACGGCGTACAACGATTTCTTTGCCTGCAATTGTATCCAGGTCATACGCATGCATTGGCTGACCGAACTCTTCCATTACATAGTTTGTAATATCTACAAGGTTGTTGATCGGGCGGATTCCGTTGGCAGCCAGACATCTCTGCATCCATTTCGGGGACGGTCCGATCTTAACATTCTTTACAACTCTTGCGCAGTAACGTGGGCAGAGCTTTGGATCCTCTACTGTAACTTTTACATAATCAGAAGCTTTCTCATCATTTCCTTTGCACTCTACTACAGGAGGACAGAACTTCTTGCCAAAAGTAGCTGCTGCTTCTCTTGCAATTCCAAGTACGCCATAACAATCTACACGATTGGATGTAATCTCATATTCAAATACAACGTCATCCAGTCCCAGTGCTTTGATAGCACTCTCACCTACAACAGCATCTTCCGGGAAAATATAGATTCCATATTCCGGTGCTTCCGGATACATTTCTCTTGTGCTTCCCAGTTCTTCGATTGAGCACATCATACCGCAAGACTCAACTCCACGGAGTTTCCCTTTTTTGATCTCGATTCCGCCTGGAGTTTTCTTTCCGTCATGACCGCCTGCTACACGTCCGCCGTCAAGAACAACCGGAACCTTGTCTCCCTCTTTTACATTCGGAGCACCTGTAACAATCTGTACAGATTCTGTTCCGATGTTTACCTGGCAGATGATCAGTTTATCTGCATCCGGATGTTTCTCGATCTTGTCGATCTGTCCGATTACGATCTTATCCAGATCTGCATCCAGTTTCTCGAAGCTTTCCACCTTTGTTCCGGTCAGTGTCATGGCATCTGTATATTCCTGTGCTGTCACATCAAGATCCGGCACATACATTTTAATCCAAGATAATGAAGTATTCATTTTGTTAATCCTCTTTCTTATATATTAGAACTGTTTCAGGAAACGAATGTCATTCTCATAGAGAAGTCTCATGTCGTCGATCTCATATTTCAGAAGTGCGATACGCTCAAGACCCACACCGAATGCAAATCCTGTATATTCTTCCGGATCAATTCCGCACATGCTTAATACGTTCGGATGAACCATGCCGCAGCCAAGGATTTCAATCCATCCGGAACCTTTACAGAAACGGCATCCTTTACCACCGCATTTGAAGCAGGATACGTCTACTTCTGCACTTGGCTCTGTGAATGGGAAGTGATGTGGTCTGAATTTTGTCTTTGTCTCAGGTCCGAATAATTCCTGTGCAAACTCCTGCAGAGTTCCCTTCAGGTCTGCAAAAGTGATGTTCTTGTCAATAACAAGACCTTCGATCTGATGGAAAGAAGGAGAATGTGTTGCATCTACTTCATCAGAACGGAACACACGTCCCGGTGCAATCATACGGATCGGCAATTTGCCTTTCTCCATAGTACGTGCCTGAACCGGTGATGTCTGGGAACGAAGAAGGATAGAATCATTGATAAAGAATGTATCCTGCTCGTCACGTGCCGGATGGTTCTCAGGGATGTTCAGTTTGGTAAAGTTATAATCCGCATACTCTACTTCCGGTCCTTCTACTACTTCATATCCCATACCGATGAAGATACGTTCTACTTCTTCCAGAGCAATGGTGTTCGGATGACGATGACCGATCTTGGCTTTCTTTGCAGGTAAAGTAACGTCAATCACTTCCTGTTTCATCTTCTCTTCACGAACTGCCTCTTCCAGTTTCTGTTTGGATTCATCAAGCAATGTTTCGATCTTGGCTCTTGTTTCATTTACAAGCTGTCCCACTTTCGGGCGCTCTTCCGGAGCTACATCTTTCATGCTCTTTAAGATTGCAGTCAGCTCGCCTTTTTTGCCAAGGTATGCCACACGTACTTCATTCAGTTTGTCCAGGCCCTCGGATTCATCGATCCGCTTTCTGGCTGCTTCAGCCAGTTCCTGAAGTTTTTCTTTCATATCCATGGTTTCTTTCTCCTTTATTTAAATAATCATAATTTCCTGTATGTCAGACAGGGCATGTGAGCAATAAAAAAAGCTCCGTCCCAGTAAAGGGACGGAGCATAAATTCCGCGGTACCACCCTGCTTCCTGCATCTTTCTGCAGGCTCTCGGTCTGCTTAACGCGCAGCAACGTCATTTCCTACTGTTCTCGCAGAGAAATTTTCAAAAATGAAGCTCCGGTGGGAAATTCAGGAAATATCTGAACCTGAGGAAGCTTCCAGCCGATGACCTCCTCTCTCTGAAGGAAAATAAATCCTTAAAAACACCTTCTAAGCCGTTTTCATATATCGACAGTATTTACTATGCCACAGACTGAAAAATCTGTCAAGTATGATTTTTCGTACTGTCATCTTCTTTTTCTTCGGAAACGGCAATTTTATTCTCCAGTTCTATGTTTCTGGAGGCTTGTATCCTTTCTTTCTCCTGAGAGATCCTTCCTATCACAGATCTGTGTGCATGACGGAAATCCTTCTCAAAATAAGCATTGATCTCAGCACCGTACATAAGCAGGTTCATACACACATACAGCCAGATCATCACCATAATGATCGTAGTCAGGCTGCCATACATGTTGCTGAAACCCGGAAATATTTCGAAATAAAAGGAAAATCCATACGAGAAGATCGACCATGCAATGGCAATGATCAATGCCCCAGGTATCTGACTTTTAAATGTGGCCGGTCTGTTGGGAAGAACCTTGTACAGCAGCAGGAACACAAAGAACAGCACTGCAAATACCAGGCCGGTTCTGGCTCCGATCACCCTGCCGATGATCCTTCCCAAAAACGGAATGTATACAGAAACCGTCTCCTGGATCCTGTTGCCCAGAACCAGCAAAAGCAGACAGATGATCAGGGCGATCACCAGGCACATGGTATAAAATACAGCATAAATCCTGGTCATAAACCAGTTACGGGTTTCTTTTACATGATAGATCGTATTCAGTCCATTGATTACCGACTGCATTCCCTTTCCCGCAGACCACAGAGCAACCAGCGCAGAAAGAGGCATAATAGTAGTGCTTCGTTTATATACATCCACCACGATTCCCAGTACGAAACTCTGAATATTCTCCGGAACAAATGCAACGATCGCGTCCCTTACCACATTATAGGTAAGAGGCGTGTACCTAACCAGTGTGGTCAGAAACAATATACACGGAATAAAGGATAAAATTAAAAAATATGCGGCCTGTGTAGCATATGCTCCTACATGGTCTCCGGAAACACGTTTCATAAATCCAAGCAGAAGCGTGACTACTGACCTTTTTTCCTTTTCCCTTTCCATAATTTTCTCCATTCTGTTTATTTACAGTGATTCCATAAAACGAGGAAATCTCTTTTTATATCATACCATGAATCTGTAGTTCTGACAAACAGGAATTCAGTAGACCGTTTCAATTCTCACCTGGTTAAAGAAATACTCCAGAATTTCCTCCCAGGTATAGCCCTGCTCTGCCATTTTATCCGCTCCGTTCTGGCTCATTCCCACACCATGTCCATATCCCCCTCCGGTAATTTCCAGGCCCTCTTCTTTCTTCTGTTTCAATGTGAAATAGGCACTCGGCAAAAGGGTTGGGCCCTCTATCTTTGTGCCGTCTTTTTCTGTGATCGTGCATCCCTCCGGCGAAAGAAACTTCCGTATGGAATATTCCTGATTGATCTCATAACTTTCCTTTTTTGTAGTCACCTGGAGGCTGATCACTGCGCCGCTTTCATTCTTCTTTACTGCCTCCACAGTCATCAGTTCGCTATCATCTTCAAACAGTATCCTGACCTGTTCCTGCAGTTTCTGCCAGGGAAGTACTGTCTTCCAGCTTCTCCAGGGAGAATCTCTGTCAAAATCACAGACCACACTTTTCAGGTAAGCAGCCGGTTTCCTGGCACCCCATATTTCATCTGTACTGGTAATTCCTGCTGAAGTTGAAAAATAATAGGCCTCTACAGGTTCTCCATCTTTCATCATAATCTGTCCAAAGGTGTCTTTTACAGCCTGATCTGTGGATGTTTCCGGAAAAACATTGCCATATACCTGATAATTTACACTGTCATCCACATCTGCATTATATCCGTCAATTCCTTTCTCCTGAATGTGTTTCCAGGCATATGTCCGGGCACATACAGCCTGTGCACGAAGTGCCTGGGGCTCATAAGAAGCAGGCATTTCACTTGGCACTACTGCTTCCAGATATTTTTCCAGGGGAAGTTCATTAATCAGGTTTAACTTCTCTCCGTTTTTTATAATCTCCAGTTTCCCGTAATATATAGGATTTCCACATTGTCGTTCAATAGAAGTAACTGTAATTCCTTCTTCCCCTCCGTCCAGGATTAGCGGTCCATCCTGCACCCTGCTATCAGCTGCAGTACAGGTAAATGCTTTCCCGCCGCAGATACCGGAAACCTGTTCCTGTTCATAAGTCCTGTAATCTGTTCCTGTCAAAAGTACTCTGATATCCGGTTCTTCCTGTAAATTATCTGTATCCTCTTCAACAGCCTCCTGATTCTTTTCCTGCCTGTCCTGTTCTTTCTCCGGTGTCTGGGAGATCATAATTTCCACAGATTCGCTTATTTCCCGCCGCCCTTCTCTTTTTACTGCTTCGTTAAAAAGGATTCCCCATCCCAGCAGCATCAGCAGTATACAATTTGTCCCATAAAAAAATCTGGTTTTCTTCATATATTCATTTATATGAAGAAAACCAGAAAATATGTATCTGTCTTATCAGTCTTTGATATAGAAACGGTAAGAAGTATTAGAATCATACTGTTCCCCTGCTTCCAGGACAGGAGAATGGAAATTCTCTGTATTCACTGCATTTGGCTCAACCTGTGTTTCCAGACAGAAAGCCTCACGTTTGTTATAAATATGTCCGCCCTTACCTTTCTCATTATCTACAAAATTAGCTGCATAAAACTGAACGCAAGGACAATCAGAAGTAACATCCATGGCAATTTTGCTCTTATCGCTGTATGCAGTTGCGATCAATCTGTTGCTGCCTTTTGCATAATTATCTGTAACATAGTTATGATCATAGCCACCTGTAAACTTAAGCTGCTGGAAATCTGCATCAATATCCTGCCCTATTCTCTTAGGAGTTGTGAAATCCATCGGAGTTCCTGCAACTTCCGCATATTCTCCTGTTGGAATAGAATGGCTGTCTGCCACCGGTGTATAATATCTGGCATGGATCGTCAGATACTGATCCATTGCTGTACCGCTTCCCTCACCATTCAGATTAAAGTAAGAATGGTTTGTCATATTTGCGATTGTCGGCTCATCACAGATACCCTGATAGTGAATCTTTAATTCATTTTCTTCTGTAAATTCATATTTTACGTAAACATCAAATTCACCTGGATATCCATTCTCGCCATCCGGACTGATACGATGGAAGATCACACTGTTTTTCTCCTGGGAAATTTCTGCAGCCTTCCACAGTTTCTTCTCAAATGCATTAGGACCACTGTGCAGATTATTGTCATTCTCATTCTGCGCAAGTGTCACCTCTTTTCCGTAAAGAGAGAATTTCGCTCCTGCAATACGGTTGCCGCTTCTTCCGATCACAGCACCAAAAAAGCATCCGTTTACTTCATAAGATTCCAGATCATCATATCCCAGAACCACATCTGTTAATTTTCCGCCTTTATCCGGCACGCATACCTTCACAAGAAGAGCACCGAAGTCCGTCACTTCTACGTATGCTCCGGATTTATTCTCCAGATGAAACATCTTCACCTGTTCTCCATCTGGCAGAACACCAAATTTTTTTTCAGAAACACCCATTGTCTTTTCCTCCCATTGTTCAGTTTTTGCTTTTCGTTTATTACGAAAAAAAGAGCCATTCACCGGCTCTGCATTTCCTGTTTTATTTAAGTCCCGAAATGTCGTTCCCTTCCCATTGACGCCTAGCCGCAGCCAGGTGGGTGTCCTCAACACTGCTTCTGCCTTCCGCTGCATAATGACGGCCTGACATCCGCAGTGCGATCTTGGAGTCCCGTTTAAGTCGATGTAGGTTCAAAAAAAGAAGGGGCCTCGAGCATTCCAGGATGTTTTACTTCTTTGACTGGTTTTATTATACTCTAGTATATTCTCTTTTTCAACATAAAATACGTATATTTTAATTTATTTTATTCCAAGAATATCCTTTACTGCTGCCGGCATATCCGGTGCGTCTACCACACGATCATGGAGAACCGGAGCTGTACGGATGGTTTCCACTGCCTGAGGAACCTTTACTCCGGACATTTCGCTGAGCTCATCTGCCAGAGCGAAATCATCTTTTCCTTCTGTAGATACGCCCAGTGCGTTCATGACGCTTGTAGTAAATTTATATGGGCTGGCTGTAGACGCTATGACAGCCGGTACATGATCCTCTGTATCTTTTACATATTTGGCATATACACCTGCAGCTACTGCTGTATGGGTATCGATTACATAATGGCTGTCTTTATAGATCTTTGCAATAGTCTCTGCAGTTTCTTCCTCTGTACAGTAATTGCCATAAAAATCAGACAGCTGTGCTTTCATTTCCTCAGTGATAGTATATTCACCACCTGTAGTCAGAGACTGCATCAGTTCTGCACATTTTGAGGCATCCCCGCCTGCGATACGATAGATCAGACGCTCCAGATTACTGGAAATCAGGATATCCATAGATGGTGATGTTGTAAGAATAAAATCACGCTTTCTGTCATAGGTTCCTGTACGGAAGAAATCATAAAGAACTTTATTATCGTTGGATGCACAGATTAATTTATGAATCGGAAGTCCCATCTGTTTTGCATAATAAGCTGCAAGGATATTTCCGAAGTTTCCGGTAGGTACTACAACATTGATCTCCTGTCCATCTTTAATCTTACCCTGACGTACGAGAGATGCATATGCATATACATAGTAAACAATCTGCGGTACCAGACGTCCGATATTAATAGAATTTGCAGATGAGAACTGATATCCTGCTGCATCCAGTTCTGCTTCCAGTTCTTTGTCATTAAACATCTTCTTTACTGCTGTCTGCGCATCATCGAAGTTTCCGGTAATTCCCACAACATAGGTGTTATTGCCTTTCTGAGTTACCATCTGCTTCTCCTGAATCGGGCTTACCCCATGCTTCGGGTAGAATACAATGATCTTAGTGCCCGGAACATCAGCAAATCCGGCCATGGCAGCTTTTCCTGTATCTCCGGAAGTTGCAGTAAGGATTACGATTTCATTCTTTACCTGATTCTTCTTAGCAGCAGTAGTCATCAGATGTGGAAGAATAGACAATGCCATATCCTTAAATGCAATTGTTGCTCCATGGTAAAGTTCCAGGAAATAAGCTCCGTCTGCTTCGTGAAGCGGTGCGATCTCCTTTGTATCAAATTTGTCATCATAGGCATTGTTGATGCAGTTCTTTAACTCATCTTCTGTAAAATCAGTAAGGAAACGCTTCATTACCTCGTATGCTGTTTCCTGATAGCTCATCTTAGCCAGTTCATTCATCGGAACATCCAGTTTCGGAATCTCTGTTGGCACAAATAAGCCGCCATCCTCAGACAAACCCTTTAAAATAGCCATGGAAGCTGTTACGGTTTCTTCTTTTCCTCTTGTGCTTTTGTATAATACCTGCATTGTGTTTCCTGCCTTTCCAAAGTAATAATATTTGTCAATTGAGCACATTATAGCATATGCTTTAGTAAAATACCATCCTAAATTATATCTCATTTTTCTTTGTACTTCATGAAATGCAAAGAAAGAATGCACAAAAAATGCAGGCTCTCCCTAAAAGAGAAAACCTGCACCTGTATCATTTCTTATCCATTACTTTTCGCCAGCTGGACAGTTGTCCCGCTGTCCTTAGGTTCTGTACTCTGGGTTTCTTCCGGATATGTATAGAATTCATGAACCCCATGTTTGAACAGTTTTTTCAGATTTTTTTCAAACCAGGTCACATTATGTTTCTCGGCTTCTGATTTCTGTATAAAGAACAAAGCACCTTCTGAATAATCCGTACCTTCCAGTGCCTGACGCACTGCTTCTTTTGTTTCATCTGTCACTTCCACTTCATTGATCCTGCCGTCATAAGTAGGAGAGAACTGGGGTACTCCGTTAGTGGTTTCCCATACAACTTCTGTAACAGTATTGGGAAATTCTGCATTCTTTACACGATTCATGATCACATTTGCCACAAGAACACGTCCCTTGATATCCTCGGTTCCTGCTTCAGCCTCTACGATACGCAGAAGAGTATCATAGTCTTCATCAGACATGATCGTGGGGTTCCGGACTGCTGTAATCACTTTCTCATCCAGAGCATTGACTTTACTTTCCATAAATGCACTTACATCAAACTCCGCAACCCTGTCTTCGATTTTCTTCACACGCTGTCCAACCATCACCTGCTCACAGGAAGTTCCGATCCGCTCTACAGACTTCCGCTGACTGACCGTACCGTTTACCCCTGATATGACTCCCGCGATTCCTGTAGGGAGGATTTCCGATCCTGTATCATCAGACTGAGAGGAAAAAGTTTCATTTTCATTCCCGGAAGCTGCATACACCTCATTCCTGCCGTTTCTGTCAGCAACATGTCCTCCTGCTGCCAGAACAACTGCTGCACAGGTACATGCCGTAACCAGCATAAAGCTTCGAACAGGATCTCCGGCTGGTTTTGTTTTCTTTTTTTCTCCGGACTGATCTAATCTTTTTTGAACTTTCATACTTTCCATTCCTCGTGCTTTTCTATTTACAAAGTTGTTTAATCAATGTAACATTTTTGTAATTTATAAGAAAATTATATTTAATAAAGTCAATTCTGTCAAGTATATTTTACATTTTTGTAACATTTGTCCAAAACTGATAGGATAAGAGGTAATACTCTTTCATCTGTGCTTATTATATATTTTTTATTCTGCGTCAGTCAAGGAAATCCCATCTCCTTCTTTCGGCACCTGCTCTCAGAAAAAGGATCCCTTTTACAGGATCCTCCTTCTTTCTTCAAATATTCTTTTTATCATGCTTTTTTCTCCCCATAGATCAGAAACATAGGGGTAGGATTATAAAATTCGTCTTTTCGGGTATAAATGCGGCTGCTGATGCCAAGATCTATGGAAAATCTGTTTACCCCCAGTCTGCCCAGCGTTTCCAGATCCCAGGCAGGACGTACATAGGAACTGATGGGAAGCTGGCGCTTGATCTCTTCGCATTCCTGCATCATGGCATCCCCTACTGTAAAATGCGCATGGTTGGAAGGAAGCCCTGAGGTATCTGCAAAATTATCTGCACCATAGTTGGCATCTGCATTGATCAGGATTCCGCCCGGTTTCAATACACGGATCCATTCTTTATATGCTCTGGCAGCATCCGGCAAGGTCCATGTCAGATTTCTGGACACGATCACGTCAAAAGTCTCATCCGGGAAATCCGGATTCTCCGCATCCATAACTTCAAAAGTACAGGAAACGCCTTCTTCTTCTGCCAGTTCTCTGGAATGTGTGATCATATCCGGTGTCAGGTCAACCCCTGTCACTTCATGGCCCATTTTTGCCAGAAGGATACTGAAAAATCCGGCTCCGCAGCCTACGTCGAGAATCTTTAATTTTCCCTTTGAAAGTTTCGGTAAAAAAGTTTTCAGTTCTTTTTTCCATTTATCAGCCATATCACTGTGAAGCTCTGCTCTTCTTTGTTTCATAAAGCTGTCGCTTCTTTTTGTCCAGTAATTCGTGATCCTCTCTTTTCGCTCATCTTTTCTGGAACTGAATTTGCCATAAGCGATCATTGGACCCTCTTTTAATACCTGCAGGCTTGCCACCTGATAAAGGATCACGCCATTTAAATCTGAATAACTTCTTTCCAGAACATTTCCTTCGTAATCTTTCGTACATCCAAGATATTCGCCGACTTTAATAAGGTCTCCCGGCTTCTTCGTCGGATACCACAAACCAAACACACTTGAAGACTGATAACGCATCTCATCAATCTCCATCGGATAATAGGTGCTGTAATTTCTCAGTTCATTATAAACGCCAATGCAGCAGAGAATGTTGTGAACGTCTTTTCTTGTGGAATAAACTTCCTCCTGTGTCCATCCACCCATCTGGCCTCTCTCGATCAGCACACTTGGGATTCCGCAGGAAGCCGCATAATTATAGGAACCACCGGAGGCTACATCAGACTTTACCATATAAGGTACATCCGCCTGCTCTGCCATCTTTCTGGACATTACAGAAACATCCGCATCTGCGCGTCCTGCATAATAAATGTATGGTGTCAGTTCTTCATAGTCATCTCCGCTGTGAATATCAATATAGAAATCTGCCTCACTGTGCAAAGACTGCGCCACTGCATAGGCCAGGCGTTCCATTCTGGTTCCTTTCGGGTTTCCCGGGAAAACACGGTTCAGGTTCTTATTATCTTCCCTGCAGATACTGCCACTTCGTTCTTCAAACTCTCTTCGACAGACTGTTTTCACAATGATCACCCTGCCATTGATCTTCTCCGGTTTCAGATTCTCAGCCAGTTCTATAGCTGCCTGAATTCCCACATGTTCTCCTGCGTGGACTGCTGCAGTGATCAGAACTGTTTTGCCCGGATTCTTTCCGCAGATCACGGTATACGGAAGTGCAAACTCTCCACCGCCAAGTTTGAGAAATCCGTTCTTTTTGGTACCTGGTGCAGTACAGAGCGAATCCAGCTCCTGTACAGCTTTCTCTTTTTCATCTGCGTTTCGATTCCAGATATCCTCTCCTTGTCTTACTGCACTGATCATAAACATCGGAGTAGAATGATAGTTCAGTTTCTCCTCCTGGCTCCACACACGCTTCCAGATTTCTGTGTCCACCGCCACAGACGAAAAACCATTTTCCTTTAACAGCTTTCTGTCCCAGGACGGTCTGTTAATGGCAGAAAGAGGCATCTGCAGTGCAATCTTCTCCATTCTGTCAATATCCGTACATAGATAATGATCATCCAGATTCTCACTCTCCACACTCTTTCTGTCCTCTTCATAAGACTGGCGCTTCTCTTCATCATAAAGATATCCGTACCAGTTCGCATCAAAATTAAGCAGCTTACCGCCCGGTTTCAGAACACGGCACCATTCTTTGTACGCCCTTTCAGGATTCTTCAGATTCCAAGTCAGATTTCTGCTGATCACAACATCAAACATATCATCTTCAAACTCCAGATTCTGCGCATCCATTTTATAAAACTTAATATTTCTGCAAAGCTCCCCTGCATTCTTCTTTGCAGTATCCAGCATCTCCTGCGTATAGTCTACCGCAGTAACCTGATACCCCGCTTCTGCCAGAATAACAGGAAAAAAGCCAGGACCTGTACCGATATCCAGAATCTTCAGCTCCTCTTTCGCTTTCTCCGGAAACTGACTCTTTAACACCTCCAGCCAGGCCTCTTTCTGCATACCGTTCAATTCTTTATGATTTACCTCTGAATACCCCTCCGCACGGGTAGTCCAGTAACTCTCAATCTCTGATAATAAATCCTTCAATCTATAATCCCTCCGCTTTCGCCTTTTTTCCTTCATTTGACAAGATTATAACAAACTCCCCTCCTGCCAGCAAGCCTACCCGGGGGATATAAATTTATGATATTCGCCAATACCAGCCAGACAGAAAAATATTTATCTTAGTGCCCGAAACCGTACCTGAAACAAATATTTTTCTTCCCGGCGTGTCCCTTTTAGTAATAAAAAACTGCCATACAGGAATCTCTCCCCATATAGCAGTCTCATTTTTTATTTCTTTAAATAGCTCCAAGAATCCTCCGGGCATTATCAACTCTCTCCTGCGTCGGCGGATTAACCCCCTCCAGTGGATAAGGAATCCCCAGATTCTCCCATTTAAACTTACCAAGCGTATGATAAGGGAGCACCTCCACTCTCTCCACATTGGAAAGAGTATGGATAAAATCAGCTAACCGGTGCAGATATTCATCCTTATCACTTCCACCAGGCACAAGCACATGTCTGATCCATACAGGCTTCTTCATATCAGAAAGCTCACGTGCCATCGCAAGAATATTCTTATTAGAATGACCGGTAAGCTTAATATGCTCCTGCTCGTCAATCTGCTTGATATCCAACATTACAAGATCTGTATACTTCATAAGTTCCAGCCATTTGGAATGCCACGGTTCCTGCTCAGTAAAAGGATTTCCACTGGTGTCAAGATTCGTATGCACGCCCTGTGCTTTTGCTTTCTTAAAAAGCTCTGTAAGAAAATCTATCTGAAGCAATGGCTCACCACCACTTACAGTGATACCGCCTTTATTACCCCAGTAACCCTTATAACGCAAAGCTTTCTTCAGAAGCTCATCTGCAGTATAAAGCTCACCTTGGTTCATCTTCCAGGTATCCGGATTATGGCAGAACTGGCATCTCATGGCACAGCCGCTTAAAAAGATCACATATCTTACTCCGGGTCCGTCAACGGACCCGAAGCTCTCTAAAGAATGAACATAGCCTTTTATCTGTTTATTATCCATTATATCATCATCCATTAATTACATTCTGTCGTGGCAGGTTCTGGCAATAACGTCTAACTGCTGCTCTCTTGTAAGGTCGATGAACT